>Ga0247609_10005768_pt1 | contig 12065 bp, 9 predicted proteins | sample 172DNAGHGlowgp2_FD_193487 | JGI IMG/M metagenome (GOLD analysis project Ga0247609, IMG submission 193487) | Sheep rumen microbial communities from Palmerston North, Manawatu-Wanganui, New Zealand - 1728 DNA GHGlow gp2 | ecosystem: Host-associated > Mammals > Digestive system > Stomach > Rumen ... | reverse complement strand
CGCCGACGAAATTAACCGTGCTCCGTCGAAGGTGCAGAGCGCATTGCTCGAAGCCATGCAGGAACGCCATATCACCATCGGCGACGAGACGTTCAAGCTGGACGAGCCGTTCCTGGTGCTTGCCACGCAGAACCCCATCGAGCAGGAAGGTACGTATCCGCTGCCCGAAGCCCAGGTGGACCGTTTCCTGTTGAAGGTGAAGGTCAGCTACCCGAACAAGGCCGACGAAATGAAGATTCTCGATGCCGTCGCCGGTGCGGGGCTCCGTCAGCCGCAGGCCGTCGCCACGAAGGAAGATATTCTTGCCGCCCGCCAGCTGGTGAAGCAGGTGTACGTGGACGAACGCGTGCGCGAATACATCGTGAACCTGGTGCTTGCGACCCGCGATCCGGGCAGCATCAAGCGCAGCGACCTGGTTGGCTTTGTAGAAGTGGGCGCCTCGCCGCGTGCTTCTATCGGTCTTGCCCAGGCTTCGAAGGCCCATGCATTCATTCAGGGCCGTGCCTACGTGACGCCGGAAGACGTGAAGGCCGTCGCGATGGAAGTACTCCGCCACCGCATTATCCTCAGCTACGAGGCCGAAGCGGAAGAAGTCTCCGCCGAAACCGTCGTGCAGAAGATTCTCGATTCTGTCGAAGTGCCGTAAGGCGAGTGTCGCGCGACCCAATTGTCATCCCCATTAAAAAACGCTCCTTGTCGGAGCGTTCTTTTTATTTTGCGATGACGTCTGTCTTGGCGATCCTGTCGCCAATGCGTTTTCTCGTGATGATGAACGCGAATATTTCTATCCAGTTCAGTAGCCAGGGGACGTTGCGCAGGATTCTCCTGCCGGCGGATACGGGTACCTTCGTCTCGGCGTCGACGACTTTCAGCTTCATTACCATTTTTCCGATGCTGCCACCGCTCGGCAGGTCGCGGAAGATGAGGTAGAGCATGGCAATCATGCTTGCGATAAGTGCCCTCGACATGAGCTCGGTAGGGTCTTTGGGGCCGTTGTCCTGCATGGACGGCAGGATGATCAGGAAGAAGAACGGGATATTGTTTATCAGTGCTGTTATGACGAGGTCGATGAGGATTGCGGCGAGTCTTTTGGAATCCATATTGTTTCCTTTTTGGCGTTCTTATTTCCAGCGGAACATGCCGGTGATGCCTGCGGGCACGGCGAACACAATCATCGGAATCTGGATGAGTTCTGTCGGCAAGAAGGCGAGCATGCGGCGCTTGGAATGCAACTTCCAGGAGGCAATCATCAGGAATACAAAGTCCACGACAATCTTCGGCAAGATGCTGAAGGCGCACCACTGCCACGGGAAATCCAGGAATGCGACGCACCACGGGCTGATAAACATCCAGATGTAGTACGTATAAATTAATGTCAAGAGCAGAACGTATGCCTTGCTCTCGTAGTTCGTGCCGTTGCTGCTCCAGCGGGCGCGCTGGTTGAATAGCTGCTTCCAGGTGTGCACCGGCGCGGTTTCGATGACGGCGTCGCGATCCAGGTTGTAGCAGACCTTGGTGCCCGGGATTTTCATCATCTTGTGGATGAGCATGTCGTCATCGCCGCTCGAGAGGTTGATGAGGTCGCCGAAGCCGCCGACTTCGAAGAACAGGTCCTTCTTGTAGGCAAGGCAGGCGGCTGAGGCGACAATTGGGTGCCCGAGGCTAAAGCCGGCGGCCTCCATCGCGGTGTACCCGAGGGTCTCCAGCTTTTGGTACAGGTGGGGCATGGAACGCGTGCCATTATTCTGCTTGGGCCCCTGCACGATGCAGATGCCGTCCACGAATCGGCCCGCCATGGCGGTAATCCAGCTCTTGCGCGGGATGCAGTCCGCGTCCATTGTGAGCAGCACTTCGTTTTTCGCGATCTTGAATGCGCTTTCGAGGGCGCGCTTCTTGGGGCTTGCGATTACGGGCAGGTCCTGCGGCAGCGATAGCACCCTGAAACGCGGGTGCGTCGCGGCGAACTTCTCGAGGATTTCGTGGGTGGAGTCCGTAGAGCGGTCGTCTACGCAGATGACTTCCCACTCGCCGGCATAGTCCTGTTCGGCGAGCGCTTCCAGGGTACGCTGCGCGAATTCCTCTTCGTTACGCATCGGCACAACGACCGAGACGCTCGGGGTGGCCTTCGGACCCTTGTAACGGTGCGTGCGCACAAGCCCTATTATGAAGAACAGGAACAGGAGCACGTAGAGTGCGGTAAGGCTTGCGACGATAATGCCACCCATGCGCAGAAATGTAGAAAAAATCGTCATTTTCCCGCGCTTCATTTGTGTGTTTGGGAAAATTCTGTGTGCTGCTGCATGGAAATGGAGTTATTTTTATTGGTAGGATGTTTAATAAGTTAAAGAGAATCGTTGCTTGGACTTTGGCCGTCTGTTTCTTGGTCTGTGCGTTGGCCGCGTTCCTGATGGTTCGCGGGGGCGGCATTTCGCCGTCGATTACCCGCCTGGACAGCCGCGGGGTGGCGTTCTTTAGAGGCGATACGCTCGAGGTTCCCTCCGTTTCGGAATTCATGTCCCCCACGGACACCCGCTATGGCGATTCCATTGCCCTGCGGTTCGACCTGCCCGAGTTTACCGGCCCGACAATGACCCTGCGCTTCCGTTCGGTGCATGTGGCCTTCGATGTGTTCCAGGGCGGCGAGAGGATCTATACCTATGGCCACGACCGGGCCTCCCGCGGCAAGTTCATCGGCAGCGGATTCCACTATGTGCCTCTCTTCCATTCCGCATCGGGCAAGCCTATTGAGTTGCGGGCGTTCTACGCTATCGATAACAACCGCAAGGCGTTCTACGATTTTGACTTGCTCCCTTCTGAATATGCGAATAGCGACTACTATGCCCGCCATGTGTTCGCCCTCGTGGTGGGCGCGTTCCTGACCCTGTTCGGAATACTCGCCCTGCTTGTCGGTGTCGCAACCGCCTTCTACGGCATCTCGGCCTCGCGCCCCATGATGATCGGCCTCCTCTCTACGTCGCTTGGCCTGTGGACGCTCTGCTACATGAAGCTTTTCCAGATTATCTCCTTCAACCTGACACTCAATTCCGCGATAGAATACATGAGCCTCTACTTTGCTCCGCTCCCGTTCTGCCTGCTGCTCATGCACATGCGCAAGGGGAAGATAACCGCATGGAGGTGGTGGGGGATTCTTGTTGTCGTCATTATCGGCGCGGTACTGCTGCTCGTTAATTCTGTCCTCCACTTTACGGGTGTCGCCCCGTTCCCCAAGACGCTCCCGCTGTTCCATTTCTATGTGGGCGCCGGCATGGTTTACCTAGTCGCTTCGGGCGCGCTGTACAATTCGAAAATGGACCTTTCGGGCAAGGTGCTCACGCTGGGCGTGTTTTTCTTTGCCGCGGTCACGGCGTTCGATTTGGTGCGCTACAACCTGTGCCTGCGCTACTCGCTCGAGAATTCCCTGCTCGAGATGACCTGGTTGCCTCTCGCGGCGCTTGTGTTCGTGATGATGCTCATGGCGAGTTACCTGGTGTACCTGTTCCATATCCTCGAGGACAAGGCCGAGAAGGACGTGCTTTCGACCATGGCGTACGTGGATTCGCTGACGGGACTTTTCAACCGCGCGAAGTGCCAGCAGATTTTCGGGTTCCTGGACAAGTCTACCGCCGACTTCGCGATAGTGAGTATCGACCTGAACGGGCTGAAGATGGTGAACGACCATTACGGCCATGCCGTGGGCGACAACCTGATAAAGGCCTTCGCCTCCGTGCTCAAGCAGGCTTTCACGGGCCTGGGAACCGCTATACGCATGGGCGGGGACGAGTTCCTGGCCATTGTACGTAACGAGCACGTCGCGGACCTGCCTGCCGCAATCGACAAGATGCTCGACCTGCAGAAGAACTGCAGGCAGGAACTGCCTATCCCGCTGGAAGCGGCCTACGGGATTGCCTACCGCAGAGAGTCGGGCGGGGATGCCGATACCGTCTACCGGGCTGCCGATAAGCGCATGTACGATATGAAATCGACGATGAAGTCCAAGCTTGTTCGCAAATAAATTTTATATATATTCATGATAAACGATTCGGGTGGTTGACAATGAAAAAGACAACGGTTTTGGCAATTGCGGGAGTATCGCTTGCCTTCTGGGCCTGCGCAAAGACGGCTCTTCTCCAGGACGAGGCTGTATTCAAGGGCAAGACAGGCGTTATTGGCGTTTTCCGCCAGCCTGCGTTCTACTGTAGCGAGGCGACCCCGCACTACATGAAACTCGGCGATTCCACGTTCGTGGTGAAGCCCACATGGAGCACGGAACAGGACAACGTGTTCTTTGCACCGCTCAAGCCGGGGCCGGCGACGCTCTATAGCTACAGTTACGACTGCGGCGAGAACGAGAATAAGTTCGTGCTCGATACGACCGCTGCGAACAAGGGCGCCTCGGGCCTGATTATTCCCGAACAGGGCCTTTGCAAGATCGTCATCTCCTTCGTGCAGGGCGACAAGCTCTTTATGCACGACGATGTGCTGATTGATGAGGAATTCAAGAAGGCGGATGTTGCGGTCAAGGCGTCGGACATCCCGTATTGCGAGGTGCTGAAGGGTGACGGTACAAAGCTGAGCTTTGCCAACCGCGATTCCCTGCTGCGCGAGCAGTTCAAGGCGGCGGTCGAAGCGGCGAAGGACGGTGGCTGCGAACAGGTCCGCCCGCTGGTCGTAATCGACTCGACTTCGGACAAGGTAACTTGGAACGGGGAGAAGGACAAGGTGCTGATGGTCGCCGCCCATGCGACTCCCGACCTGTATGAGAATGGCATGCCTGTAACGATCGACGGTGAGATGCGCGTGTATTCTGACCGCGAGATTCTCGACTGGTACAAGATGAACGGCAAGAGCGTGCGCAACTGGCCCCTGAGACTGCGCCAGCTGCTTGGGCTCCCGCGCGACGCGAAGATTACGCACTTCACCACGTTCTGGGTCGACCCCAAGAATATGATCCGTCCGGCGTACACTCCGGATATCACGAGTTCCGAGATGGCCTGCCGCTTTGAAGAAGACGATGATTCCCAGTTGGATTCGCTCGGCATGTGGCTCAGGAACTGGTTCGACAAGGCCTGGAGTACGAACTACAAGAGCGAAGGTGGCTACCCGTGGACCCGCCTTGGGTATACCTACGACTGGGGTGCCGATGGCATCGACAAGTACGGGCTCTCGGAGTTCCTGCTGATGAACGAGTCTAAGGTCGTGGTACAGACGACGAAGGACCTGAAGTCGTTCGTAAGGTGGCTTGGCGACCGCCGATAAGTAAGTTTATTCGTGATGGATGGAAACCCGCCACAGTTGCTGACGGGCTTCTTTGTATTTGCGCTCGAACGCGGTAATGGGCTGCTCCGGCTCGAACGCTTCGCAGCTGATTGTGTACGTATTGTCATCCGCGGCGCATGTTTTGTCATCCCCGGCTTGACCGGGCGGACAGCACTTGGCAACTTGTTGCTTAGTGCGCATGGCCACCAAGGTGGGGATCTTTTTTGCAATCCGTGCCGCTTCTGCGAATTCCCTTGCATAGATTTCCCAGTTGGTGCGCATCTCGATGGTATCGCCCAACTGCAGGAGCGTCGGAAAAATCGGGTGCAGGTGGAACCTGCGCGTGGCCTCGCTCTGCTTGGGCCACGGATTCGGGTAATAGAGCGCGTGGTAGGGGATATGCCAGCGGCCAGCCTGTACAGCCTCGAGGGCGAGCCGCCAGAAGTCGAGGAGTTCTGCGCGCACGAGGAATGCGTTTTGCGGGAAGGCGCTTGCGCCGCCGGCTTTTGTGAGGCGGGCTACCGACTTGTCTATCCCAATGACGGGAATGTCCGGGTACTGGCGGGCGATATTCAGCGTGCTTTCGCCCGTCCCGCAACCCGAATCTAGAATTACTTTATATGCAGCGCAGCCTGCGCGGTCCTCAACGTGTCCTGTCATCCCCGCGACAAATTTTTCCGCTTCTGCAAACGCCTTGCGCGTATGCTCCGCAATAGGCCGTAAGTAATCGGTCGTCGCATACTTGCGTACGACCTCTTCCAGTTTATCGTATATGTCGGCTTGGTTCGTGGTGACGGCGCGTGCGCCCGCGATATGCGATTCCTGCATTACCGCTTCCAGATGCTCAGGCGCTTGCCACCGATAAGTTCGATGTCGTCCAGCCAGAAGTCGACTGTCCTTTCGTTAACGCTGGCCTCGAAGTCCCACACGAGCTGGTTCACGCAGGTGTAAGAGAATCCGTCTTTCAGTATATCGGCGAGCGGTACGAGTACGCGTTCCCAGTTTTCGGACAAGTTAAACTTGCGCTGGGCGATGTTCTGGTTGCCGGATTTCTGGGTCTCGTCGATAACGCCGAACTTGAATGCTCCCATTCCCCTGACGCGGAATGCTACCGTGTCTACGGACGAGATATCGTTGCAGAGCGTCTTGTCGCTCTTGCCGAGTTCAATGCCGACTGTTGCCCAGGGCCACAGCTTTTCGCCGGAAGAAGAATCCTTGAGTGTCTCGCCGAAGGTTGCCTCTACGTGGGCAGCAATGTTGCCGTCTTTTTCGGTGACGAGGGTAAAACGGTGCCACACGTCGTCGGTGATGAATTTGGGCGTAACGTTCTCTTCGGAGTAGTCGAAGTACCACCAGCCACCTTCGTAGAATTGTGCCGGCATAAAGCGGTTCTGGTAGTTCGAATCCTGGAAGTCATCGAGCAATAGAGAACGGCTTTCTTCGGCAAACGTACTTGCAGTGGAATTCTCGCCGGCGATAACCTTCATGTAGGTGCTGCTGGTGTCACCGCCCTTCTTGGGGATAAACACGAGGCTTAGCGGGCCTGCGGGCAGGGAGTCGAGCGTGAACTTTCCGTCGACAACGCTAGCTTCGTGGGCCATGCCGCGCACCATCACCTTGCCGGACTTTTCCTGGACGGAACCGGAAATGGAGACGGTCTTCGTGAGGCTATCCTTGCCAAGGTCGACGTCTTCGCCTTTGACGAGGACTTCCTTCTGCAGGGCCTTGTCGCCCATGACGGCTTCGAAAATGTATTCGCCGTCGGCGATGTTTTCAAATGTGATGACGCCCTTGGAATCCGTGCTCGCGATGTAGGCGGAATCAGGGTTGATACTTTCAGTTTCGGTGAGGCGTACGGTTACCTGCGCCGCGGGCTTACCCGCAGAGACAAGTTGGGCCGTGATGGCGTTGCCGGCGTCGGTACCGCTGGGGCCGCCGCCTGCCATCTTTTCGGAATCGGAACATGCCGAAAGGGCCGCCGCTGTCGAAAGCGCGATCAGTCCCAGGCCGAATGTCGAAATATTCCGCTGCACCTTGGAAAGATACATATTTTTGAAAAGTCCGCGCATCGCCTAGCCCTCCTTTTTCGGGCTGGGATTGCCGTCGTCTGCTGTGGCCGGGTCTTCGACCCTATCAGAAAGCGGGAACATCGCGATATTCATGGCGTACACGCGGTCGGCGCGCTCGCTCTTGCGGGCAAACTGCAGGAGCCCGCGGCGGAATTCCTCGATGCGGTGCTTGATTTCGGGCAGGTCCTCCTCGGCCGCGGTAAACACTACGCTCGAGATGTCGCGTTCTTCGGGCTTGTGCCTGTCGATAGATTCCTGCGCGAGTTCAATAGTATGCCTATGGAAGTTGCGGACGGCCTGGCTCTTGACTTCACCGCCGGTAGAAAGAATCTGGTCGGTGATGTTCCAGCCGCCGTTGCCGTCGGGAGCGACAAGCCCGAGCTTTTTCAGGATCTCAAGCGCACTGCGCGCCTCGTCTTGCGAGATGGGCGGGTTCAGGTGGCTTGCGAGTTCCGGAATGTCGCTCGTGTCCTTGGTAATGCCGATGAGGGCGCGGAGCGCGGAGCAGCTCCAGCTGCCGAAGTAGGCAAGTTCAGGCTCGGTAAGCACGCGCGTTTCCATTTCGCGCAGTTCCATGAGCCTGTAGTAAAGTTCGCTGAGGGCCTGCTTGGCCTTCGTCTTGTTAAAGTGGTAAAGCGTCTTGAAGTACTCGGCGCGCCTGTCGTCCAGTTTGCACAGGCGGATGAATACCGGGAGCGAGTCCTCGTTCAGGTGGCCGCCCTTCTGGAATACACGAACGAGCCAGGCCGGGTCCACGCCGGTCTTTTGGCTCAGGTAGCGATAACTTGTGAAGGGATTGTCTTTTTTGCTCTCGGCAAACCAATCCTTCAAGAAATCGCGGTATTCTAGGTATTCGAGTACGTCAACCATACTCATAATTTACCTAAATGGCGGCTAGAGCGGTACAGGCCCGCTGCCCCAAGGTAAAGTTTCTGTTGCATTTTGTTCAACGAAGGGTCGCGACGGACTGTGTCGCGGGCCTAGAATTGCCGATTTTTGCTTAAAAAAGGCGAGTTTAGGACTGCGTCAGCCCGAACTTCTTCGCCTTGTAGTGCATCATGCGGGGGCTTACGGAGAGGTCACGCCCTGCGGCGCTCAAGTTCCCGTTGTTGCGGCGGAGCGCCTCGGTGAGGATTTCCCTCTCGTAGCTTTCGAGGAGCGTCTCGAGCGAGGCGTTCCCTTCGGGGATGATGGACGTCTTGCTGGTGACGTCGGTCTGCAGCGTGGGCGGCAGGTCGTGCGAGTGGATGCAGTCGTCGGTGGTGGCGAGTGCCGCGCGTTCGATACAGTTTTCGAGTTCCTGAACGTTGCCCGGCCAGTGGTAGCTCATGAGCATGTCGATGGCGGGCGTGGAAAGGCGCATCACGTGGCGCCCGTACTTGAGGTTCACCTGAGCGATGAAATGTTCAGCTAAAAGCAGAATGTCACTCTTGCGTTGCGCCAAGTCGGGGAGCGTAATCTGCACGATGTTCAGGCGGTAGAAGAGGTCTTCGCGGAACAGCTTCTGCTGCATCATCTCTTCGAGGTTCTTGCTCGACGATGCGATGATGCGCACGTCGGAATGGAGCTGCATGTTGCCGCCAAGGCGGTTGAAGGTCTGCCCTTGCATAAAGCGCAGCAGTTTCTCCTGGTCGGGGAGGCCGAGCGCCGAGACGTCGTCGAGGAACAACGTGCCGCCGTTCGCGACTTCGGCCTTGCCGATGTGGCGAGTGTTTGCGCCGAGGAATGCTCCGCGCTCGTAGCCGAAGAGTTCGCTCTCGAAGGCGCTCGCCGGGTTCCCGAAACTTTCGCGGAGGTTCGCACACCCGAGCACTGTGAACGGCCCGCCCTTGCGCGGGGAGAGTTCCGCGATGGTGCGGGCGGTGAGTTCCTTGCCGGTGCCGTCATTGCCATAGATGAGCGCGGGCGCGTCGTTGCCAGCGCAGGCTTTAATTTGCTTGTACACCGCGCGCATCTCGCCGCTGTTGCCGACCATCTTGCCGGGCTTCTCGTCGATGATATCGCGCAGTTCGCGAATCTCGCGTTCGTACCGCTCGACCTGTGCCCTGAGGCGTTCTATTTCTTCGGTTTCTTTCAAATTGCCATCCCCGATTTGCTCGTCATGCCGGGCTTGACCCGGCATCTCCTTTCATGCGTCGCGTCCTGTAAGTTTTACATTTGTGTAATAATATACATCTTTTTTACAAAAATGTAATGAAATTTCGGAAAAACACCCCGAAAAACGCGTGCCAACCCCCGTTTTTATTCCTAATTTCCTTTTCATAAAATGAAAAACCGCCCAAAATGAGGTTCAAGATGAGCGTAAGCTACCGCAAAAAGACAATAAACGAAATCGCGAAGGCCCCGACCGCCCCCGTATTGCCGGCCGCCCCGGTCAATGTCGATTTCTACGGCGAAGACGTTTTCAACATCGAGGCCATGCGTGCCTACCTTCCCAAGGACGTCTGCGAAAAGCTGATTGCCACCATCAACGAGGGCGCTGCCCTTGATCCCTCCATCGCTGCCGACGTGGCCCACGCCATGAAAAAATGGGCGATGGACCGCGGTGCCACGCACTTCACGCACTGGTTCCAGCCGCTCACCGGCTCTACCGCCGAGAAGCACGACTCCTTCCTGGAACCGGATGGCTGCCGCGCCATCATGGCATTCAGCGGCAAGAACCTCATCGTCGGCGAACCGGACGCCTCCTCCTTCCCGAGTGGCGGTCTGCGTTCTACGTTCGAAGCCCGCGGCTACACCGCCTGGGACCCGACCTCTCCGGCCTTCATCAAGCGTCACGGTAACGGCGCTACGCTCTGCATCCCGACCGCGTTCTGCAGCTACACCGGCGAAGCACTCGACAAGAAGACTCCGCTCCTGCGCAGCCTGCAAGCGCTCTCCAAGTCTACCCGCCGCCTCATGACCTGCTTCAAGGCGGGCCCCAAGAAGACGACCGTCACGCTCGGTGCCGAACAGGAATACTTCCTCATCGACAAGCGCTTCTACCTGCAACGCCCGGACCTGTATCAGGCTGGCCGCACGCTGTTCGGTGCCGCTCCGGCAAAGCATCAACAGATGGATGACCATTACTTTGGTAGCATTCCGGCGCGCATCCTCAACTTCATGAACGAAGTCGAGACCGAACTCTGGAAGCTCGGCATTCCGGCGAAGACCCGCCATAACGAGGTCGCGCCCGCGCAGTTCGAACTCGCCCCGATGTTCGAGGAAGTGAACCTCGCTTGCGACCACAACATGATGATTATGGAAGTGCTCCGCAACGTGGCCGACAAGAACGGCCTTGTTTGCCTGCTGCACGAAAAGCCTTTCGCCGGCGTGAACGGTTCTGGCAAGCACAACAACTGGTCCGTGTCTTACGGCAAGGGAAACCTTCTCAATCCGGGTAAGGATCCGCACCAGAACGCCGTGTTCCTCACCACGCTCTGCGCCATCATCTATGCCGTCGACACTCACGCCGACTTGCTCCGCATGACTGTGGCTGGCGCCGGTAACGATCACCGTCTCGGTGCGAACGAAGCTCCTCCGGCAATCGTCTCCATGTTCCTCGGCGATCAGCTGATGGACGTGATTGAACAGATTGAACAAGGCGTGCCCAAGTCCTCTAAGCAAGCGGGTGCGCTCCGCATCGGTGCCGATATGCTCCCGGCCCTCCCGCGCGATGCTACCGACCGCAACAGAACTTCTCCGTTTGCGTTTACCGGCAACAAGTTCGAATTCCGCGCTCCGGGTTCCAGCCAGAGTTGTTCCGAACCGAACGTGGTTCTGAACACCATCGTGGCCGAAGCGTTCGACATGATTTCGGAACAGCTCGAAAAGCTTGACGAAAAGAACTTCCACACGGGCCTGCAGAAGATTTTGCAGAAGATCGTGAAGGAACACAAGCGCGTGATTTTCAACGGCAACGGCTATACCGACGAATGGATTGCCGAAGCCGAACGCCGTGGCCTCCCGAATATCCGCACCTCCGTGGAAGCCCTCAAGGCCCTCACGAAGGAAGAAAATATTCAGTTGTTCGAAAAGTATGGCGTGATGAACCGCCGCGAAATGGAATCCCGCTACGAAATCAACGTCGAAGATTTCCACAAGAGAATCCACATCGAAGGCGAAGTCTGCCGCGACATGGCGAAGAACATCATCTTGCCGAAGGTCGTCGAAGCTTACTCCAGCGCCCTCAAGACCAACGAGATGGCTTTGAACCAGGGCTTCCCGGGCGTCGATGCCTACGTGAAGTCTCTCGGCGAAGGCGTCAAGAATCTGAGTGCTGCTATCGCTACGATGGAAAGCTCCCTCGAAGGCGAACACGAAGGTATCATTGCCGCGATGGCCGACCTCCGCAAGGTTGTCGATGGCCTCGAGAAGGTAGTGCCCGACGAGATGTGGCCTCTGCCGAAGTACAGAGAAATGCTGTTCATCTACTAATGAGGGCTGACTATGGATAAGGAACCTGAAGTCGTTGAGGCAGAAGTTATAGAAAGCAAGGGCGCGTCTGATTTTCAGAAGGGACTTGCCGTCTTCTTTGTTATCATGTCGATGCTTTATGCGGTGTCGCCGATTGACCTTGCCCCTGATGCAATTCCTGTGATTGGCTGGCTTGACGATATTGGTTTTCTTGCGACCGCAACCATGAATGCCATTCAGCAGTTTACGAAAGACCAGAATTCCTCGATGGTGAAAATTCTGAAATACACCAAGTGGCTTTTGATTTTAGCGACCGTTATTGCGGCGCTGCTGCTGGGTGGGCTG
>Ga0247609_10005766_pt1 | contig 12073 bp, 13 predicted proteins | sample 172DNAGHGlowgp2_FD_193487 | JGI IMG/M metagenome (GOLD analysis project Ga0247609, IMG submission 193487) | Sheep rumen microbial communities from Palmerston North, Manawatu-Wanganui, New Zealand - 1728 DNA GHGlow gp2 | ecosystem: Host-associated > Mammals > Digestive system > Stomach > Rumen ... | reverse complement strand
ATTCTATGTACACGTAGCGTTTAAATTAAACATGCCATTTAAATTAAAACGCCCATATTCAGTCGTACCTACCTTAAAAATAAGACTCTTACTTGCAGCAGACTATATATATAAAGTACTTTTGCTACTTACGGTTAAAGTTTTAGCGTTTGTATATGGTTCTATCGTAACATCTGCATTGGTTGCTCCTGCAACTTGCAATCCTCTTGATTCTAATGCCGTTCCACTCTATACAATAACGCAATTATCTGTAAAAGAGGTAGCGCCAGTGCCGCCCTATGCGACTGGTAATGTACCAAATGTTAATGCGCCATTCGCACTCGTTGCATAAGCTGCGCCATTTGCAGTGGCTTTCCATACTGGTGCAGAAGTTCCTCCACTTGATACCAAAATTTGATTTGCAGTCCCGGCACTAGTGGGCGCATAAATACCTGTAGCACGAGTTTGAGAAGCATTATTTACTGTAACTAAACCGTAATATACTGAACGTTCGGTCGTTAAACCAGTTCCAGTTCCTAAGGCTCCATTTGATGTAGCATCATCTACTGCATAAGTTACTGCGTCACCAAATTCACCTTTGACACAGTAGGTTAGGTTTGATTTTCCATCTTTAAATCTTCCATCCCAATAAGCAAGAGTATTTTTTGTTACTAAATGAATATCTGTAGCCGCAGCAGTCCAACTAAGATGACCCTTATTGGTCATGTTAAAAATTTCTCTACTTACTAATTTCTTATCCGCATCCGTAACAATCGCCTATGAGGCGGTGGTACTTGATAAATATAAGTCTGTCGTATATGTCGTATCCGTTACTCTCAAACTTCCTTGAATAACGGTATCTTTTAACTACGCTATAAGTCATTCCCCCTTATTAAAATAATAAGGGGCCTATACACCCCTTATAGGTTCAGTAAAGCGACCGGCGCGAAGCAGCAGCCCTTTACTATAATTATATTATATCATATTAGTTAATGAATTGTCAAATGTTAGAGTTCTATAAATTCAAAACTATTAGCAGTTTGATTTGATAATTTTGCGTCTGGTTTTTCTATTCGTGCATACAATGCCAAATAACGCGTACACATGCCATTGACATCATGAGTGCCAAAGCCTGGAATACCAGTTTTCCCGCCAGTTGAATATTTAGTCCAAGAACCGCAAGCACCCCACCAAGTACCGTAGCCAATATATGTATATGATTGATTTGCTTTAGCTAGACCATTAACTGGATTGGCATAGCCACTAACAGTAGTTAATCCTGAAACAGAAGAAGCCGTTGGTTGGTTTGTTTGTGTCCATCGGTATTCTATATCATCTTGGATTACATAGAACTCATATTTTCCATTATAGGTAAAATTATTTATATCTTTTAGGCGGCTATATAAGCCAAAGTCGTTACAATTGGTGGCATTGGAAGAAGTGAAAAGGTTATTGCCGTTATCTACGTAATGAAATAAGAGAAGTTGCCAATAGCTTCCGTCTGGCAGAACTTTAATAGATTCTATCATATTATCATATAAGATGCCAGTTTTGGTTAATTTATTCGCACCATTTTCATTAATCTCATATGTGTGAATATTGGCTTTGTTATCTATTTTCGCGCCCGTATGATATAAAGATAATACGTCCCCTTCTGAGAGAGCGGTTGCATATATTCTAAAATCACTATAACTACCTAAGGTTTTTCGCCATACCCCGCCAGCTTTAGAAAAACCAATATACAGCTGAGAAAAAGAAGCTAATGTTTTATTTGCTCCTACTTCAATACTAGATTTTAATACACCATCCTAATAGGCGCGAGCAGTAGTTCCATCATATGTAACTGCATAATGATGCCATTGATTTAATGTATAAGTAAAGCTTAAACGTTTTACACCAGAATTATCACTTGGATATATATCAAAACCACTATCACGATGATGAAATGCTGTAGTATTATAATCAGTTGGACTAATTGTTTGATTAGAAGTACAAAATGCTGCATGATTCGCAGAACTACCATATCCAGATTCTGGTTTTGCCCACCATGTTATTGTAATTTGAAGTGGAGTTGTTAAAGAAAATGAGGTTTGAATATAACTAATACCTTTTTCCGAATTAGTTGTTGGATCAATGCTATGGAGATATAATGATTTATCATAACGAGAAGGACTTGTATTTATATCAAATTCACCAACGATAGTTCCATTATTACTAAAACCGCTATTGTCATAAATCATAGGTGTGATATCAACTAATTTAAAATTGTTAGCAGTCATTATAGCAGTTCGTGAAGTTGCCCCGCTATCATCCAATATAACTTTTGTTCCTGCATTTACGCACGTGTCATTTGCTCTAAAAATTACTTCATTATGTCCATTTCTTAAATAAAAGGTTGGAATAGAAGTATTAGATTGTGAAGCTATTGGAAAATTCCAATATCCTCCCGCAGGGAGACCGCTAACATTACATGATAATTTATATAAATGATTTTTTATCATAGCGTTAGATAAATTTATATAAAAATAAGTATCTGCATCAGTTCCCGCAGTTGTAACAACATTATTAGTAACTGTCGTGCGTCCTCCTGCAGTTAATCCAGTAATTAAATTATTAGAAGTAATACTAATATTATTTGATAAACGATTAGAAATAGTATAAGGCGTTGCATGATCATTTAATTCTAGTTGTATATTACGTACCAGCATTGTGCTTTCTGTTCCATAATGTCCATAAATATAAATAGTACCATTTGTTGCGGTGCTGTCTACATTACTATTTCTTGTAAATGTATAGCTAAATTTTTCCCATACATTTAATTTTGTATTTTGTCCTATTTTTGGACAACCATCATGAAAAGTTGTGCTAGAAGAAGAATTATATTTATAATAAATACCACAAGTAGTATATCCACCTAATGTATCTATAGTTTTTTGTTCGTAAGAAATAGTATATTTAACTGTTGGCGGAATTAATATAGTAAGAGTTGTAGATGAAACACCTAACCATCTATTAGTCGCACTTATTTCGCTATTATGATTCTAAAATACAATTGTTGGTATATTATCTATTAAATTCCACATGGCATGATATCCAGCTGAAGGATTAGAAACACCACCATTGTAGCCGCCGCTCCAACCAGCAGGGACAATAGCGCTAGGATGTTTAGTTGTGTCCCAAGCATAGCTTGCACTATTATAAGAAGAATTATATGGAGAAGGGGCATAATTAGTAGTACTTTCTATATATCCATCATCTAATTTATAATGTAAAATAAGCCCCTACGCAATCTCATGCACTTCTGCCGCAGAAAGGCAATGATCGTAAATACGAATATCATTTAATCGCCCATTTAAATAATTTCCATATGTTCCTTGAGTATTATAAGACGCACCAAAAGAAGTTAGATTTTTCCAATATCCGCTAGATAACGCACAAGTATGGCTTTCTTTATATTCGCCATTAATATAATAGCTAACTTTCGTGCCATCATATGTAATACCTAAATGAAACCAAGTATTTATTGGATATGTATAACTTGTTGTCCATTGGACATTTTGCCCACCGGGATCTATTCTAAGCTTTCCACCAATTAAAAAGATAGAAAAACCGCTACCAGTAGTAGTTCTATTACAAATAACCGTTTGAGTGGCTGAAGAAGAGGTAGAATAAACCCAAGCACAAGTAGAATACTGAGGGTTATAAAAATTATATTCAGAATATAAATACTGGCTACTGCCATTAAAGGCATAGCAACTTCCAATTTTCCCTGCTGTATTTACAGTTGCGCTATTATTTACAATGTTCGCGCCGCTTACGCCCTATTGCCGCAAATCTCCATCTAGCGGCAACCATACTCTTAAACTCACAACCCCATCTCCTTTTCTACTCTCAAAGCCATATACCAATGGTTTCTCTTCAACCTTTCTCTCTCTATCTTATGCTTCTCCTGCTCTTCCAAAACCTAGAGAGGAGCAATCCTAAAACGGATTGTTCCTCCCTAGACAGTATAATTCTATAATGTATAATCAATAAGTACATCATCCAATTCGTCCCCATTTAGTAAGGTGGCGAATTCAAGATTACTATCAGATAGGCGGGCATAGATATTTGCACCAGTATCATCTAATATAAAAGTGCTTGGATTTAAGCGCCTTAAGTTTTCTATTGCTGAACCATCAGCAAGCTGTAATGTGTACATATGAATTCACCATCCTTATGCGAATACGAAATCGAGGGAACTATCGGTGGAGTTCCATTGGAGAGTTACGTTGTCGGTTACTTTGTAAGAATTAGCGCGCATCGCGCCAGTATATGGCTAGACTGCAACATCCTATGCCATATATGTAACATTGGTTACGGCATCTCCTACAGCCGTGTCTGAAGCGGTATATTCGCCATAGCTAAGTATTACTTTACGCCATTTGTTTTGTAAGGTGGAGGAAGATTGTTTAACCTAATTTACTACTGTATCACCGGCCATTGCCGTTGTAGAAGTTGTTCCAATTGTAGGAGGAAAAGTACTCGGATGATTTGTATTCGCCCACGGTATACTAATTGACCAAGCGCCAGATGCGTTAGAGCCGTCAGCTGCGGCTAATGTTTTACTATCAGATGGGAAAGTGTAGGTTTTTCCAGAAGTACCTGATAATTTAAAATACCATTTTGGATCATTATCAGTACTATTAGCATTTGAGGCCCCACCGAATGTTACAACTGGAGCATTATGACCTATATCTAATAACCCTCTAGTATCAGCACATCCAAATACTAATGAAGCCGAGTAAGTTGCACTATTCCATGAAGCAGGATTATTATTATAAGCAATAGCAATTTTTGCTCCGCTAGCTCGTCCTCCTAAAGTCTTCCATCCATTAGCATTTAATGCGCTCGCATGAGTAATAAAATCAATACCTAATGCGCTTTCAACATTTGCGGTTGTACAGGATACTGTAGATGAGGGTGCGGCGTCAACCTATGCTGCTGTAGGAGTACTCCATTCTCCTTTCTAATTTAACCATTTATTAGTGGTAGAAGTATCGGTACCTAAAGCAGTTTTAACATTAGCAGTAGTACAGGATACAGTGGAAGAAGGTGCGGCACCTACATCGGAGTAAGTATAAGTGGGTTTTGTTACGTTTATTTTAACTGCTACACCATTTATTGTAGCTAAAGTTGCCTCTGTTCCGCAGGTTACTGAAACGGCATTTCCATTAGAATTTGCACTATAAGTAGTGTTAGTATCCAATATTTTAACCCAATCTAGCCAAGTACCATTGTTATTTGCTCGATGATGAATATCATATCCATTATCATTTACAAATATTTCATGGCCATAATGATCACTCCATGGAATATTAATTAAAATTCCATCATTATTAGTCCAGGTTCCACTTTGGCCAGTAAATGCAGATACTTTAGCGACTTTTATAGATCCACTATCAGTAGTGCCGAAAGTGTCAACCTCTTCTAAAGTTGTTACCTAAGTTTTATATCGTAATAATTGAGTAAAACCAGCACTATCTGCATATCCCGCATCAATTTTTTCCCAATCCGTTGATTTCCATGTTCCACCCTGTACTCGTAATATTCTTAAATATCTATCACTATAACCCCATTTTAAAATACTACCATAAGTAGAACGTTTACTAAATAAAAGGCTATATTCTGCACCTGAATGATTATAATAACCAGTAATCATATTATCAGATACTTTAGTTGTATCTGCCCAGTAAGTTTTTGCTGTATCCGCAGGGCTGCCACTACCAAGATTAGTGTCGTCGCCTCCAAATTTCATATAACCATTTTCCGCTTTAGAGGCAATAGTTCCTAACCCCAATGCTGTGCTCATCTATTCTGCTGTCATGACATCTGCGTCAGTGCCATTAATTGTACGAGTTAATTTTTTATTAGTGGCATCCCAAGTAACTGCTGTTACGCCAGCGGTTTTGGCCACGGCATAGTCGGTATAATTACCCGAATCTAAAATAATTCTTTCTTCATTCCAGGCGTTGGCTGCACTATTTGGATTACGCCAGTGTAAAGATTGTGTAGCATTATCTCCACGCGTTGCCCAAATTTGCCATCCTCTACTATATCCACCGCAGACTTGTAAGATACCTGCGTATGCCATAGAAGCTACAGACCCTGTCCATCCAGAACCAGAACCTTGGTACGCTCTTGTTCCATCTTGTATATTTGCTTCTGTCGCAATTGAAGGAGTAGATAAATAAGAAGCACTTGTAGCAGTCGCGGCGTTACCAGTATACTGCGTAGAACTTATATATGAACTAGTTCCGCTTCCTAAATATACCGTTTTAGCTTGTAAATCTGCTGTCCCAGTAGAACTGCCAAAAACAAATTTGGTAGGTATTGGACGGCTATCTTTTGTACGATAACCAATATATAATGTTGTACTAGTATTTGTACCGCCAAAATTTATTTCGTTACTATTTTCTGGATATAGCCATATAGCAGAAGTACCGACCTTAGTAGCTGTAGAAGCATTACCTGCTAAATCCCCAGTAAATGTAGTTGCATATACATTACTCCATTTTAAACTAGATGTCCCCAATGTTTTCTTATCATTAGTCAAAGGATAAACATTTCCGCCAAATCCAGCATCATATGTATTCATACCAAGGCGTAAAGCATTATTCCAAGTTGTTGCATTGGTAGCCGAACCTCCAGTCTAAATTACAAAATAATTACCATCACCCGACCCACTATTTAATGCACCTATACGCCATGATGCTCCTGGTGCGGTAGAGGCAGTTGGATCTGCGGCGTAAGCAAAATCAATAAATTGGTCGGTTTCTCCACCACTAATTAGACTAATATGACGTCCAGAAGTATAAAAATTTCCAGTACTCGTCATATTTCCTTTAAAATTACTAGTACCGTTTACATTTAATTTGTATGTAGCATTAGTATCACTTGGAATTAATTCTCCAATAGATACACAATTCTATTTAATCTATAATCCTGGTGCATTACCTGCTCCACTAGCACCTGTTAATTTAGTCCATCTATCGGATGCAACATTAGCATAAGATTCGCCATTTACAAATATAAATGAAGTGACAGCACTTTGCGTTGCGGCAACAAGAGCTTCATTACCAGTTGTTTCATACGCAACATGAGTGTAGTAAGAAGACATGCCGGGCCTAAACATAATACCTACAACATTTTCCCGTATAGCTAAACCGGTATTGGCATATATATGAGTAGATGCGTTAGTTTCGTATGCTGATAATTCTGCATATCCCGATTTATCGCTGTATAAGCGTAAATACCCACGCGAATTATTAGCAACACCAGATGCAGAGTTCGCTCCAATTTTACTGTTTCCTAAAGTAAGAATAGATGTCCCAATTGTACCTCCGGAATAGGTAGTAGTTCCATCTGTTGTAGTAGCAGTGGGAGCTTTACCAGTAGTACCTGTAATCCAAGAACCGTTATCTACTGAATTTCCATCAATATGAGTAATACTAGCAGTAATAACATTTCCAGTATGGTTTCCATACATATTCTAGATATATGAACTGGAAAAATACCAAGTACTAGTACCAATTCCGCCATGTCCCGCAGTAGAACCACCAGACTAAAATGGAATTATGCCTAGTGATGTTGTTCTTATCCACACATTATTTGCTCCATCTGGACTTCCCATGCCCCAATAACTTGTATTATTCGGATCACTCATTAGCATAGCGGGATTATTACCTTCATTACCATAAAAACGTCCATCGACTTTTATTGAAATTTTACCAGAAGATGGATTATTTTTTCTAATATCAATGCTTCCGCCATCAGATTCATTCCAACATGTAACTGTCGCTCCAGTCTAATTACCCCAAGTTGCATCTGTGCTTCTTGAAGAAAATCCCTCTGGATATGAGGCTTTTGTAGCAGTGCCACTCCATGTTCCTGTAGTTACCAAACTCCCTGTAGTTGCTGTAATTTTCCCATCAGTTCCCTAACTAACCTAAGCAATCCAAGTATTAGTTGCGGTTGAAGCTGGCTATGTATACGCGGTTGAGGTAGTAATGCCAAGCAAACGCCAAGCACTTCCAGACCATACGTATTCTCGGAGCTAATCGCTGTCCATAACTACATCGCCATCAACGAAGCCGGTTGTTTTACTTAAGCTGTTAGTTGATTTGGCGGTTAATGTCGCGGTATTCGACCCATCTTCAAGAGTGGTAGAAGTTATACCAATAAAATGAAGGGCGTTTGAAAGTCCTAAATTTTCTGCTGTAACACTAATAGTCCCATCACTTACAGAAATGCCGCTACCAACTTTAACTGCTCCCGCGGCGCTAGTAGTTGCAAGAGGTAAACGGGCAGCAGGGACTGTACCTGAAGAAAGATTAGAAGCATTAAGATCAGTTAAGTCCGAGCCTTTGCCAGTAAAAGAAGTTGCAACAAAATCTCCGCTATTATCTTTAAAATATGCACGTTCTGTCCATGTTGATCCATCAGTGGCTGATTGAAAACTTAACTTTCCTGATGTAACAAATATTTTCCAATCTGTTAATGATCCATCACGTGTAAATAATAATGCTGGTGAATTTCCAGATGTTGCATTCAATTCCCAATTTGTTTGAATTTTATTTGGTATTGTAAATTTTAACTCATCTGCACTATTTACTGCTGTTGCAGTGTAAGTTAACCCACTCCAAGATCCAGTTTTATGATATTTATCGGTAAATACTGCATTCGCGGGGACAGCGGTTTCTACGGTTAAATTATTAACAGTAGCAGCATTTCCAGAAATGGAGATATTCCAACTTGTACTGGTTCCTTTTTCCAATACGCTACGATAGACTTGAGCTGTCTAATAAGTAGCTGGTAATTCATCTACCCAATCAATACTAATAGAAGATATATCTTTTGAACCCGCTGCATCGCCAACCAATATTTTGTTAATGCTAATATTAGTATATGTAGTGGCTCCAGAAGCTAGCTATATGTAAATATATTTTCCATCAGAACCATATACATGTAATGCGTCTGTGAAGTCACCAAATGCTTCAGCATGAAATGCTGTCCAATTATATGGAGAGGTTGCATTATGATATAAATTAATTAGTACTTTCCCGCCTTTAGAATGTTCCCAACTATATCGTATACTTACTTCAATCTAATACATTCCCCATATTGTAGCGACGCTATCAGGTAATTTTATACGAGCGTAATTTTTTCCTGTACCTCCTACATAAGTACCTATATTAGTGGTATAAGAACGCTCATTATTACGAATATGAACGACGCCATTTAAACTCTAATGAGAAGTTAATGCTGTTTTCCATAAGCCATCTCCACATAAAAATGTAGTGGTGGTATTAGATGTAGGTTTATTAATATATGCGACATTACCAAGAGCGGTGCCTTGCTTAATTACTCCCCCATCAACATATACCGGAGTAGTTGTCCCGCCAACGCTGCCGGTAGTGTTGCCAGTATTCGGAACAATATTTCCTTTATTATAAAGTTTTCCTCCACCTTCAACCGCAAAATCAGCACCAGTTTTAGCATCACCATTACCGCTAGCACTAAAAGCCATTATATCTGGATTGCCTTCTTTATACCAGATACCGAATTTTGTATAACTGGAATTATAAGCAAATAATGGCTTTCCAGTATCGGTACCTGTGTTAGAACTAAAAAAGATAGTGCCAGGAATAATTAAATTATTACTATCATCTGTTGTTAAGCCGCTATTACCAATAGTATTGGCTCCAGTAAACTTTGTTAAATAATTTGCTGTGCCACTACCAGTAATATTATTAGCAATTGAAGGTGTCACAGTTACTGTTTGTGCTGTTCCTCCAGATGGAGTAACGGTAAAGCCATTAGTACCATTGGCAAAGGTGTAGGTTGTATTAGTATTCGGATTACCCGGAATTTTAATTTTTATTGCAGTTCCGTTAATTGTAGCAATAGTAGTAGAACTATCCCATCCAACTGAAATATCTGAAGTTGAAGCAGCGTAAGTATTAAGCTCTGTTAATATATGATGCTAAATATATGCTGGATTATCTGGAATAGTTAATCCTGTCGTAATGGTTGGTAAATTGCCAGCATCCATTACTATCCATAATGTTTGAATATTACTTCCTTGATTGCAAAAGACAATCGCTTCTTCATTTTCCGGAATATAATATTTTACTTGTGGATTATCAGCTAATTCAAAAATTGTAATTCGTACAGCCGATACGCCATATCCACTAGCTTTATAATAAGCTCTAGCTCCACCATTGCTAGTATTAACTCCAATAGTACACTAAAAAGCGCTTGAAAAAGTTAGCTTTGTGGCCTTATTTGCTTCAACTGTTGTGCTTGTTTTTAATGGGTAAAGACTATTATGATTATGATTCCCTGCCGCTGCATCATTTGCGGTTGTACCTATTTTAATAATACCTGCGGTACTCGTAGAAGCGGTAGGAATGTTTTTCTTTGTAATAGAAGTAATTTTCCCATCAGTCTACGTAATGCTATCAATAAAAGCAGTAGCATTACCATCCGCGGCAGGAGTTGTGGCATCCATTGCATCTATTAATCCCTTTAATGCCTTGCCTTGTGCCGCGGAAAGTGAAACAGAAGTACTATCACTTGTTAAACTATTTTCAACACCGCGCTATGTATCAATATCTCCCACAACCTGCCACTAAGTTCCATCATATACTAATGTATAAACATGGTTTACTTTAAACTAATTTGCGGTAATTTTAGCTCCATTATAATGTATTTCTTTCGCGCCCGTGCTATTAACATTTAAAGTTGCATTTGCTGGATTAGTTGCGGCAAACTTTGCCTATACTGTTGCACCGGTAGCTAATGTAAAATTACTTAAATCGGCCGTATAAGCTGAGCTACTTAAAGAAGGCGTAATATATACTGTTTCCTAAATTTTATATGAAGTTCCGCCTACATTAACACTATCAATATAGCTCATTTAATCACCTTCCTTTATTAGCCAGTAGTAACACCAGTACTTACACTAGTTGTTCCATAATACATTGATTTAATATATAAAACCGCATTAACTACAGTTCCTAATGCTGTTGCGCTAGCACTCGCACTAGCAACGCTATCATCATGAGCACTGCCATCGTTATATTTTAATTTTAAACTTGTCAAAGCATTGGCAGAGCCGCTACTTTTATAGGTATTACTTGTAATTGTAATAACTTTTGCATTAGTAGAAGCTATTGTGGTTCCACCGGCACCTTTTAATTGAACAGTAGCCTGTCTTGCTCCATTATCATATAAATGCATATAAGTAGTAGTATTAGCGGTAGCAACATTATCGTTTGCACCGTTAGCTGTAGTATTTACGTATAAAGTAGATAAAACTTTATTTGCCACATTAGACCAATCAACAGAAGCTGTAGCCCAACTAGGAATACCATCAGCAGATACAGTTAAAACCTAACCTGAAGTTCCTATTCCTAAACGAGTCGGCGCGGAGCTACCTGTAAAATAAATAATATCTCCTTTAGTAGTACCAACTGATTTAGCAATTTGAGCATCATTAGTAACATTATTTAAAGACATTGCTGATTTTAATGTAGAAGCTGTAACTATATCAGTAGTAGAACTATTAATAGTCTTGGTAAGTTTCTTATTTGTACCATCCCAAGCAACATTAGTTACTGTATTTGATTTTAAAGCATAAGAACCCTCATCACCAAATAATTCCCATTTTCCCGCGGCAGTCCAAATAAACTCTTTATTATCATAAACTACAATATCACCGGCTTCTGGAGAATAATCATCTAATCCAGTAACTGTAGGAACCTAATCACCGCCATCTGTTATAGCAGTAGAAGACTCTCCAATATAATGAACTGCATTTCCAATTCCTAAAGCAGATAATAAAGTAGACGCAGCGAGAGAGCCACCTAAAGATACAGGTTGACCTGCAATAGATACAGAATCATTCTATAACATAGCATTAGTAACGCCGCCTGTCGCAATACTAATAGTACCAGAAGTTGTAATTGCGGTTTGGCTAGTACCTGAAGTCCCATTAATAAGACCGTTACCAGGAGTAATAGAAGTAACGGTACCGGCTTTATTACCAGTA
>Ga0247609_10005763_pt1 | contig 12078 bp, 10 predicted proteins | sample 172DNAGHGlowgp2_FD_193487 | JGI IMG/M metagenome (GOLD analysis project Ga0247609, IMG submission 193487) | Sheep rumen microbial communities from Palmerston North, Manawatu-Wanganui, New Zealand - 1728 DNA GHGlow gp2 | ecosystem: Host-associated > Mammals > Digestive system > Stomach > Rumen ... | reverse complement strand
CCAGCATACTTTGATACCTATGTGAAAATGCCACGACTAATAGAATATTTGAATTCATTTAATAATTTATATTGTGTGGGTAGAAATGGACAACATAGATACAATAATATGGACCATTCTATGCTTACTTCAATAGAAGCGGTTAGATGTATCAAAGATGACTCTATGGATAAATCAATTATTTGGAATGTTAATACTGAAAAAGAATATCATGAAACAAATAATAAATAGGATGATAATATGAAAATAAAAGAAAAAAAGATATATATTCTAATATTAATTATCTTTTGCATTCTATCAGTACTTATTGCTTTAAAACATGAAGCATGGAGCGATGAGGCGCATGCATGGTTAATTGCAAGGGATACAAGTTTTTATACATTATTTTTTAAATATTTGCATACAGATGGACATCCAGCTTTATGGCATATTATTCTTAAGTTGTTTCAATTTTTAGGTGGAACATATGAAACAGTATTTATTTTACCTATAATTATTTCTACAGCAGGAGTAGGAGTGTTTTTATTTAAGTCTAAGTTTCCACTCTATCTGAAAATGATAATACCTTTCACATATTTCATTTTCTTTCAATATACAATTGTTGTAAGAGGATATTGTGTTATTTTTTTGCTAGTTTGTTTGTTAGCAACTCTCTGGGAAGTTAGAAAGAATAAATGCTTTCAATTTTCGTTTATATTACTGTTACTTATTAGCAGCGAGGCATATACTTATGTGTTTTCTGGCATTATTTATTTATACTACTTATATGATTATTATAAAGAACGAAATAGTTTAAAAAACAAAAAACAATATGCTATTTGTTTGATAGTATTATTAATATTTTTTATAATAACTTTTCTATATGTTTGTCCTATATCTACTAATACGTTTAAACCACATATTAAAAGCTATTATGTTTCGGATTCGTTTGTTACACCAAGAATAATTGATAATAAAATTAAAATAATAATATCTTTATTACTAATTATTTCATCAATTATATTCTTTATTAAAAACAAAAATCGCAATGGATTATTATTTACATTTTGCTTGTTGTTCCCAGTATGGTGTTTTTACACGATTTTTTATTATAATACATGGCATCTTGGAATTATGCTCATCTTTACAATATTTATTATTTGGGTTCAAAAATTGGAAGATAAAAAGCCAATAAAGATTTTTCTAGTAATTGTTTCTGTGATTCAGTTATATTGGAATATTTCGACTTGTATATATGATGTTAACTATAAGTATTCTTCCGGCTTAGAAGTTGCAAATTTTATTAAAAAATATGATTATAATGAAATGATAATATATGGATCAAGCTTCGGAGACTCTGCTGTTAATCCTTACTTTGATAAAAATATTTTTGACAATTGGAATAAAGATATTGGATTTTTCTATTGGAATACACAAAACAAATTCTATAATCATGATTTTAACGAGCAATTCATACTTAATGATAAACCAGACATGGTTGTTACGTCAGATTTATATGCTAAATTGAATTATCAATTATTATCTAATCTATATAATGAATATGTATTTGAGAGTTATAGTTATACAGAGGATTTTTTATATGAAAATATGACGATGCGTGTTTATGTTAAAAAATCAATTGATAAGAAAGGTAAAATTGAAGAGGTGAAAGAAAATGCCTAAAATTAAAATAGTTTGCTTTGGTGGTAGAATAGGTTTCTTTTTACGAAAAGTAATGCCTTCTATTTGTAGCAAGATATATTTAAATATAGCAAGAAAAAAATCTAATTCAACTATAAAGAAATACATTAAAAATAAAGATTTAGGTGAATTCAGTCCTATTTTTATAAGTGTTGAAACAATTAATAGATGTAATGGAACATGTTCTTTTTGCCCATGCAATGTAGTAGACGAAAAACGACCATATAAGTATATGGAAGATGATATGTTTTATAAGATAATAGACGACTTAAATAAACATGATTATAGTAATACTCTCATGTTATTAGCCAATAACGAAATATTGTTAGATAAAAACATTTTACAAAGACTAGAATATGCTAGAAAAAAAGTTCCAAATTGCCATTTGAAAATGTTTACAAATGGTAAACTTTTAGATGATAGTATCTTTTCACATATTATAGATAATAATTTAGTAGATGAGATGATTATCAATAATTATAATACTTCAATGGAATTGAATAGTCCTATAAAAAAGATTTATGAAAAATATAAAAATTTTGATTTTAAACAGGACATACAAATCAATATAAGGTATAGTAAAGAGGTATTAAGCAATCGTGCTAATTCAAGTCCAAATAAGAAGGGCGAAAAAATTATCAAAGACTATTGTTGTTTGCCTTTCACAGATATAAATATTAATCCTTATGGTAATATGTTAATATGTTGTTGTGATGCAACAGAAAAAACCAATATGGGTAATGTTATGGATAAAGATTTGTTCGAATTATTTAATGATAAAAAATATATTGAACTTCGAAAAAATATGATAAACGGAAGAAATAAAAATGAATTTTGCAAATATTGTGATTTTAATGATGTAGGGACTCGAAAACATCTTATGATCAATTATTTAAGTGAAAGGAAATAATATGGAGAAAGATAATATCGAAGTAACAATTCTAATGCCTTGTTTGAATGAACATGAAACAATAGGCACATGTATAAAAAAAGCCAAAACTTTTTTAGAAAAAAACAACATAAATGGAGAGGTACTTATTGCGGATAATGGAAGTACTGATGATTCTGTTGATATTGCAAAAAGTCTTGGAGCACGAGTAATATCGGTTGAAAAAAAAGGCTATGGAAATGCATTAATTAAGGGAACAAAGGAAGCATATGGTAAATATGTAATAATGGGAGATAGCGATGATAGCTATGATTTTTTGAACTTAGAAGGTTTTGTTGACGAACTTAGAAATGGTGCAGATCTTGTCATGGGAAACAGATTTAAAGGTACAATAGAAAAAGGCGCTATGCCGTTTTCTCATAGATATATTGGTACCCCAATAATATCTTTGCTAGGTAGAATATTGTATAAAAGCAAAATTGGCGATTTTAATTGTGGATTAAGAGGATGTAACAAAGAAAAAATTTTAAGTTTGAATTTATGTTGCGAAGGAATGGAATACGCTTCTGAAATGATTATTAAGGCACAGCAAAATAATTTGAAAGTGGTTGAGATTCCAACTAATTTAAAAAAAGACGGTAGAACAAGAGCACCGCACCTTAATACAATTAGAGACGGATGGAGACACTTTAACTTTTTACTGATAAATGCCCCTAGATGGATATTTTTGACACCTGCAATTATATTTATGGTAATAGGTTTGATAGGGATATTTTTATTATTAAAAGGTCAATTAGTATTTGAGAATTTCAGCTTAGGTATTAATACAATGTTGTATTGTAATACATTTATTATAGTTGGCTTTCAACTTTTGATTTTTTATTTGCTAGATAGATTGTATTGCTATAATGAGAAAATGATTACATCATTAGATTCATTTACCGAGAAAATAGCTAATGAATTAAATGGTAAATATGTTGTATTAGGTTTATCTATGATTTTAATTGGTTTTATTATGAGTATATCCTCAATTGTTAAATGGAAAGATGTGAACTTTAGCGAGCTGAATCCAACAGTATTTATGCCAGCAGTAATATTTGCGAATTTGTTGCTTGCAATAGGGTGTGAATTAGTATTTTCGGTATTCTTGGTTAATATAATAAAAAAAAGATAGCTTTTAGCTATCTTTTTTATTTTTTTCAAGAATATTATACATAACAATAAATGCAGATATTTCAGTCAAAGCCAATAATCTAAAAGAATAAGAACCAGCATGAATAACTGAATGATTAACAGTTATTAAATAAACGGCAAATGGAATTAAACCGATTAATATAAATATTAGATTTTTTTTGGTTTTTAGCCCTTTGAAAAAAGATTTTGTTGAGCAATGACTTTTAGCTAGCATAATTAAAAGATAAATGCTTTCCATCATAAGTGGTATGCCCATTTGTATCATATTAATAGAAACTGAAACAAGTGGATTGATTTGAAAATCATGCTCTGGAACAAATAAACTGGTTCTAAAAACCATTTGATTAATAGAATCGTTTATAATATTTGTACCAAATAACAAATCAGAAATAATCCATTTACTAACCCATGTTAATGCATATGAAATTAAATATGCAAATATAATTTTTACAAAATGTTTTATAGAATAGTTGTCCTGTATTAAGTAATAAACAATTAATGGAATACCTAATGTAATTGGTGTAAATGTCATATAGTTAAAAAAACAAGTTACACTTCCATCAATAATGAAGAAAAGATAAATATCTTTAATGCTATTTGCACGTTTCAACAATATTATTGAAAAAATCATAGCAATAACCATTGTGAAGAACATTGCAATATTGAGGCCAATAAAAATATAACCGATTGATATTAAACTTAATAAGAATGCTAGTGCAATATATTTGTTTGTTTTTTTGTATAATTCTATTTCAAAAATAATAAGAAGAATAATTAATAATATAGATTCTAATATTATTATTGGGTAATAATCTAAAATAATCAGAATAGGCCTTAAAAATATTAAATATCCATGCCAAAATCTAGCATAGTCAAAAGAATAATCGTATTTTTCATCATGAATTGTAGAAAATTCATTTGCTAAGGCTGATAAAGGACTGTAACCATCAAAAGAATCAATACCTTCTTCTATTGACGACACATTTGCTTTGATTACAGATTCTAATGGTTTGGTGCTATCAATCCTATATGCTATATCAAGCATAACTGCATCCGTAAATCTATCTATATAAAAAATTCTTCCAACGGATTTTTTTATATTATCTTTTATCATACTACTTGGTATCAAAGCTGTTATAGTTAATGTTGAAATATATAAAAAAATCAAAATGATAAATATTGCAAAGTAAAATAATAGTTTTTTCATTCTAATAATCTCCCTTTGAAAACACCATTGATATTATATTATTTATGATGGCATATCGTTATTTATTTTGAAAAGCCAATAGTTTTCCTGACATCCAATAGAATTTTCAAATTTTTTGATAAGTGTTATATCATTATTAAATAATAACTCTGTTATAGGCTTAATATCAGATATGTTACGATTTTTTTTAGGTATATATACATAGTAAAAATCGTAATTTGAATATTCTGGCAAAGTATTTCTTATTTCTATGATATCTTGAGTAGTAATTGTATTTAATACATGCTCGTCCCAAATCGTATAGGTAGTGAAATTGTTGAACTGAAGATCATATACTTTAACATTTTCGTCGAGAAATGGAATTGCTGAAGTAATCATTTCACGTTGATTTCCTGTTACTAAAATTATGCCATCTACGCTTTTAGATAAATCATTAGCATAGTTTGCTAGATTCACTCCATTTGAGTAGTCAAAAAGTATCTCTTTAAAAATAGGAACATAGCTTGTAATAATATTTGCAATAATTAAACCTAAACAAATGTGTTTAAAATAAATGTATCCTTTATTTGAAAAATCGTTTTTATATAGTAAGAAATATAAAACAATAATAATTATTAACGTAGATATTTTTTGTGGACTTATACCAATTGTTTTAACTGATAAAAATGAAAAAGCAATAAAAGTAATAATCGTAAATACAGAAAACTTTTTATGTATAGAATAACTTTCTAGCGCAAAAATAATAAGAAAATTCATTAATAATAAATACAAATACAAACCGAGATCCACGTTGTTAAATATTCCTTCTGTGATATTAAGTGGAATTCCAATCATAAAACTAATTGCGGCTTCACCGAATGTCAGATCTTTAACAAATGATTTGTTGGCCTCTAAAGAGCCTAAAAGTGGTAATCCAGTTAAAACTAATAATAGAAAAATAATAACCAAATTTCTAAAATGAGGCATTAGCCACTTTGAAAGAATGATGCCATCATTTTTCTTAGAGGTATATTCTTTAAAAAGATTTATATAATAATCTAAAAATAGCAAACAAGCAGGTACTAATAGCAAAGTATGTATGTTTGCTAAAAAAACAAGTGACAATAAGTATCTTAAAGGGTGTTCAGCTCTACCATTGTATGTTAAGTATATTAAGCAAACTGAAAGTGGAATCAGACAGTAGCACCTTGATATTACGGGAAAGTAATAAATCATTACTGGAGTGAATAAAAAAAGTGCTTTTTTCCAAAATTTTATAGGAGCTTTTTTTAAAAACAATATGCCACCAATTCCTGATATTATCCAGCTTAATATGTTTTGTGCTATAAATGGCAATCCTAATTTCACAATAGGGAACAATAATAAGTACCATAGTAGGAAGTGTCCTTCATATTTTAATTGCTTAATGATACCAACTAAATTTAAGTCGCGTACAATTAGCCACTGCTGAGCTTCATCTAGCCATGGTTCATGGAATAAGACAAGAGCGAATGAAATACCTAAATATAGAAATGAGATTATTAAAAATTTATGCTTAATAATGAATTCTTTTATAGTTTTCATTAGTAACTCTCCTATTAAATAATAAGATTTTTAATATAAGATGGAGCGGGAAAGGGGAATTGAACCCCCATCACTGGGTCGGAAGCACAGGATTCTACCATTGAACTATTCCCGCATAGAATTATTAACAAATTTGTTACAAAAATATTAAAAAAACACCATAATATTGCATAACAAAAAACAAAAGAGCTAGAATAAAACTAGCTCTTACATAGTAATGGTAGCGGAAGTGAGATTCGAACTTACGACCTACCGGGTATGAACCGGGTGCTCTAGCCAACTGAGCTATTCCGCCATACAACGTACTTTGTAAGTATATACAATATTCATGCTTTTGTCAATGTTTTTATAGACATTTGATAAAAGATGTAGTATAATTGTATTAGGTTGTAGCAATTTAGAATAAAGCAAAAAGCAGTTTTTTCGTGTATAAACTAGATTTAGTTTATTATAAAGGAGGAGAGGATTATGAAGAAAAGAATTGGAGCTTTAGTTGTATTAATGTGTATGTTAATGTGCACAGTAGCATTTGGTTTTAATCAATTAACACCAGACACAAACGTTGATCTATATGGACTAGATACAAAAGCAAACACAATCTTAGGTATGGTTCAATGGATAGGTTTCGTTGTAGGTACAGCTATGATTATTTACATAGGTATTAAATATATCACTGCTGGTGCTGGTCAAAAAGCAGAGGTTAAGAGTACAATGGTTCCATTGTTAGTTGGTGCAATTTTAGTTATGATTGCTCCTACATTAGCAGTGTGGATCTTCAGCATTTAATGTTTGTTTCTTCTGTAAAAAGAAGAATACTAAATTAAATGATAAAAAGTGGCAATCTATTTATAGATTGCCACTTTTGCGTATAAATTTCACACTTTGGAATATTGAATTAATCCGAAAAATATGTTATAATGAATTTGTTATAGGTTTTAATAAGGATGTGATGCATATGATAAAGATATTAAGTAGATTATTGATTGTTATGCTTATTAGTTTAGTATTGGTTAATGCAATGATTCCAAGTCTTTCATTCGCTGCTACTACTGGAACAGAGCAGCTTGATGAAGCTGTTGATAATTTAAATACAGGTTCTGATGAAACATATGCCATTTTGAAGGAAATAATGGGTATTTTGGCTTGGGTAGGTTTTGCTGTAGCGACATTTAAGGTAGTACAAATAGGTATAATGTTTATGACCGGAATTAGTAGTAAAAGAAGCGGAGCCAAAGAATCAATTATTCCATGGTTAATTGGTAGTTTGATATGTGCGATGTTTGGAGTATTAGGTCCATGGTTCATTAATATGTTTGCTGAAGGTGATACTGGAGACATATTTAGCACGATATTTATGCTACTAAGGTAGTGATTTAAGAAAAATAATAGAGGATACACAAAGTATTGTGTATCCTCTTATTTTTGCTTAAAAATCCGTTTTAGAGCTTCTCAGAGAGAGCAATTCATGCTCTTTCAGGAATCCCTCTGCGCCACCATTATCGCCAATTTTATATCCGGCAAAATAAGTTGCAAGCTTAAGGGCATCAATGGGCTCATAACCAGCAATGTAAAAGTGAAGGAAAGCAGAAAATAAAGCATCTCCAGCGCCAACAGTATTAACAATGGGACGTACTGTGATTGCTTCTTGATGATAAATATTATCAGCGAGTCGGTCATAAAGCAGAGAGCCTTGAGATCCCATAGCTATAACAATAATTTCCTGTTCATAGGCTTTAATGAGCTCTCTAAGGAAAGATTCTTCATTTCCTTTGATTGCTTCATTACTCAAGAATATAATATTAGCATTTTCTAAGAATTCCTTATCATATTCAGAATTAATATCTTTCAAGACGTGGCAGTCGGTAGCTATAGGTGTTTTACTAAGTCTAAATTTACTAAAAAACTCCCGAGAAAAATTAACATTTGTGAGAACTGCTAAATCATATTTCATATCATAAGCAAATGCAGCTGGATAAGAAACCTCTTGAATATTTTTCAAATCACAGAAAATTTTACGATTTCCATTGTCATCATAAGCAATTACTGATTGCGGAGTACCATCTAAGAAATGGTATACTCCTTCAATGCCTATTTGATTTTTAACAAATTCATCAACAATGATTTTTCCAAAAGGATCATCGCCAATTAAGGTGTGCATATGAACTTCATCACCCAGCGTTGCAAAAGCCTTTGAAACGTTATATCCAACGCCAGAAACAGTAGAAGAAATACCATTGAAAAGATACTCAATCGGGGAATAATTGATAGGAAAATTAGATATCTTCAAGTTGGTCTCAATGTTTACGAGTCCTGAAACAAAAATGTTGCTCATAAATACCTTCCTTTCTGCAAATATATTGCTTGGTCGAGCATGTAAAGTCTAAAATATAGAATTTACATAAAAAAGGATTGAAACACGCTAAATATATCACGTTTTTTTGGTTTTATCAACACTGAATGTTGATATTTTATGTAAAATCTGCTAAAATATCGCTGTTTAATTTAAAATTGGTTTCCTCAATCAATAATTTGAAAGGAGTGATGAATGTATGAGAAGACGTGCCCCTTACGAAATAGAATATGATGTTGAACGTATCAAACGTGCAGCAGAAACTTCTATTTCAATGGACGAGATAGCAATTAAGCTAGATCTATCCAAAAAACAAGTTCTTACTAGCCTAAGAAACCATCCTAAATTGCTTAGAAAAATTCAGATTAAATTGTATGAAAATTTGATTGAATTTAATAAGACTGATGATTTGGATGTCTGTAGTATTCCGCCAGAAGAACTTGAGATCCCAGAGGTAGATGTAGAACCAATTATTTCCGAAGAAAGTAATGCGATTATACCTATTTCAAAAGAAGAAGAGACGGTACCAAAACTCCAAATTGAAGAAAATGTAGATGATAATCTAGCTAGCAATCATAGTTCAAATGCTATAGCGGTAATGGATACATCTATATGCGGAGTTCCAGGAATTTTGAGCATTATAAATCTTCAGAAGAAAGTACTGGTTTCTAATCTAACGATTAAAGAACTTCGGAAACTAAAAGCAAGTAAAAGAGGAAGGGATAGTGAAGATGCTTCAACTATTCTGCTAAGACTTGCTAAGAATCATAAACCATATGAATCAGTCTTTATTAAGAAAACAGCCACTTACGTTGATGATTCCATAATAGAGTATTGTGAACAGAGAAAAGATGAAGTGGTTCTTTTTACGGCTGATCAGGAAATGGCAGCATTGGCACGAGGTAAGGGAATTACCGTGGATTTCTTTGAAAGAGTTCCTATTGAATTTGATGTTATTCCAAATGGATTTACGATAAATGCTGATAATATGGGTAAAATTATCACTCTTGATGCCATAAATTATGTGGCTGGAGATTTGACGATAAGGCTAAATAATATAGCTAATCAGAAAAATATGGCTATAATAACCCAGAGAAAACAGCCAACGGCTAAGAGAAAACCTGTATTTCTAAGTGTTGGAGATGAAATTTTTATAGCAAAGCTTCGAGATAATTGTGTCATACTTTCGCATTTTAAAGTATGTAAACTATCTAAAAAAGATAATTGCGAAGTAGTCTTTTCTGCAAAGATTTTCAATAAAAATGGGGTTGAAAATCTTCCTAGAGACGAATATAAAAAGATTACTAGAAATTTGGTAAAATTGATAAAAATATGATTTTTTGTAAGGGCGATTGTGATATCGCCCTTATTTTTTGGAGCTATTTGTAAATAAGCCTAATAAATGGTATAATACCAAAAGTTATAAAAGATGAGGTGATTTTAATGCTAACTGATGTTGAAATTAATAAACAAGCAAAACTTTTAAACATTAAAGAAATTGCAAAAAAGTTAGATATAGATGAAAACAATATTGAAATGTATGGTAAGAATAAAGCAAAAATTTTACCAGAAGTTTATGAAAAAAATAAGAATAATGAAAATGGAAAATTAATTCTAGTTACTGCAATAAATCCAACACCACTAGGTGAAGGAAAAACTACAATTTCGATTGGACTTGCAGATGCACTAAATAGACTTAATAAAAAAGTTTGCTTAGCATTAAGAGAACCATCATTGGGTCCTGTATTTGGAATTAAAGGTGGAGCAACAGGTGGTGGTTACGCACAAGTTGCACCAATGGATGAAATAAATCTTCATTTTACAGGAGATATTCATGCAATGACTGCAGCAAATAATTTAATAGCTGCATGTATAGATAATCATATTTTTCAAGGTAACAGTTTAAATATTGATCCAAAGAACATCACATGGAAAAGATGTATGGATATGAACGATAGGGCTCTTCGCACAATTACATTAGACTATAGTTTTAAAGACAGAACTTATATAAGAGATGATGGATTTGATATTACAGTTGCTTCTGAAATAATGGCAATCGTATGTTTATCTAAAAATATAAAAGATTTGGAAAATAGAATTTCAAATATAATATTTGGATATGATGTAAATGGAAAACCACTAAAAGTATCAAATCTAAAAATTCAAGGAGCAGTTACTGCACTTTTAAAAGATGCTTTGAAACCTAACCTTGTACAAACAATTGAAAACACACCAGCAATTATTCATGGTGGACCATTTGCAAATATTGCACATGGATGCAATAGTATTGTTGCTACAAAAACAGCTCTTAAACTTGCAGACTATGTTGTTACAGAAGCGGGATTTGGTGCAGATTTAGGTGCTGAAAAGTTTATGGATATTAAGTGTAGAATTGCAGGGTTGAAGCCAAATGCAGTTGTTATAGTAGCAACATTAAAAGCGATGAAATATAATGGTGGTGTTTCAAAGGAAGATATCAAAATTGAAAATTTAGAAGCAATAAAGAATGGATTTGCTAATCTACAAAAACATATAGAAAATATTAAACAATATGGCATAGAACCAATAATTGCACTTAATAAATATGATTTTGATACAGATGCAGAAATTGAATTATTGAAAAACTTGTGCGAATCAGAAAATGCAAAATTAGTTGTTACAGATGTGTTTGCAAAAGGTGGAGAAGGTGCAATTGATTTAGCAAATGAAGTAATAAAATTAATTGACTCAAATCAAAATGATTTCAAAGTATTATATGATGAAAAATTAAGCATAAAAGAAAAAATAAAAATAATAGCGACAAAAATATATGGTGCAGATGGTGTTGAGTATTCAGAAAAAGCAGAAGAGGCAATTAAGAAGATTGAAGAAATTGGAAGGGATAAACTTCCAGTATGTATTGCTAAAACACAATACTCACTTTCTGATGATCAAAAAGTATTAGGTAGACCAAGAGGATTTAAGATTACAATTAGAGAAATAATCTTAAAAAATGGTGCCGAGTTTATTGTAGCAATAGCAGGAAACATTATGACTATGCCAGGACTTCCAAAAGTACCAGCAGCAGAAAGCATATATGTTGCTGAAGATGGAGAAACAATAGTTGGATTATTTTAAAATACAAAATAGGACGTTCTAATTACATAGAACGTCCTATTTTGTTTAAGGAAGCAGATGCATTAAAATCTATTTCAT
>Ga0247609_10005762_pt1 | contig 12079 bp, 14 predicted proteins | sample 172DNAGHGlowgp2_FD_193487 | JGI IMG/M metagenome (GOLD analysis project Ga0247609, IMG submission 193487) | Sheep rumen microbial communities from Palmerston North, Manawatu-Wanganui, New Zealand - 1728 DNA GHGlow gp2 | ecosystem: Host-associated > Mammals > Digestive system > Stomach > Rumen ... | reverse complement strand
ATTGTAGCTGGTAACTTACCCTGTCCAATGATACGAAGCATCATATTAACCAAGTCTTCTGTATCTTGTTTGTGGTTTAATTCTTTAACAAAAGCATCTCCAGTTCTTAAAATAAATACATCATATTCTAATGATAATAATTCTGGAGCTAATTTTCCTTTAAATGTTTCAGCTTCTTGATATTCAAATTGAATTTTTAATGGTAATGATAATTCATACATCTTACCTTCAACTTCAAACCAGAATAATCCCATAGTTTCAATAATATTACCAAGTTTATTGGCAAATACTGAATCTTTCTCTAAATAATTCTTTGGTAAATAAATCTTTAATTCTTTTCCGACAAATGTTAATTGATGACGTAAGCCGAATGTTTCTTCTTTAAAAAAACTATACATTATTACCACCACCTAATAAATCTAATATATCTTCTTTTACATATTTAGAATCATCTTTTCTTGGCTCTAGTGTTCCACCATTAGTAATTCCACTGAAATCTAATCCTAGACCGCCACTACCCTTTCTAAATCTAAATATGAATTTCTTTACATATAATGTTTCTCCACGTTTTATAATTGCAAATAAACAAACACCATAATCAATATGAGTTGATTCAATATGATAATCTACACAGATATTATTATCTGCATCAGTATTGATATACTTATTCTTTATATTATCGAATAGTTCTCGTATATCTTCTTCACTCATATACTCACCAACAAGTAATCTAATAGACATTAAATCATCTCTTAAATCTATTTTCTCTCTGCAAAATTTAACAATCTCATTAAATAGCATATGTTTTAATTTAACATAATATACAGAGTTAGTAATTCTTGGACTTAAATCTTTTGATGTTTTGAAAAACTTTTCATTCATTTCTTGCATTTCTGGTGATAATTCTTCTGTAATTATTTTCATATGAATCACCTCTTTAAATATAATTAATTGTTCCAGATGACATTCATATTTAAAAAAGATGAAGAATTAATCTTCATCTTCCATTTTATTAAACATTGTAATATTTAATACTTTCATAACTAACTTATCCCAGAAGTTATATGAAATCATACATAATAATAAGAATCCACCAATCATTAGCCATTGCTCTAATGAGAAAGTCTTATAAACTTCAAATGAGAATAATGATTTCCATATTGTATTCATAATACCAAAAACGGAATCATTTTCTGCTATTAATTGAGAAAGGTAAGATGTTCCATTTATTAAGAAAAACTCTGGTATAGCTGTTAATAATAGAATAATAACGCACAATGCTGCAAAGAATAATCTCTTTCTGAACTTAGTAAATGGCTGGCATAATTTATAGAATATCATTAAACCAGAAATAGTTACTGAGATTGAAATAACTGGAACCATATATGCTATAAATTCAGAAACAGCTTGTCTATCTAAACCAACCCTAAAGAAAGCATAAATATAAATTAAAAATACTGGTAGGAACATAAAGAAACCAGCAGATATTGCTTTACCAAGAACTGTTTTCAAGAAGTTTCCACGTATTCTACTCTTATCTGGTTCTAATGCTAATATAAATGAACAGCAACCAGTTAATATTAAATTAATAATTGTCATTATTGTTGGCTCTAATTGATGTGTCATACCTATTAGAATAGGGAATAATGTTATGAATAGCCAGAAGAAATCTTTCATTACGAATAGTGAAGATGAACGTTGTATGTTATTTACAACACGTCTACCTTCCATAACAGCTTCTTTCATATTATTAAAGTTAGAATCTAATAAAACTAAATTTGAAATATTCTTTGTTGATGGTGCACCATTTGCTAATGCTATTGAACAATCTGCTTTTTTTAATGCACCTATATCATTGATACCATCGCCGGTCATCGCTACTTTTCTACCATTCTTTTGTAATATTTCAACAATCTGAACTTTTTGCTCTGGAGTAACACGTCCAAATATTGAGTTTGTCATTACAATATATTCAATATCATCTTCATTCATTGTAGACATATCAACGCATTTATCCCAGTGTCTAATACCAGCTTCTTTTGCGATATATGAAACAGTTCCAATATTATCACCAGAAATAACTTTAACATCGACATCATTCTCGTCAAACCATTCTAGTGTTTTCTTGATTTCTGGACGAATATTATCTCTAATCATAAATAATGCTACTTCGTGATTATTTTTTGACTTAGCAGACTCAACATCAAATTTTCCTTTTACTTTTACTAATGCTAAAACACGTAATCCTTTATTTGCTGAATTAGTTGCTAACTTTAGTAAATCTTCTTTATTTGTTAAATATTCAGTAGCACCAAGAGCATAAATATCGCCATTCTCAAATTTAACCATTGAGAACTTATTTTCACTCTTGAACTCTATAGTATCTATTGCTTTTAATATATTTTCATCATTATATTTCTTTGATAAAGCTATAGAAGTTTGATTCTCTGATTGCATTGATTGTAAATAAGATGACATAATTAAGTCTAAATTAATATCAATATCTACAATATGCACACTATCAACGCACATAGTTCCATCTGTAATAGTTCCAGTTTTATCTAAGCATAATGTATTAATTCTAGATAATGCTTCAACTGAATATAAATCTTGAGCTAATGTTTTCTTTGTTGCTAATTTAACAACTCCAGTAGCCATTGAAATTGACGTGATTAATAGTAATCCGGCTGGAATCATATATGTTATTGTAGTACCCCAATATAATACAGCACTTGTCATTGCACTACCAGATAATAATTCATTAATTAAAACTATTAAAGATAATGGAATAGCGATAAATGCTAATGTTTTAATTATTCTATTAGTATCTATCATTAGTTTTGACTTAGTTTGTTTTAGTTGTTTAGCTTTAGACTCAATAGAATATAGATATGTATCTTCTCCTATTTTGTCCGCGATACACGTACACTTTCCAGAGACAATATATGAACCAGCTAATAAAAGATGCCCTTTTGACTTGACAACTGGAACGGATTCACCAGTTAATAATGATTCATTAACTTCAACGGTATTGTCTGTTAGTATAATACAATCTACTGGAATTTGGTCTCCATTTTTAAATATTATAATATCATCTAAAAGTATTTGATTTTGTAATATTTGAATTTCTTTGCTATTTCTAATAACAGTAAAGTACCCTTTGTTCAGTAATTTTAATCGATCTAATGATTTCTTAGATTTACATTCTTGTATCGTTCCAATTAATACATTAAATATCAAAATTATTAAAAATGCTAAATTTAGTATTACTGATGGGCCTACTACTAGGACTAAAATGACCGCTATTGCAGACATAAAGATATTATAAAATGTAAAAACATTATTAAATATAATCTGTAAATATGACTTTTCAGATGTAGATTTAATATTATTTATTTCATTATGCTGTGTTCTGATTGCAATTTGCTCATCATTTAAACCAGTATTGATATTTGGGTGAAATCTTTCTGCTGTATAGTTTCTGTTCTTCTTTTCACGTGCTTTCTTTTTTATATCACGCACTGTAGAAGTAAACAATTCTTTGTTTTTTGCTTTTGTGAACAATGATTTTAAAAAAGATGGAATTTCCATAATCAGCCCTCCTTGATAATCAATTGTTCCTCTACCATAAACAAATAAAAAAAGATAGAAGTTAATTCTATCTTAATTTAAGTCATTTGTTGATGAATTTACAGTTTGCTTTGCAACTATCTTTTTAAACTCTTCTAGAGAGAATACTTTTTTGTGTTTAGGGAATCCACCACAAGAATACCAGAATCCATTTTTACCATTTCTCTTTAGAATTGGTTTACCACAATCTGGGCATTTATATCCAGTATCTTCTGGTTTTTCTTTCTTTTCAGTTTCATCTGTTTTCTCTACGACCTTATTTGGGTCTTCGATTCTTTCAGTATAATTGCATCCCTTTTTACCAGCCCATCCTGAGCAAGCAATAAATTTACCATATCTTCCAACACGGTAAACAAGTGGCTTGCCACATTCTGGACAATTTCTGCCAACTTGTTCGACTTCTGCTTTCATTCCTTCAGCTTTCTTTGCCGCATCAATGTAAGTTGAAAGATCTTTGTAGAATTCTGTCAAGTAAGCAACATAGTCAAGTTCACCTTTTTCGATCTTATCAAGAGCATCTTCCATTTCAGATGTATAAGTTAAATTAATAATATTACCAAATTGTTTATCAAGATATCTAGATAATCTCATACCCTTTTCAGTAACTTTAAATGACTTACCTTCTAATTCTGTATATCCTCTATCTGGATCTTGTAGTGTTTTAATTGTTGAAGTATATGTAGATGGTCTGCCAATACCAGAATCTTCCATAGCTTTAATTAATGTTGCTTCTGTGTATCTAGATTTAGGAGAAGTTTCTTTTGCAACTGTCTCTAAATCCATAGCATTGATTTTTGTTTCTAGTGGAATATTTGGATACTTAGTAGCATCTTCATCATCTTCATCATAGTTGTAAATAATTTTAAATCCATCAAACTTTATATTATGTGTTGAGTAAGAGAATCTATGATTTCCATTGTATATAGAGTATTCAACATCTTCCATAATACAATCTGCCATAGAACAAGCCAATGTTCTATCATAAATTATCTTATATACTTTTAATAACTGAGTATCAGAAATATATGTAGCTAATTTACTTGGAGTCATCTCTAAATCAACTACGTGTAGTGATTCGTGACCCTCTTGAGCATTCTTACTCTTCTTACCTTGCTTTGGTGGAGCATAGTAATTTTCACCATAATTTTTCTTTATATACTTTGCTAATGACTTAGCGAAGTCTGCATTTAAATCAGTAGAGTCTGTTCTTAAATATGTTATAAGAGCAATATGTTCTCCGCCAATATTAATACCTTCAAATAAATGTTGTGCACATTGCATTGATTTTTCTGATCCATAACCAAGTTTACTAGAAACTTCTTGTTGGAATGTTGATGTAGTAAATGGTGGTTTAGATGCAACTTTTCTTTCTTTTGAATCTATACTTTTTAATACATAATCATTATCTTTACAATCTAATATAATTTTATTAACTGTTGCCTCATCTGGGATAGATACCATTTTCTTCTTATCTGTTCCCTTATATTGAGCGCGATAAACAACTTTATTATACTTAAATGGTAAATATAATTCAAAATATTTAGTTGGAACAAAGTTTGTAATTTCATCTTCTCTAATAGCTAGTAACTTAAGTGCTGCTGATTGAACACGTCCAGCTGAACGGCAGCCAGCTTTAGTCATCGTGATTGGAGATAATCTGAAGCCAATTATCTTATCAAGAATCTTTCTAGCTAATGCCGCATTGTGCATATTCATATTGATTTGTTCAACTTTATCTAATGATAATGCTTTACTAACAGCTTTTTCTGTGATTTCGTGAAATGTTCCTCTAGCACATTTCTTATCTGGAATCTTTAAAAATGTTTTTAAGTTATATGCAATATCTTCTCCCTCTCTATCTGGGTCAGTTGCAATAATAACAAAATCATTTAACTTAACTAATTCTTTTAATCTTTTTACAACGTCTTTCTTTCCTGGATCTACAACAATATCTGGTGTAAAATTATTATCTACATCAATACCCATATTATATTTTCCAGAATCATCAATTCTTGTAATATGACCTTTTGATGCAGCAACAGTATATTTAATTCCGTTGGTTAACTTATTTAATATTTGAGTTATTGTATCAATCTTATTTGGTGATTCAACAATAACTAAAACATTTTTAATAACTGTTTCCGCCATAATCAGTCCTCCTCGCAAATACTACTTAGCATCGTCTCCATCTACAATGATAGTAGTATTATTCTTAATGTATGCTAGAATTTGTTCTTTAGTAAAATATCTGTGAGTGTTTACTGTCATACATTCTATCTTACCAGTTAGAACAAGTTTCTTTAATGTGGCAACGGTAATACCCAGTAGCTTAGCCACTTCACTACTCTTGTACAATAGTTTTCCTGCTTCAAATTCCATAGTAGTGTTCTCCTTCATTTTATTTTACATACTTATATGTATAATTAATTGTTGTATAAATTATATTATTTTATAAAAAAAAGTATAAATTAGTATAAAAAGGCAATAGAAAAATCTATTGCCTTTAATAATTATATTTAAATTACCACTTGAATTCTCCACCATTTTCAATTTGCGATGCTGGAGTTCCGTCAATAATTTCATCCTTTGTTTTAACATAAACAATAGTTAAACCGTTCTGAACTTTGTATTGAACTGATTCAACTTCCTTACCATTTTTGCAAACAATTTCATAATTAACGGAGAATGTATCATTTGTCTCTGGAATCTTAGTTGTTCCGCATACTCTAAGGTATGTTACCTGTGAGTCTTCTCTGTATGAATTTGCATACTTAGTTTGTGATACTGGGCAATGTGTTACCTTAATATCATCTTTATCAACACCTAATGTGTTAAATAAAATAATTAATCCAGTTCCGTTTGGAGCTTCCTTGACAGTATAACCGTCTCTTTCTTTGACTGATCTATTCCAAGAACCAGCCATTTGATCAAATAAATCAAAAAAATTACCGTACATAAAAATTACCTCTAAAAATAAAAATATTTATCCAAAAAATAAAGTGCGCACATATGAGGTAGTGGATATTTCTACCTACAATGTATTGTTGTTATAAATATTATATTAAATAAAATAATAAAAAAAAAGAAGAGATTAATTCTCTTCTTCTTCAAATTTTTTCTTTTTCTCATTTATAAAGTCAATACAATCTTTATGATAATTAACCTGTTCATCATAATATAATTCTTGAGAATATTGCATTGGCACAGTAAATCCTTTGCCAATACTATTAGCATAATTATAGAAATGCTCGAATTCTATTATTTCTTTAGAATGATTTAATATAAATGCATTGTCATCATTAAGATGTCTATATAATGCAAATATAAAATAACTGCTATCATTAAATAATCTAAATGCATTTCTAATAAAATCTTGCATTCTCATTTCTATTATGATATTAATAGTTTCTTCATCTTCTGCTTTGCTTTTAATTTCTTTTTTTATCTTTTCTTCTTCTTGTTTATATTGACTAATTTGAGATTCAAAAGTAAATTGATTATGATATTCTCTTTCAGTAACTTTCCACTTTTCATATAAATATTTATGTTCAAACAATAAACACAATTTAGTATTTTTATCAATATGTGGTGATAACTTTAATAAATTATCATATACATATCTTACTTTTGTTTCTGGATGGTATTCATTATCTGAGTTAATGAGTTCGCCAATTGTTGAATGATATTTAGATTGTGATTCATCAAATGCTGAAATAATATCATCAATCTTTCCAACATTTTCTTCTAGCCATTTTACATTATCATCACGCACAATATCTTCAAGACCACCATAGTCATTATATTTACCATAAATTGGCAATGCAATTGGACAAGCTTCATCGCATACATAAAACTTTTCAGCAGATGGTGTATACATAGCCAAAAGCATAACAACATCATCGCCATATCCAATTGTTATATTTGACATAAATCCTTTTAAATTATAACATCCCATACTTACTCCTTAATTTTAATATTTTCTTATAATAATCTAGTTTTCCAGTAAAATAATCTACTAGAATAGTTATAATAAATCTACTATCATTAACGCGATTATATTTCCATATTTCAGTAATTTCTTGATTAAATAATGCTTTAAGTGGTGATTTAGCAAGAATATAGCTATTATCTAATTGAATACACATTTTTGTTATATATGAGTCATATGGCTCAATAATATGAATATTATAGTTACAACAATTTCTTTCTGTTGGTATACACTCGATATGCATAATATTCATTTCAAAATATAATATATCATATACATAATCATTCTCTAAGCAATAATTAAAAGTTTCAATATATCCTTCATAGAGTTGTATGTGCTGTTTAATATCTTTTATTATATATACTGTTGAATTATAAGCTCTGTTATATAACGTATTTAGCAATATATTTAATATTGTAAATAGCAGACTTACCGTATACAAATAAATTAAATTTAAAATCATCATATCCTTTAATTAATTTATTATAATAATCTAGTTTTCCATTGCAATAATCAAGTATCATTTGCATAAACATTATTTCTGCTGAACGATTCATATATAAATCAAATCGCATAATAACTCTCTTACTATCATCAAGTGGCGGATCAAAAAATGCAGTTTTATTAGCATCATACATAGTAAACCCATACCCATATGCATCGATAAAACTTAATAATGTATAATCATTTACATCATAAAGTTCAAGTTCTTTTATTCCAAATATATCATCAATGTTTCTTTGGGTACCGGCTGTTTTATAAATGTTAATGCGTAAATCATAACATTTTCTATAACTATCTCTAGTATAATATTTTATATCAAAATGATAACTATTTTTTAGATAGAATTCAATAGCATTTTTATATTTGCTATACAATTTCATTTCACATTCAATAGCTTCTTTACAATAATCATATGATTTATTACTAAGAAATATTATTAATGGGAAGCAAATACTAATAGCAATGGAAACTAGAGATATTATTAGCATAAATATCATTCAATATATTCCTCCAATTCTTTATAATTTGCATCTATCTTCTCATTTAAAATATTTATTTTATTCATATAATATTCTTTCATCAAATCAAGAATAAAATCTGGTCGTAAGCCAACACCTGGAATTAATTCCAATTCAGTTACTGTTTCTTTTACTCCTGGCTTATATAATCTAAGTACTTTGCCATAAAATTCATCTGGTATGTCAGATTTATAAAATAAACGATATTTAATATTTTGCATTCCTGCATTATTAAAATAACGGGCAAAATATTTTGAAATATATCTTAACTCTTCTGGTATTTCTATAGAAGTAATATAATTAATATCGGTAGCGAATCTAATTTTAGATGGTTTTTTATAAATATCTATAAAATTACTACTAGTACTATTTGAAATTTGTTGGCCATACAATGATTTATTACTATATTTAATTATTTCATCTATTGCTTCAGTATATTTGTCTATATACACTTTGCACCAACCAATATTGTCTTGCAACTCTTTTATTCTTTTATCTTTTCTTATCATAATTTACCATTTCTTCTAATATTTTAATCTTTGCTGTGAGATAATCTTTTAATGATATTAATACAATTATTGGAGTGCCAATATAACTAAGATAAACATCATAGCCATTATTATTTTGCTTTTTTATATATTTTCTAGCACGACCTTTACCGCATCTGTTAATCAAAATATTAGTCCTAACTTCTTTTGGAATTTGAAATTGCGTAATTGCTCTTTTAGTTTTTTTATCTACAACAACAATTGTATCGCCATATATGTAATCATAAATATAATCAGAGCATATACATTTATTAATTCTTTCTAGTTGGCCTTCATATAAAACCAAACTATTTTTTAATTCATTTTCTTTCATTTTTAAATCCTTTTATCTGCTCTTCTAGTATTTCTATTTGTGAAGTATAATAATCAATAAGAAGTGATAATAACAATTTATAATGAGCGCCACATCCAATATTATATCCGCAACACTCATTATTAGATGATTTTATTTTTACACAATACGTTCTATAACGCATTATGCCACTATGTTGAATTTCATCTGGTATGAAGAAATGCCTAACATTAGTATACGTGGCTTTATCAAAGACAGTTATAGAACGCGCACTACAGTAAAATCCATAATCAGAATCAGCATAACACTTAATACTTTTTATTAGTCTGCTGTATCTTTGTATTTTAAGTTCAGATGCATATATTAATTCTTCTGGTTTAATTAACTCGATTTTCATAATTATTTACAATGGCAGATGTTCGATATCCAAATGCTGAGTTTGAGAATTGATATTCTTGTCTAGCTGTTGCATTTATTTTAACAACAACAGTAAAATATGTATTGTATTGGTCTACATATGCATTTTTATATTCAACCATCTTATATGAATATCGACTAGTGCTACAGTCATCATATAATGAGTATACATAAACAGTATTGGCTTCAAAATCATATGTTTTATTATCTTCATATATTGACTCTGGATTATCTTCATTTTGACAAGATGATAATACAAAAGTAAACATACAACAACATAGTAAAAGTATGCTTTTAAGTAATATTCCAACTTTATTTTTCATATATTTCCCCTCTTTCTATATCTTTAATTTCTATCAAATTTAGATTTCTTAATATTGTGTTTCCTATTAACCTTTTTCTCACAATTATGATATTTATCTAATTCATAAAAATCATAATATTTATTCCAGTCCTTTTTCTTAATTTTCTTATGAAATGGACCGAGTGAAAAATTATAGCATAGTAATCCTACTATAATTGCTATAAATAGTAGGATTGCCATTACAACAAATACTGTTTTATTTGTATCCATAATTACACCAAACTTTCTGTAAGATATAACTCAACTAATACATCTTTCTTATTATCATTTAAAATATCACCCATATAATTTACAACGCTTCCAAATGTAATTAGCTCATTTGATTCGTGTAAATCTAAAATAAATTTTAATAATAAATCTCTAAAATCAGATTGACTAATAGTTAAGCTATTTAAATATTTTGCAATCATTACTAAGAATTTCTTTAATCTTGTTTCAGGAATTTCATAATATCTATTCCAAGCCCAAGGATCATTATTTTCTCTTTCACGCATATGCTCATTATCTTTTGTAACAGCTTTTAATAAATAATCATAAAAATCATTAGTATTATACGCAATAGAGTGTAATATTTTTAGCATATTATGCTCATTATTAGATTGTCCATATCCTGTTATTTTCTGTAGATTCTTCTTATTCTTGTTATATCTACTTGTAGTTATCTCATAAGATTTTAGATTTTTAAAATATTTTTCAATAATAGATTTATCTTGTTCTAATATCTGTAAAATTATATCAATATTAGAATTAAGTTCATCTTCTGTTTTATTATAAACCATATTAAACATATTTAAATATTTTATATGAGCAGCAAAAGATTTACTTTCTGGTTCTTTTAATTCGTTAACAAAGTCTGTAAACAAATCAAAATCATTTCTGTATAATTTGCATATAGAAACAGAATTACTGTGAATACTACACATAAAACTAATATAAGCACTATGCTTAAAGTTTTTAGTGAAATACTTTCCATCTTTATATGCTTTATAGAAATTATAATAATAACAAATTAATAATGGATTAATAAATTTATATGAATTCCTACATTTACGATAATATGTAAGAGTTAATACTCTATCTTTTGGTTTTCCATTATTCTCAAATTCATTTGAGAATGCTAATTTCTTATTATAATTAGATGTATGTAATGCTGCTAATAATCTATTAAAATCATTTTGATTTCTAGTGTATAATAAATGATCAATAAATAATGAATTTACTAACCAATGAGCACCTCCACCAAAATCTTCATATGTGTACTCAGTATATTTATTTAAATAATCAATCCAGCAATTTAATGCATTAAGAATTATTTTATTTACTTCTCTATTAACTGGAATTCTTTCTTCAGTACACTCATTATATTTTTCATTTATTGAATTATATATTTTAGCATACTTTGACTTATCTGCATATCTGCTATTAAATAAATTATTTATTTTTCTTTTGTAATTATTAACAAAACCATCTCCTCCAGGTACTTCTGTTAATAATACTTGTAATATTGAATAATTATTATTATACTTTCCAAAATGATTTACATAAGCGGTATCTTTTGTTGCATACCAATATGATATGTATTCACTATGCGGAATATGCTTAAACATTTTATGATTATCACTATCAATTAATGCATTAAAATCAATAATTCCATTATTACTTTTCATTTCAGATAAAATTACAGGAATATACTTAGTTCTACTTATTACATAGCTCATTGCATCTTTCTGATAGTTTCCATCTACTGAAACTGTATCTATAATGTCATCTGCATTATTTGGATATTTATTCATTTTTTAATCTCCTTTACTTCTATTA
>Ga0247609_10005760_pt1 | contig 12082 bp, 5 predicted proteins | sample 172DNAGHGlowgp2_FD_193487 | JGI IMG/M metagenome (GOLD analysis project Ga0247609, IMG submission 193487) | Sheep rumen microbial communities from Palmerston North, Manawatu-Wanganui, New Zealand - 1728 DNA GHGlow gp2 | ecosystem: Host-associated > Mammals > Digestive system > Stomach > Rumen ... | reverse complement strand
AATGCAAAGGATGGCAAGATTGCCGATAAATAGATTTAAACGGAGCCAGGCACGCTTTGCGAGCCAGGCACCGATAAAAAGGGCGTTCTCGAAAGAGAGCGCCCTTTTTTTATGCTCATAAAAGAATTACTCGACAATTCTGATGTTCGAAATCGCTACCTGATCGCCGGTTAACGCCACGTAGACATCGGGAACATCATCGATTATCGTCACTATGCTGTTGATGGATATAAAAAGGAAGCCCCATACGAGGGACTTCCTCTGTCAGTTCGCTGAATCCTATTTATTATATTTATAATCTTTTTCACATTTTATGGTACTGCCGCCGTTATTGTTCAAATTCGAATTCATCGTAAGAGCGATATAAGATCCGAGCATCTTAATGGATTTGTTTCTGGTATCGTCACTCATTCCGAAGAACACCATATCGGATTCATAATCCGATTTTGATTTTCTCTGCTCATCAAGGAGCATTTTATCCATCAGAATATCGCAGTGGTAACTGTATTGTTCTTCATCCGTTACAACAATCCAAAGCCAGTTGCCATGTATAATATCCATAGCTTCTTTTATTGAATCGGTCGGTACATCATACTCACGGCCGCCGCCCACATCAATCACATGCTCAACATTAAGCTGTGTTAAAAAGTAATCATAAAGAAGTAAAAAATGCCCGTAATCCAGTTTTTGAGTTTCCGGTACATCAATGATATCGGTATCATATAATTCCAGCATTAAGGTCATGGGATTTGTCAGGGCTGCCGTTTCAAGAAATTCATTATCCTGCTCAAGTTCAATGTTTTCAATCATAAATTTGTAAATCTTGGCCGCACGCTCCATATAATCGTCATCGGCAGTTATATTATTGTTGATCGCATCGGTAACATATTCTTTGAATGCAGTGTATTTTCTCTCAACTTCCGCGATATCCGTATCACTCTCATAAATCTCTCTGTGGTCTTCGGAAAGTGTCGGGAAATAACTGATTTTATATATATTTGGCTCTGTCATGGTTATATCTACGCAGGAAGCCATCGGCGAGTTTATTCTTGCGAGCTTTAAACCGCGGTTAAACTCCATATCATCGATTCCGTCTTCTTCCGTAAGTTCAATCTGCTCTTTGCACTCATCCAGGGCTTTTAAAATTATTTTGGCTGCCTTATAGGAAGCCTCTTTGTTTTTCATCTCCTCGGTATACTGTATGCTGATTGCTTCGGGATTAAACACAAAAGTACCCGTATCGTAAATCGAATCGGGTCCGCGATTAACGATATCTTTATCCACTACAACTTCTTCATCCTCGATTACCTCAGGTACATCGACATCCTCTGTTTCATCCTCCACAATAACTTGAACTTCGGGATAATCCTCGATAGTCTTCGCTTTATCACAGCCGTTTGCCATTAAAAATACAAATGACATCATAAAAGATAAAAGCAAAGAAATACCCCTTTTTAAACTACAATTCTGTCTCGTATTTTCTGTCTTATTCATTTTCTCTTCCTCTCTGTATCTCCACACCCAATCGGAGTCAGGCACCCTTCGGGAGCCAGACACCAACAAATAAGAGAAGGGCACATTTTGTCCTTCTCTTATAAAGTAGCATATTATCGTATTTAAAACAATGAGATACTACGCATCTTAGATGTATTTTAGGAACTTTTTGTTCTCGTACATTTTCGCATCGGCTCTCTCGAAAACATCGGATAATGTTTTGTCGTTAATCGAGTCGTAGTCGGCGATTCCCGTGGCTATGACAACGCCTTCTTTTTTGCCGATATTTTTTATCACAACAGCACGAATCTGTTTTAAGAGTTTTTCTCTGTTGATGTAATCTCCCGCGTTTAATACTACCACAAATTCATCGCCGCCGATACGGTAAACCGGACTGTGAGTGAACGTCTCACAGATAAGTTTCGAGGCTTCGATAATATACTCGTCTCCGACCTTGTGTCCGGCAGTATCATTGATGATTTTAAGGTTGTTGATATCGCATACAATGATAGCAAAAGGAGATATCGCAGTGCCTGAAGCAATCTTTCTTTGCATGGATTCCTCGAATTCCTTGTATGCGTTTTTGTTCTTGACTCCGGTAAGTTCGTCTTTTCTTGCAAACTCTCTCTGTGAGGTCAGTTCGCGAAGCTGCTCCTCTTCTTTTCTGACCTCTTCATCGATGTTTTCGATACCGATTACAAAGTGAACCTTATCGCTCGACCAGAGTACCGTGAGTCTCATGTTCTTTTGTACACCTTTGTCGATTATTTTTAAATCGGTTCCGATTTTTCTTCTGGTTTTAAGATTGTTTTTAAGGCTCTCTTTGTTTAGGATATCCAGTACATTTTTCCTGTCTTCCGGAGAGATTTCAAAATGAAAATCTTTGGATACATCGTCAAAGAAATCTCCGCCGTTTTTCTTTATCACAAATTTGCCTGTTTTTTTGTCGGTTCTGTATTCGGTATACTCGCCGCTGTCCGAATTGACATTGTAGATTACGTCGTATTTATCGGCCAGAGTCTCGGCTATACGCGTATAGGTAATCTTTTCCTTTTCGGTATTGTCGGATTCCTGGGTATGCGAAATATAAATCGTTCTGCCAAGCTGTCCCGCTATGTATTCGCCCTTGTCGACTATATCCTGAGTCAGCATGCAGACTAAAATACCGTAGATATAATCCTTGAAAATAATCGGAAAAGCTATGAAACCTCTTCTCTTTGAGGAGAGTTCTTCTCTTTTGAAAATTTCGGTTATAGGGCTCTTCTGTCTTTCCGGAGGTATTACGAAGAGTTCGCCGGACTTTGTGTAGCAGCGTAAACTTACCTCATCGGGATAAACATGCGAATTGTCCTTTTCGAAAACAGCAGGAGAATCAAACATAAAAAGTGCCGCATCGTCAAGGCCGAGTCTGTCGAATTTGCCGACGAGTTCATTGATAAGCTCGGTGCTCGAATTGCTTAAATCCATACACTCGGTTAAGAAGTTTTCGAGGAAAATTCTGTTTGATGCAAAACTGTAGGTTTCGCTGCTCATTCTCCTGGAGAGAGCCTGAATCGCGCTGTTTCTCATATGCATGAACAAACGGTTGATCGTTACGGTCGTGGAAGGGTTTCTCTGGAGCGCATTGATGGAAGTCTGCAATTTCATCATGCACTTTAACATCTGGGTGGAATCCGTATAGTCGAGAGCATTGTTCTCAAAGAATACTTCTATGAGTTCTTTGGTCTCTTCAAACTCTTCCTCGCTCATATATCTGTTTTTCATTGCCTTTAAGATTCGTGTGACGAACTCGCAGAAGAGTCTTCGTAAATCAATCGAATCCTCGTCGATACGAACATATCTGTATCTGTAAAAACAGTCGTCGAACATTCTGTAGATAAACTGTTCGTCGATATTTAACATCTCTATTGAGGAGTATTCATGAGCCTCGTAATCGCAGGATTCTCTGCCGTAAAGCCTGGTCGAAACCATCACCGATTCAACCTTTTCTCCGTCAATCATTCTTAAAAGAAGTTCGAGGGATTTCTGACCTAACGTAACACTTTCCGCACCGATGGTTGCCAGAGAAGGAATCATGTCTCCGGCTTTTCTTGTATTGTCAAAACCGAATACATATATGTCTTTGCCCGGGAAAAGTCTTTTCTTTTTCATTGCCTCGTACAAACCTACCGCAGACTCATCGTTTACGCAGAAAATAGCCTCAAGGTCGGGACATCTGTTTAAGAGTCTTTCGGACTCGGCGACGGTGTTCATCGACATATCCGTAGGCTCGTAATTTTCAGGCTTTAATTCGAGTTTGTATTTTTTTAGACAGTTTTCAAAAATGGCTTTTCTTCTGCACGAATCAAGGTTGTCTTCACGACCGCCCAGCATTCCGAACTTCGTAAAATTGCAGATATTTACGAGATAATCCACAGCTTCCTTTATACCGGGCTCGTTGTCATAATTGACGTTTACCGCGCCCTCAAGTTCGGATACGAAAAATACCTTCGGAACATCTGCCAGATTTTCCACAAATCTTTTGATGATGATCTGTTTCTTTACCTTGGCCATACTTCCGAGCGCAACTAAAAGACCGTCAAATTTGCAGAGTTCTTCGAGTCTGTAAATGGAATTGTAGACATTCTTGTAACGTGACTGCATATCGTCTTCGTGACCGATGTCCACATATTTGCCGGCTATAACCACTATTTCGATATCTTTGTTTTTGGGAACCGAACTGACAATGCTGTTAACGACGTCTTTTGCAAATTCGGTATTTACGTTCTCAATGATAAGACCGATTGTCAGTTTGCTTTCTTTGTTTTTCATGCCTCTTAATCTCCGTAATATTATTCAAAGCTTATTTCGGGTGTCGGTTCGGAGAACAGGAATCCCTGCGAATAATCGATTCCGAATCGCGTCATTTTTTCCTGTATTCCTTCGTTTTCAACATACTCTGCCACAATGGCAATATCTCTCGAGCTGATACTCTTCCAGCCCGCTATAATAGCTATCAGTCTCTCGGACTCTTCGCTCTCGCAGCAGTGTCTGACTATCGAACCGTCTATCTTGATAAAGTCTGAATGAACGCTCATTAAATGCTGCAGATTCGAATAACCGCTTCCGAAATCGTCGATGGAAATCTTGCCTCCGAGAGCATGGACTCTGTCAACAAAAGCCACCATCACATCGTATTCGTCTATATCCTCGTTCTCAAGTATCTCAAAGATAAAGTTTTCGGGATGTTTTACCGTGGACATAAAATCAAAGATATATTCGGTAAGTTCGGAATTTTTGATATCTCTGATTCCGAGGTTGATGCTGACGCTTGTCTTTTCCGATTCTTTGAACAATTCAAAAACTTTCGAAACCATCTTAAGCGAAAGCGAATCATAGAGATGTCCGAATCTTCTGGCCACATCAAGGAACTCGCCCGGATAGTAAACTTTGCCGTTTTCATCCATTAATCTCATCAGTGATTCGTAGTGGTGAATTTTCTTTTCCTTGTTGTCGTATATTCCCTGAAAATAAGGAATTACCTTGTCGTACGCAATCGCATAGTTAATCACGTTTACCATGTGATATTTTTTGCGAATGCTCTCCTCGTCGAGCTGGTCGATTGTGGGTGTTGTCACGAAGAACTGAATGTTCTTGTTCATCATTTCGATTCTGGCCTTCGAATAAGCCGAATCCATGTTTTCCAAAGTACAGCCGTCTATAAGGCAGAAAAGAGGCACTATGGCGATAAACTCTCTCGAGGATTCAAATAGATTTTTCTGTAATATCCTCATCTCCTCTTCAAAATCGGAGAGCGAAGTCTTGTACGAGGGCGTACCGATGGCTATATGCCAGCCGTCGAGTAAGTACATTCTGTATTTTCTTTCCTGGCAAAATCTTGTGCACTGGGAAATATAATTCTTGTAAGTTAAATCAATCAGCTGTTTGGAGAATACGCTCTTCATGCCTGCGTTGTCGGTAATGTCAACCATGCAGATTCTGTCATAGCCCTTGGCCGAAATATCGGTATTTAGAGCCACCGCATTAGGCAGAGCCTCGTTCTCGTCCATAAGGATTTTCTTTTCGCATTCTCTTAAAAACTCCTTCATTCCGAAGTTGTCTTCGTTTACATCCGTTTCTCCGTCTTTTAGTTCACTTTCCATATCGATGATGTAGTCGATGAGTCTTCTGTTGTCATCGGCGAGCGCCTCGGTATGAGAGAAAATATAGGGATTGTAATTCTGTATTCCGAACTTCTCACCGAATACGGAGAGTCCGAAGACACAGTTTGCAAAAGCAAATCTGCCGTTTATGGTCACGATTTCACCGTCGGTTAAACATCCGCTCATATTCGAATCGGTATATGCGGATAATTCCCATCTGGATATATTGGGATAAACCTTTGATCTTAAATGGCACGAATATGCGAAAAGTGTCTCGGATTTTTCGAAGTTTTCGATTTTTCTGAACATTGCGCGGTTGTCGTCAACCACTTTTTTATCATAAATAAAGGCTCTTTTAAGCTTTCTGCCGTATTTTACGGAATGGTTTGCCTTTAGGAAATCTTCTTTATATACCACGAATACCGGAACATTGTTGTTATCGCTATAAGCAAAGGGAAAGAGTTCATATAAATTTCTGTCGGTTTTAAGTTTCTCGCCGACGCCTTTTTTATAAAGTTCGGCTGCATTTTTTCCGTCTATGGATAAAATACGGTTGCCGGAAGTCTCGGTTACTTCAAATTCTTTGCCGACGGTTTCAACACCGGCGGCACAGGAAGTAAGACAGTCCACATCCGCGCCGATTACGGCCGCAATGAGCAGTGCTTCATCTGAGTACCCGCTCTCGTCGAACACAAATCCGGGCTTATATTCATTTTCATACATTGCTTCGGATGAAATGGCGAAACCGCCGAGCATATGCGTACCGCTGAAGCAGTCGTTGCAGCAGTCCACATAGTCGCAGACATTTACGTATTTGGAAGAAAGGAATGCTAAAAGAAGTTTTATGTCCGAATCTTTAAATGCTTCCTTTGTCTTTTCACAAAGTTCTTCTCCGGAAAGCATTTCGGACTTTTCTTTATCTATAAAAGGAATCATTGCAGACTGAAACCTTGCCTTGTCGCTCTGCGTCACAGATATAATGCACTGGTTTCTGTAGATTTTGCCCTGGTAAATAACACCGGAAGTACTGGTTCCGATAATCTTAGCCTTGGGTACGATATGTTTGATGAATCTGGCGAGATCGACCGCCTCTTCTTTCTGATGGATAGCCGTGTGAATTCGAACCAGTACATCGCCTTTTTCGTCATTGATTCGAATCTGATTGAGTGTTTCCGCAAGCTTCACTCTGGAAACATACTGAAAGTTCCACGTAAACATATATCTCTCCTCCAAAATAATTCCCTAGGTATTATTTTACCACCGAATATTAAATCGGCAAATTTTTTTATTGACTTAATGTACAAAATACATATATAATGTCGCTTATTATTATTTTTTATGTGGTATTTTGACATGAAAGAAAACAAGCCTAAAAAGAACAATACCTTTAAGAGAACAGCATATGCGTTAAAACTCGTATGGGAAGCCGACAAACTGCTTCTCGTTTTTTCTATATTCAAAAATTCGATTGAACAGATATTCTATGTCTTCTTCTTCGTATATCTGACCAAATTCATATTTAACTGTATCGAGAGAAACATCGAATACAACAAGCTTTTCTGGTTCCTTATCATAGCCTGCACGGGTCATATTTTCGTGCATTTTACGTGCGGATGGTACGAGGCCTACAGAAAGGTCAAGACACCCGAAGTCTACAGATATATATTCCACCGCGTGATGGATTTGTCGGACTCTCTCGAATTAAAAGACTACGAAACCCCCGAATTTTATGATAAATACGCAAGAGCCCTCGACCGTGTGGTTGACTCATCCATCGATCTGGCCATTAAGTTCGGTGTTTACTTCGGTAATGTGGTCTCCACGATTGCATCGCTTGTAATCATCGTAATGGTTGACCCCGTGCTCCTCGTATTTATGATAGTTCCAATGTTCGTAAGCTTATATTTCGGCAACAAAAACGGCAAATGCAACTACGACAGGGAAAACGCCATCACAAGGGATAAAAGAATCGCAGAATACGTAAAACGTGTTTACTATGAGAAGAAATACGCCGCAGAGGTGAGACTTTTTGACATCAATTCCATCATGCTTAAAAAGCAGGAAGACGCAGTCGATACGATGGAAAAAGTTTCGATGAAATACCGTATGAAATCGGCTCTCTTTTCTTTTATCATGAAGGGCAGCTATTCGATATTCGCAGGTATCATCGCTTACTTTTATGTTGTTGCAAGAGTTAAATTCGGACATGCGACCGATATTTCAAGTTACGTTGCAATGATAACCGCAATGTCGTTTTCGACCAACCAGCTTAAGCAGGCGGTTGAGAACAGAATCTTCTTAAGCAACGAAAGCAGACTCTTTGCGAACCTCGAGGAGTTCCTTGAACGCCCCATAAAAGAAAAAGAAGAGAAAATTCTCATCGACGAGATTAAAAGCATCGAACTTAAGAATGTTTCTTTTACCTATCCCGGTGCAAAGAGCGAAACCTTAAAAGATATAAGTTTCAAATGGAACAAAGGCGACAGACTCGCCATCGTCGGCTATAACGGCGCGGGCAAAACCACGCTCATCAAGCTTCTGATGGGCCTCTATGAAATTCAGTCCGGCGAAATCCTCGTAAACGGAATTAACATTCAGGATATCGACGGCAATTCGTACAGAAAAAGATTCGGAACGGTTTTCCAGGATCTGCAGGTATTCGCAATGCCTCTTATAGAAAACGTGCTCATGAGAAGACCTGAGGGCGAGGAAGACTATAAGACGGCCGAGAAGGCCCTTAAAAACGCTCAGTTTGAAGTAAATCACCCCGGTCTTATAAAAGGTCTGGATACTGTCGTAAGCCGCGAATTTGACGAAGAGGGCTTCGTTCCTTCGGGCGGTCAGGCACAGAAGATTGCCATCGCCAGAGTCTTCGCAGCAAAACCCGATATGGTCATCCTCGATGAGCCATCCAGCGCTCTCGATCCTCTGGCCGAATACAATATGTACAACAATATGATGAAACTCTCCGAAGGACGAGGTGTGATTTTTATATCCCACAGACTCTCCTCCGCGAGAATGGCAGACAAGATATATCTTATGAAAGACGGCGAAGTAGTCGAGCGCGGAACGCATGAAGAACTGATAGCACTGAATAAGTACTATCACGAGATGTTCACGCTTCAGGCCGAAAACTATCAGGAAAGTCTGCCCGAAGAAATGCTGAAAGGAGCTGAGGCGTTTTATGGCTAAAAACAAAGAAGACAAAATCTCAATCAGACGATTAATCAGCAACACGGCATTTATGATTAAATACGCGGCTAAATACGACAAGCCGTTAATCATCAAGATCTTCCTGATGAACTTGATATTAAAGGCCGCAATGTCGCTAAACGGCACATTTATCCTAAAGATGATTATCGACGGTCTGACAGGCAAAGCATCCTTTGGAGATATCGCAATTATCCTTCTAATCTCGCTTGCTCTCGTGGTCTGCATCGAATGGATCAATCAGATCCTCGAAGAGTGGACCAAAGCGAAGATCATCAAGCTCGACGGCAGAATCCAGAGAGACCTCGTGGAGAAAAACAGTAAGATGGATTTGATCTACTACGATAATCCGGACTACTACGATACCTACGTTTTCGTCGCAAACAACGCGGACCATATGATAGAAGGCGCCGTTGTAATCTCCTCGAAGATATTCGGCGGAATCGTGGCACTATTGGTCGCAGCATCATTAATTATGACCATCAATCCGTTCCTTGCGGTATTCCCCATCGTAGGCTTTATAGTCAACTTAATCACGAGATTTAAGATGGAGGAAATCGAATACACATGGTGGCTCGAATTTAAAAAGCATTTAAGAAAAGCCGATTATTCAAAGCGTGTATTCTATCAGCCCGAGTATGCAAAGGAATGTAAACTTACCAACGTAAAAGAACCGCTGCGCCTTCAGTTTGACGAAGCACTCGATGCTGCAAGCGCCGCAGGCAGAAAATACACTCCCGCTCTTACGTGGATATCTCTTTTAAACTGGATTACGGTATTTACCGTGCTTTCATTCTTCGCGGTACCGGCGTACTTAGGCTACTTAGCCCTCGTGCTTCACAAAATCGCACTAGGCGAAGTTGCATCGGCCAACAACGCAGCCAACTATGTCAGAGGAAACTTAAACGAAATCAATTACTGTCTCGTGGATTTCCAGATAATCGGACAGTATGCGGAGAAGTTCAGAAAGCTCCTTGATTACGAGCCCGTCATCGAAGTTGCGGATGGTCTGACGCCGGATAAAAGCGCCGGAGCGCTCGAGCTTCACAACGTAAGCTTCCGCTATCCGAACACGGATAAAGACACCTTAAAAGATATCTCAATCGAAATTAAGCCCGGCGAAAAGATAGCAATCGTAGGCGAGAACGGCGCAGGCAAAACGACCTTCGTTAAACTCTTAATGCGCCTCTACGATGTGACTGACGGCAGCATTAAATACAACGGTCACGATATCAGGGAATACAAAACAAGCGAATATCGTAAAAAAATCAGTGCGGTATTCCAGGACTACAATATTTACGCGGCTACACTCGCGGAAAACGTACTCTTAAGGACATACCAAAAAGAGGATGAAAAGGACGTAATCGAAGCACTCAAGAAAGCTGACTTTTCCAAGAAACTTTCCAAGCTTCCCGACGGAATATACACAAATCTTACGAGGGAATTTTCCGAAGATGGCGTCAATCTCTCGGGCGGCGAAAGCCAGAAGATTGCAATATCGAGAGTATTCTTAAACGACGAGGACCGTGCGATTTCAATCTTAGACGAACCATCAAGTGCACTCGATCCTGTATCGGAATACAAGCTTAACAAAAACCTGATTGACCACGCACAAAACGATACGGTTATCTTTATCTCTCATCGTCTCTCAACCACCAGGATGGCTGATCGAATTTATCTCTTTGAGAACGGCTCAATCATCGAGCAGGGAACGCACGAAGAGCTGATGGGATTAAACGGACGTTATCGTGAGATGTTTGATCGACAGGCGAAGAATTATATATCATAAAAAAAAGACGGAGCCAGGCACGCTAACGCGAACCGGGCACCGGCTTTTTTTCTTTTCGGTGCCTGACTCGCGAAGCGTGTCTGGCTCCGGTATTATTCTTCAGGCTTCGGGTGCCTGGCTCGCGTTAGCGTGCCTGGCTCCGGCATTATTCTTCAGGCTTCGGAAGTGCCTCTTCAGTAGCCTTGTAGAGATACTCTACCAGTCTGCCGTCGATGTTGCCGTCTTTTACCATGCCACGCATGATGTCGAAGGCCTTTTCGCGAGGTATGGGTCTTTTATAAGGTCTGTCGTCTGCTACGAGCGCATCGTAAATATCCGCAACGGCGATAATTCGAGCGTCTGTATTTAAATCCTCCGCGGTTAAACCGTTAGGATAACCTTTACCATTCAGGCATTCATGGTGCTTTACGGCTAAGTCAGGCGAGTCTGCGAAGTATTTGTTGAAGTGAACCTTGCTTAAAATACGCCCCGTAATCTCAACGTGGCTTTGCATAACTTTACGTTCTTCATCGGTAAGAGTACCTTTTACCACGCGCAGACATTCTTTTTCTTCGTCGGTGAAGAACGGTTCTTTGCTGCCGTCGGTATCTTCGTATTCGTAGTCTAAAACTTTGTTTAATTCCGCTCTTACTTCATCGTTTACAAAGCCCATTCCGTTGACCTTGTTTGTCATTTCAACGGCCTCGGTTACCTTTGCTTCAAATTCGTCAAAAGCAGCGTCATCAATTTTACCTTCCAAAAGCGCAATTCTCTTTTTAAGTCTCATGGTATTGAGTCTGTCTTCGATACCTTTTTCTCTGCCGTCGAGTCTGGTCTCCTTGTTCATAACTTCAAGCGGAATGGCGAGTTTGCCAATATCATGTAAAAGAGCTCCCATGACAAGCTGTTCCTTACGCTGCGTCGAGAAGACTTCCTCTTCCTCGCCTGCCTCGTGAAGCTTGTTGATATAGTCGGCAATCATACCTGAGTACTTGGCAACATTTCTTGTGTGCGAAGCATTGTAGGGTGTTCTTTCATCGATTGCAGCAGCCATGGCCTCTGTGAAGGACCACATCTGCTCTTTGATTTCTTCCTGATATCTTAAATTCTCGAGGAGTTCGAGAATGTATTTTTCGAATATAAAATAAAGGTCTGCCAGAGCAAGCGCGACGAAAAGATAAATGCACGGAATACATATTCCGTTGCCGGATAAAATTCTTCCGACCAGTGCATAAGCGCCCGCTATAACAAACGAAACGGGAATAGTGATATAAAGTACTTTCTTTCTGAAGAAAAGTATGAACAATACAAAGATAAGCGAAGTAATGGCAGCCATCAGATATTTGTTTGCCAAAAGCATTGTTCTGCCATTCATATAGGCCTGAACAATATTCGCATGAATTTCACATCCGTACATAACCGTATCACGGTCGGATGTGGCCTGATAAGAATCCTGAGTACCGGGAGC
>Ga0247609_10005759_pt1 | contig 12086 bp, 16 predicted proteins | sample 172DNAGHGlowgp2_FD_193487 | JGI IMG/M metagenome (GOLD analysis project Ga0247609, IMG submission 193487) | Sheep rumen microbial communities from Palmerston North, Manawatu-Wanganui, New Zealand - 1728 DNA GHGlow gp2 | ecosystem: Host-associated > Mammals > Digestive system > Stomach > Rumen ... | reverse complement strand
TTAGGTTTTTATCCACTTTATCCATAGGAATATTCACCTCGAATGGAACGAGCTTGATTCTGCGCCATATGCCGAAATCAGTGCCACGGATAACGGGCTTGTGGTTCGTTGCAACCCAAATTTTGAACTCCGGGGAGAACTCGAACTCGTCCCCATACAGATGGCGTGCCGTAATCCGGGAGCTGCCCGTCAATTGTTTCAGCAAGCCCTCGTTTAGGCGCATTCCCTCAGTCGGTTCCTCGCACGTGACAAATCGCGCCGATTTCAAGCGGGCAATATCGGAATTCGCTCCGCCGCCGGACGCTCCAAGGCGGCTTTGCAACATGAGCGTGTCGGGCTGAACGTTCATGGCATAGTTTCCCAATATATCCGCGATTGTATCAAGAAATGTGGATTTACCGTTGTTTCCCATGCCATAAAGGAAATATGCGCACTGCTCCCTCGTGTTGCCCGATATGGAATAGCCAACCGCCCGCTGTATGTATTCCAAAAGATCAGCGTCACCATTTGTCACGTCATTTAGGAATGACAGCCACAACTTGGGGGGTGTGCGGTCGACATCATACTCACAATTGCAGATTTTTGACATCATGAAATTACTGTCATGCGGCATTAGCTCACCGTTCCGCAGATTGATGATTCCGTTCTGACAATTCATGTAATCCGAATAAGAATCAAAGTCCTCTGGCGCGGCCGGGATATCATAGAGGTGCTGGCACTCCTTGATCATGGCCTCCTTCGAAGCGGACCCGGCCGTTCTTTTTGCGAATTTCAAGGCCGTCTCCTGCAAGTCCTCATCCTGTATGTTCCACGCCTCGCGCTTCAAATCATCACAGATCACATCCGCCAACTTTTTTATTTCCCCGCCCTCGTCCAGCATCCACGCTTTCCCAGTCCAAAAATACCATTTTTTACGATTATAGGAATATTTGAGCACGTCCCCGAATTTATCATATAGCCTGTGCGCATTCCCTGTGTCGGTCGAATCGTAATTTTTTTCAGAGCTGTCCATTTCCGCTGTTCTTGTCTCGCCACCATGAAAAAAAGCGATGGCAAGGCTTGAATCATCGCCACCCCTCTGAGGCTCATACACGTTCTTGCAGGACGAGCAGGCTTTCCCGATGGTAATGTTGCCATAAGTGTCCCCGCCACGTTTCTGATCCCATTTAGGACGCATTAGACCGGATGAACGAAAAAGCCGATCCATGCGCGCCGCGTCCCTCCCAGTCCAAAAAGCCAGCTGGCCACATAAGGCAAGATCAGCCTCGCTGTGTGTTGGATATAACCCCTCCCATGTTCCTGAATAAAGCATCGAGAACAACGTCCCGGTCCTGCTGCCCCGTGCCCTATCGATTATTTCCACATCATCAAGGTCTACCGGCGCGCCTTGTCTCATCGCGGCTTGTGGCGTATTCGTTGGAAGATATTTGGAATGCAGGACTTTTATCGGTTCCGTGCAATCATTGATCTCCCGGTAATTAGAATTATAGAGCCTGCCAGTGCATATAAAATAACGCCCCTCGGAATACATCTCGATCCCGCCTTTGCGTCTGGGCCCGTTCGGTAATTTTCCCTTGCATATTATATGAATCCCGTTTCCGCTCCTGCTTATTTCAGAATAGCTTTGCAGCGTTTCCACGAACTCGTCCACGAAATCCATCCGATCCATGCAATGATCCAAGTCAATCCCAAAATAAGGCGGCGCGAACATGAACCCGATTCCGTCAAGATTGAATGTCTCACAGGCTTTTACCGCTTGTTTGAACGTTCCCCATGTCCTCGGATTGTTGCTCTGCGCATTTTTGCCCGTGGCGGGATTTTTCGGAACTTTATCCAATTTTGTCCAGCACACCCACTGATCAACGCTCTTCAGTTCATCCGGTATATTCTCGATTATTGTCTCCATCTTGCAACCTCTTAATCTCAGATTCCAGTACCAGCCATCGACTGCCGCCCGGCAGTTTTGTCGCGGCTATTTTCCCATCATGCACCCATTGCCTGACCGTCCTGATTTTCAGCCCCAAAAAAGCCGCGGTTTCACGTAAGTTATACCCTTTTTCCATATTAACCCTCCCCAAATCTTAATCTTGTTACCGCCATTGGAAATTCCTCAATTTCACTCGCCCAAACGGGCTCGCAGCCGGCGCGACTAAAAGCCAAAGGAAAGCCGCCTATTCCATCGAACAGGCTCGCCATTGTTGGGCGTCCCGGAATATACCGCACCATCCTTTTCGCCATCCATTCCCAGAAGGGCAAAGCGATAGAATTGCCCAATGCTTTGTAACGTGGGCTGTCTGCATTCTTGTGTTTCTTACCTTTGCTATCTACCCATTCGCCGATATTTGTCCATCCGTCAATAATCGCCCTGTCTCATCTTCATACCACAAACAGGACAAAAATTCATAACTTCGGGATTGCGCCACCCAGCCGAACCACATTCCGAACATTCGTAAGCAGGAACCCAGCCGTCCTTTTCTCCCTTGTCATTTACAAAAGACCAATAAAATTTATCGTCTTTTATCCAATGTGGCTGATTTTCTGATAAATCGCTAATCGCATCTAATATTTTTCGTAACCATTCTTGCGATAATTCCTCGCTCATTAACTTTGATAGCCACACTCTGCTAATGCCTATTTTGTTGGCAATATCTTCATATCGCAACCCTTTATCTTTTACCAATTCACGAACCTGTATATTTGCTATTGCCATTATTTCACCTCTTCATCTTCTTTATCAGAAACAATAACCTTGCCGTCTATTTCAAGATAATCTATAATATCATATCTGTTTGGGCATCCTTCATCTTCGTTTACACCGTACCAATCTTCACATAACTCGATTTTTCTTCTGTTATTTATCACTATGCTAACATCTTGCGTATATCCGTTATCTTCAATTTCATACTCCCGAATTTCGCCCTCAAATCCTTTTTCTCTGTATCCTGCGTATCTCTTCGTACTCTTGCACATAGACATAATACCTATACATTCTTCGGGGCAGTTATGACACGGTGCTATCTGATATTTAATTTTGCATTTCATTTCTCCATCCTCCTCCCACAATTCGGGCATCGGCTATATCTTTATACAATATGCCTTTATCGTGAACCGCCGTTCTAATATCTAAATTTTCTATCATTGTGCCACCTCACTTTCAATAATTGATTTTGGCGTTTCGGGATTTTCCCCATGCCTTAAATGAATGTGATATGTGTTATGCTCTTTTACTGTCATTAAGGCTAAATTTTCAAGCCTGTTATCTGCCTTATCAAAATTGATGTGATGAACAATCTCTTTTTCTGTGAGTTTTCTGCCTAAAAAATCCTCCACAACTTTTCTATGCTCATATGTGGGCTTATCTTTATTGCGAAAAGCCAACACATTATAACCCCGACTTTTCAATACTTCTCCGTTAGGTCTTTTCCATGATACAATGCCTAACTTATGCGCCCTGTCTGACAAATCGCTTGCGTCTCTGCCTAATTCTTTCGCAACATCCGCTAATTTCCTTTTGCCAGCAGATTCAAGGATAACCCTGTCATCCTCTTCCGTGTAAGGTCTTTTTGTGAAAATGGATGCTCCTAATTTTCCTGCTCTGTTTCGGATTGATTTTACAGACCGATTTAATTTTTCAGCAATTTCAATATCGCTTAATATTCCACGGTTTTCTCTGATAAAGCAGTCTTCCTCAACTGTATAATTTCGTCTCAATGTAAATACCCTCCTTTTCATATAATATGTTATTTACATTTTAACCTATTATACAGAAAATGTCAAGCGATTTGTAAACTAAAACAAGGCATCATGCACTCTCCAAGCGATGCTCCATCCGTCTCCCACGATACATCCGGCCGGTGTCCATTTCCCGTCCGGAGGTCCAGGAACAACGGCATTCTCGTCTGCGACTTTTGCCGTCTCTTCGAGGACGGTTCTGAAATCTTCTCCTTTATTGGAGCTGAAAGCTCCGGGGACGTTCTCCCAGACCATGAACCTGGGTCTACAACTGCCGTTTGGGTTTGTTCGTTTGTCATGTTCTCTCATCTCCTTTATCACTCTAATTTGCTCCATAAACAAGCCTGATCTCTCACCGGCAAGTCCTGCACGTTTACCTGCGCAACTGAGATCCTGACAGGGACTACCGCCAGTAACAATGTCAACTAAAGGTACATTTGCACCCTTGATTTTAGTAATGTCACCAAGATGCAACAAATTTATCATCTCCTTTCATATTCCCAAATAAAACCTTTTGAGCTTTTTTGCTTTCCCGTTGCACAATTTTTTATACAAGCTCTATTTATACCAGTTTGTCTGCTTGCCTCATGAACACTAAAAAAAATATTTAGTATATTCCCATTCATATCTTTTTGAATCACTTTTTTCATTTGATGTTTATGTGACTCATATTGTTTTTTTATTGTTTCACGACTTTTAGGCTTACCGTACATAGGATTTTTTTCACCTACACACAAACTTTTTAATACCTTACTCAAATTAGCGCAATGCTCTTCTGAAAATATCCGTCCTTTATTAGAATCACTCATTTTTTGTTTTGTTGCTTCTGTATGCTTTAAACCTTTAAAAGTGGCTTTTCCACCTTTTGATATATTAAATCCATATTGAGGATCATTGCTCTTATATTTTTTGATAGTTTCTATTTCAATTTTATATGCCTCATCCTCATCTAAGTTTTCAGCAATAATTTCATGCTCCATTCCATCCCAATCATATCTTTTTATAGCCTCAGAAAAGAGCAAATTGTGATTATATTTCTCCCACCACCTTTCTTTTATAGTCTTAGAAGTACAACCAACATATGATTTTCCATCTGGCGTTATATGCCTATAAACTGTGTAATTCCCCATATATTCACCTCAAATAAAAATCCTTGCCAAAAAATGGTACGAGCATTTTCTGACAAGGAATATAGGATACAATATGCTTAAAATGCAATATCTCGTACATACTGCACCCCACCGCATTCTGAGCACACTCCATACATTCCGTCAGAATCTTTACATATCTCCCAAATGCTTCATTTTTTACATATCAATCTTTCTCTGACAAATTCATCTCGCTTTTTTCTTAACTCAATCATTGTTTTGTTGCTTATTCCTCTAATATACATGACTGCTTCCCAGTCATTTTTAGGCATAAAATCATAAACAGTATGAATGCCGTATCGTTTCATAGCTGCACCTATTTTATTTGATATATTGCATTCATTGGTAAATTCATCAATGTCAATATTTTTCAACCATAAATTATCATCTCTCGATGGAAATTCAAAAATATCATTATCGAAATCTGTGTTGTTAATGAAATCCAACAATCTATTATATGTATCATCCGCCTGCTCTTGACATGAATACTCATAGCCAACTTCCTCTGTCTGCCCTATAAGAATACGCATATTATTTCCATCTGGGATAAATTCAGACACAGCCCCTACCCTGATGATATTGCCTTTTTGTGTTTTTATCCATTTCATTTTTTTCTCCTTTACATATTTCCATTTTTGTTTTTTAAGTGTTCCGTTACAATGCCGTAATATAGTGCTTTTGCATAGCCCCGTTTGCCTTGCGGCTTCTGACGCTGATTCATACTCAACCATTGTTGCAATACATATAACAGGAAAATACGATATCTCGCACATATCGCATCCTTTACTCTATTATATCGCAATTCAGCTTCTTATAAACCTTTAATCGCTCTTTATAAAATCTTTTATACATACCAAATTCATCAACAAAATCTATAACCGTTCCATACTCTTTGCCTTCAGCTTTTCGTCCAACTCTTCCTGTTGCTTGTGTAATCGTCACATCATTTTTTTCGGGTGTGGCGAATACAATGTATCTTAAATTAGGGCAGTCAAGTCCTTCAGCCGCCAACTGGTAACTCGCAAACACGCAATCAAGCTCACCATTATTCAAGGCCGCCAAGGCGGCCTTTCTTTCCGCTTTCGCCTTTTTGCTCTGTCTTTGCCCGGATATACAAATGCACTTCTTACCGAAATGCCACAGCGAATCACACATCTGCTGTAAATACTTTACCCGATTCGCAAGAACCATAATCGCACCATCGAGTTGGGCAACCTTGGCAAGCACCAGCTTGTATCGCTCCTCATCGTGGATCATGGTATCAATAACCTTGCTGTAATCAATCGTGCCATCACCCATGAGAACATCCCGCAAATCGGCGAACCAATTCGTTGGGACGATTTCCACTCTTATTGGACAGGTAGTGTGCGCAACTTCGTCCCTCGTTACCTCATGTATTTTATCCCCTAACAAAGCATACATTGCGCGTTCCAGGTTATCCGCCCTTTTCGGCGTGGCGGTCAATCCGATTTTGTACCTTGCGGACAGCCGGGATATTACCTTATAGAACTGCGTGACTTTTGTGGGACTTCCGGCAGCATGTTGGCAATTATGCACTAAAACGCCATTAGCAAAATAATTATTATTATCAGCTACTTCGATATTGTAGACATAACCATCGTAACACATTCCCCCAAATGTTCCGTCACTTGTTTGTTCTTGAATCTCAACACTGTCCACCCTAACCCATTCAAAAATCGCTCTTTTTTCAGATCCTGTTGCTGTCTTTCTATCGTACAATGAGAATTGCCATCTATCTCTATTGCCACCATTTTTTCGGGTATCGCTATATCCACCTTGTAACAAGTGGGATAACCGCTCTCTCGTGACATTCTTGTTGGTATTGGATATTCTGTGTAAACATCCACAAAATCTGCTAATTTGATTGCCAAATTTTGTTGTGGCACTGTTAAACCAGCGCCATTTCCACATCTTACCCGTGGTTTGTGTCCGATTTCTTTCAGTCTGTCTGATACTGCTTTCCGGACTTCCGGCTTTTTCATGGGATTGTCTGTTTTCATTCTCTCCACAAACTGATCGTGATACCGATTGTTTGTTCTTTTCATTGTTTCGGATGCAGCTTTCCTGCGCTCTTCCGTCCACACATCCTTTTTGTGACCGCCCTTTATTGAGCATTCTCTGGAACAGTAGCAATACCCTCTTTTTAAGGCTCTGCTCTTCGTAGACTTCGGCATTGCATCTGTCTCCACTTCTTTTCCACACCAATTGCAAAACATAATCATCATGCACCAACCTTTTTGCGTCAATCCATTGTCCTGATTTCGTATAAATCGGATGGTTTTTGGTACAAATTATTTCTTCACCATTCGATAACTTAACTTTGACAATATCATGCGCTTTGCTCTTAAAAATATGTGTAATACGCTTATTTTCAATTTTTCTTTCGTTCCTATTGTATGATATTATTATATCATCAATACATAGGTTTTTCAATGCTTTTTTTCCAGCTGGCGTATCAATTAAAGTGTTTCCCGGCATACACTCATCCACGATAATTACGTCCCATTGATCGCAATATTGGCTCAAATCCAGTTTTGAGAGCGTCTGCACCGTGGCGAACGTGATAGACGTTCCAATATTAACCTCCCCCCCCGTGACGAAACCATATCCCCCCTGATCAAGCACGCTTTCAGCCCTTTGCACGCTTTGATTTAGCAAGTCCTGTGTATGCGTGAGCCATAAGGCGCGGCCCCCTATCCTTGAAATAATCTCAAGCCCGCATTGTGTATTATGCGTAACGACATAATGATCTGTTACATACAATTCATCCGGCGCATCTACTGTAATACATCTGCTGATTATCGGTTTGCATGGCTCTATTTTTTTGATAATGCGATATGCCTTTTTATAATTTGTGCGTTCCTTATATGCGGCAGTATGCTTTTTACTTGTAAACGGCTTGAATTTATATAACTTAAAAAAGATTCTATATGCCGTCCTTCCTATTCGCTTTTCACCATTATATGTATAAGCGGATGTTTTTGTCCTAACCTTTGCAGTACCGCCTAAACTCTCCACGATTTCAACAATATTATCTGCAAGTTGTTTTGATGTTGTAGAATATTCAAACGTAGTACCATTTGAAATATGACCATCTGCATCAAACAATCCCTGCAATACCGCAAGACGCACTTCAACAGAATTATACATATATTCTGCCGGAACAAACTTTTCGTATGAATGCTTGCAGTAAAGATCGAATGTTTTTATATCACGAAATACATATCCGCCACAAAATCTGTAATCATATTTATTTTTATACGATAACCATTCACACGCATCATAATCTTTTCCGATAATATCAATGACCTTTTCACGCAAATCGTCCTCATTTGTTGACATGGTAATCATTGACTTCTGAAAACATCCATCACCAAGCAAAAATCCTAATAGCCACGGATTCATAGTCAAATCTTTTTCGTTCCAACAATAGTAATCCACAGGTTCTACAATAGGGATATATAAATATTGACTTCGGCATTTCATGTTCTGATAATGCTCATAAATAGCCTGCGTATTCATAACATCCCAATTTCCGCTTTCGGCTCTCTGCGACTGTTTTTGCACTGTCCATAAATGATCCTTATCGCATACGGTTTCTACACCATCGCTAAAAGTGATTTTATAGGCATCAACCTTCCCGCGGTCAAATATACCCGTCACTCTTGTAGCCTTACCGTCAGAACCCACAACAGCATCACCTACCTGCAAATCACCATTGCGCGTCCATCCTGTCGGAGTGCATATTTTTGCATCAATCGGCAACCCCTTGCCACTTCCGCAGGGCATCACAAGCACCCCGTTTTTTTGCTTTATTGCCTCGTTTACGGCTTTTTCTTGATAGGGGTACAGGGATATATGGCTCTGATACAGGACGGGCCTTATGGGGCTAATTTGATTGTTCCAAGCCGCATTTTTGTCACATATCCTCCAAACATCACGTAAGCAACCGAATGGCAACCACAGCTCATCCCCTACTTGCTCGAATAACCATAATTCCTTTGGCGTGTTCCCAGTCCATTTCCCCATACGTTCCAGCTTATAATAATCAGGATTATCAAGAATCAGATTGTCCTCGCACCATTTTATGATATCCGGCGATGGATCAGTTATCCGCAGTTTAGAATCTATTATTATTTTCATAATCAACCTCAATTTTAATCATCCCACGTAATGACAATGCCCGTCTCGTCCCTTGACTTTTCAATCAAGTCATTTACTCTGCCCTTATATTGACCCCATAATTCATTAGCGGCGGCGATGACCCTCGCCAGCCGCTGTGTGCCAAAGCCATATTCCCTATGCAAGGCAAGGGACATCACCGCATAAAACTGAGGGATTAACTCATTGTTCACTTGTCTGATGTATTCTCTTCGCTTGCTCTCGCTCATCCCTCTCCACCTTCTCTCTCAAAGCCTCCACGATCACTTCCGCCTCCTTCTTGGACAGCTTGTAGTCACGGAATTCCCATAGGTCGTAGTTCTTGATGTTCACCAGCACTTCCCTTGCCGTCATCGCTCCTATATCTCTCATCGCATTCATCCTCCCTGTGTTCTTTAGTTCCATCCCTATTTGACTCTGAAATAAAATATCCTCACAATACTGTCCCGGCAGTCATAGTACGCATCATAATCAAACTTCTGATAGTAGCTGTCCCATATCGGGAGTATGTACTTGCTTTTTATCTTCCGCTCGAACTGTTTCCTGGTCATAGGGATTTTTGAGTTGAATCTTGCGTCAAAGCGATAATACTCCCTGTATCCCTGCTCGCTCATGCCATCTCAAACCTCCATATAGTTTACGCACCCTGTCGCTTATGTACATCGGGTTCAGCATCTTCTCCTTTGCCTATCCGTCCATGCCCTTGTAGTCTTTCATTCGTCCTCTTTTCTATTCATTTCACAATCTCATATATAATCGTGTCCCTGTAATTTCCATCTATGTCCCTTGTGGCATCGTGGAGCGTGTGCTTATGCCCGCCGTGCCTCTCACAGAATGAGTCATATGCCCTCTCGATCGGATTCCCGCCGACCATGCGCCACTCTATCCGCCTATAGCGCCTCAGTATCTTACGCATCTCGTCCTTTATGTCCTTCATGAAAGTGGCGTTCCATGGCTCGAACGCATATAGCCCGAAATTCGAAGCCTCGTTCAGCATGGGGTTCACGCTGTAAGCGATGTACCCCACGACCCTACCGTCCTCCACGCTCGCCAGGCTGAAACTGTCATGTACCGCTTTTATCTCATGCGGCACGTTGTCATACGGATATCCTGAGAACATAAAATATCTGTCCGTGTAAAGCTCCTCGGCAAACTTTTTTTCAAGTTCTTCTTTGTACAGTATCGCCGGCTTCAGCATTTCTTAACCTCCGATTGATACGGTTTCAGCAAGGGCATCCAAGCAATCACCTCAATCTCATCGCTCATTTCATCAGCTTCACTCTCTCCGTATTCATCGAGAAGATCTTGGCAAATTGCCGAATACCACCACCATTTTCCATTGCAATAATGCCCTGTTGCCACAAAAGGTTTATCCTTAATATCCGCATAATATGATACAGGATTATGATTTACCCATGTTATATTAACGGGTTTTGTATCTTTCGGTAACCTCTTGCTAACAGGAATCCATCTTGTCTGTTCCTTTAACTGCTTTAATTCTTTCAACCATTCCGCAAGCTGCCTTTGTTCCTTAGCGTATTTTTTAATCTTTTCGTACTCTTCGTACTCTTCTTGTAATTCTGCCTCCCATGCCATCTCTTCTTGCTGTTTCGCAACTTCCTCTCTGTGTTTAATTGCTTCATCAAGCGTCATTCTTCTACCTCCCGCATCTTTGCCCCGCACAAAGGACAACACACGTATTGTGGAACATTCATAACTTCTTTAACCCTTATATCATTTCCGCATTCCGAACATCTGTATATATCCTCTGTCTGCCATATCCACCGCCCCATCTTCGGCTGTGGTGTTACGGGTGGTAATCCCATGATATCAGATATAATATCCTGTGTTACATCTTCAACATTGCTCTGCGATTCACTATAACTGTCAACTATATCAAGCACCACCTGTCTGCTGATAGTGTCATCCATTTTTCAATCCCAACCTTTCTGCGCAAAGGCACTCGTTAGACGGACATACCTTCCTGTAATGGTGTTCTAAATCGCATGAACCTATATGCGTCCCGTATTTGCTTCTGTCAATAGTGTTTTTCCCTGCAAAATATGGGCATTTCATTATAACCGCATCAATCGCCGCTTGTCTACTGATCAAATCACTCATCGGTTCTCCTTTCTGCCCATCCGCAATAGTGGTCATCCCGAACATAAGCCCCATACGAATATTTGTAATGGCAATAACTTCCGCTGTGGTGTTTGCAATCCTTACACCGTATGATTTCTGGCTGTGCGGATGGCATAAACTCAAGATGATGCAAAATCGTCTCCGTCTGGTTTACTCGTTCCTGTCCATAATTCATTTCATCACTGCCCTGTTGATGCTCCACGTTTATAAGTTGATAACAATAATCAATCGCCGCCTGTCTGCTGATTAAATCATCTTTCATAATGATCCTCCACCCTTTTTTTACAACGTGTACATGGAGACGGATACCCGTATTCAATTTCATTCTCCCATTTATCTAAATGCTTACATCCTTCACAGTTTTCTGACTGTGCGGATGGCAACGCTTTTAATAATTCTACAAATTTTTCACGCTGACAACTTGGACACCAATTATCTTCTGCTATATCACACCCATTTTCGCAATAGTTTTTTATTATCTCAATCGCCGCCTGTCTGCTTATTATGTCCCCGTCTGTCTTGATTTCGGGCTGTGCGGATAACGGACAATCATTCGGTATTTGACTTGCGTACTCAATCGCCTGTTCGTTTGTGCAGCCTTTTATTTTGGGGCATCCATGTGACAACGGGCATTCAAAACATGTTTCCCATTCATGTTTTTGATGTACAAAAGGTATCTCTTCAATTGCCGCCTGTCTGCTGATTGCATCCTCACAAGACTCTTCGGGTAACCTCTCATCAATATATTCCATAATCCCGTTATAGTCATCCTTTGGCCATTGTACCTGTTTTTCAAGAACATCCATCAAATTGACCAGAAACTTACACACTTCCTGCTGCGTACCTATCCCATCATTATCACGCAAATCAATAATGGTCTCT
>Ga0247609_10005758_pt1 | contig 12086 bp, 10 predicted proteins | sample 172DNAGHGlowgp2_FD_193487 | JGI IMG/M metagenome (GOLD analysis project Ga0247609, IMG submission 193487) | Sheep rumen microbial communities from Palmerston North, Manawatu-Wanganui, New Zealand - 1728 DNA GHGlow gp2 | ecosystem: Host-associated > Mammals > Digestive system > Stomach > Rumen ... | reverse complement strand
AGGCAAAGGCAAGAAGCCTGATTCAATTAGTTTTGATTTATCTAATCTTGAATTAAAAGGTCTTGCAGCTTTTGATAGACCATATTCTTCAGTAGTAACTGGAATTACTTTTGTATCAAGACCATACTGTTTATAAATCTCCACACAGAAATCATACCAAGATATGTATCCACCTTCATTAGTTGCGTGATAATAGCCATATTTATCAGTTTCAACCATATCAACTAAAAGACGAGATAAATCCAATGTGTATGTCGGCGTGCCAATCTGATCGTTTACTACACGAACTGTATCATGAGTCTTACCAACATTTATCATAGTCTTTATAAAATTCTTGCCATTAAGGCCAAATACCCATGCTATACGAACAATAAAGTATTTCTCTAATAAAGATGATACAGCAAGCTCACCATCAAGCTTACTTTGTCCGTAAATATTTAACGGAGCATAGCATTTGTCATCAGGCTCCCAAGGTCTGTCACCTTTACCATCGAATACATAATCAGTTGAAAGATAAAGCATCTTTGCATCAACATCTTTCGCAGCTTCAGCAATATACTGAGTACCTAAAGCATTGATAGAATGAACCTTAGCCTTATTTTCATCATCTTCGGCTGCATCAACAGCAGTCCATGCTGCACAATGAATGATCACATCCGGTTTGATTTCTTCGATAACTGCAAAAACAGCAAGCCTATCTGTTATATCAAGCTGAACATAAGGAGCGGAAGTAACGACACTGCCATCAGCAACACCTGAATAAACAGGTTGAATATCAGATCCGACAGCCTCATAACCTCTGGATATCGCATTATTAACTACATCATGGCCTAATTGACCACAAACGCCTGTAACAAATATTTTCATAGCAATTCACCTATTTCCATACATTTTTCGTCGTAGTTCTGGTATTAAGATTTATGCCTTCACACCAATCGAAAACAGTGTAAAATCACTTTCCTTTGAAAAGATTCTTTATATTTTTTGCTATCTTCCAAAGAAATGCTACAAATCTGCTTTTCTCACGGTAGTTATAGTAGATCTCACGCTTCAACTTTTCTTTCTTGTATAGCTTTAATTTATCTTTGGGGACTTTCGCGTAAGGCCTAGACTCAAGTGCCGGGTAAGGACTCTTCTTCCCTTCTATGGCAGCATCAATAATATCAAGCATCATGGGAATGCAGTCTCCAATATTAGCAAAATGTTTATCAGAATAGGCCTGTGCTTCAGCTTGATATTTGCTGTAATTATCCAGTATATCCTTAACGCAGGACGTAAGTTCTTCCTTTTTGGTCTTGATAACAAAGTCGTAATCATCAGCAGGATAACGACTCGGGGTCACGTCAGGGATAAGCCAGTTACTTACAGAAACAGCAGGCTTTCCCATCATAACGCATTCGCACATCGTACTGGATTCTTCGGATACAAGAATATCTGATATCATTATAGCATCAAGAATACTAGTCTTAGGATCAAGTTGGATAACTCTCGGATTATTCTTATGAAGTTCATACATTTCGGCAATGTTCCTAAGCTGTTCAGGATAAGAATCCGACCAGGGACCCTGCTTTACCAGTATGTTGATATCCAACGGGAGCATGGCCTGAACAAATTCATCCTGCTTGTTGTCATTCTCCCATGCAGGAGCATAAAGGATTGTGGGCTTATTAGGGTCGATGCCAACTTTCCTAATATATTCAACCTTCTTGTTATTATCCATGAAGACCTTAAGCCTATCTGCTTTAGGCCAGCCTGTAAGATACATGCCTTTCCTAGGTCTTGTATAAAAATACTGTGAGCATTCATTCCAATTATTGACCCATACATCACTCGGTAGAAATCCAATATCGTATTTGTTCCATGGTTCCCTTACCCATATATCAGGCCAATTAAGATACTGTTGTGTAATATCGTGGAGCATTATCACGGAAAACTTTGAATACTGCGGGAAATTGACATGCTCACAATACCAACCAATCTCACATTTTGCGAACTTATCATCAGTTATACGGGTTTTATATCCGCGATTCTGTGCTTCGGCAGATATCATCTCATAAACCTGCTTCTGAACCTCATCAAGATAAATGAAAGTAATCTCTTTATTTATCATAGCTTACCTTTCTAATTCTTTATCGACTTCAATATCTCTATTATTTTATTTCTCATTATGAATACTGTTACAAGAACTGCACTAATTAGTACAATACGTACTATTAAAACCGAATATGTCAACATGCAACCGAGTCCAACAATTGTTATAAGTCCGGATAATATAAATATCAATTTGTTATCATATATCTTATCTGAAATGTGATGTTCCTTAATAACCTTGCCAGCAAATATGAAATGCATGAGCATTAATACAATGTAACAAAACAGTGTTGTATAAGCAGCTGCAATATATCCAAATAACGGTAAAAAAATAGCATTTAGAATAAGATTGACTACAGCCCCAGTAATAGAAGCAAACATAACATATTTAGTAGACCCATAATAAAATTCAATACTTGCATAAAGATCATAGATAAAAGTAAAGAAGACACCTAAAGTAACTACAGGAATAACATATACTGCTTCTTTATAATCAGCAGTACCAATAAGCATTATCTCGGGAGCAAGAAGCGAGATAAATATCACAATTGCGCCCATAACAATTACAAGCGAATTCGTTATCTTGCTGATACTACCATATACCTTATTCTTGAGTTGCTCGTACATCCAAGGAACTCTTGAACCATTAATAGCTGTTATCATCACATTAATTACAGATGCTAACTGATATGGAAAACTGTATATTCCTGCGTCGCTCTCTCCACAGTAATGCTTTATCATTATTCTATCTGACTGGCCAAGAACTATTAGGCTTAAATAATGCGGAATCAGAGGAACATTAAACTTAATTGCATATTTCCAGTATTCCTTGTTAAAAAAGCATCTTCCTTTAATAAAGTGAAAAACATAAAAAATCAATCCTACTATACACTGCACAATTAGAAATCCAAGAACCAGTGCAAATTGTCTTAAGTTCGTAAAATAGAACAGCACAAGACTTAATGCAGGAGTTATAAGGGATATTATGACCGTTACGATAACCATAGATTTATATTTATACTCGACCCTTTGTCTTGTTCCCCAAAAGGAAAAGGCAGGATAAACAATAAAATAAAGGAACAATAAGAGCATATATGGAGTATTAAGACCTATCCACTTATTTATCCATCCTCTGGCGATAATATATATGGCAAAAAGAACCAATGTAGTTAGTGTTCCAAGTCCCTGCATAGAAGATGTATATCTATCCCTATCATCCTTATTGTCAACAAGAGTCTTCGTATAGACTCCAGCATAAAGATTAAGTGATGCAAGAACAATAAGAATATCTCTCCAGGACTGGAATATATTCCAGTCACCGTATTCTCCGGTCGTGAGAATCCTAATATATATTGGCACAACAATAAAAGATATGCCCTTTTGAAAAAAGTTGCATATCGCATACCATATTGAGGCTTTGGCTTGAACCGGCAAATCCTTATATTTCAAAAATATTTTTTTAATCATTCAGTTATTTTTAGATATAATTAAGTTTCTAATTTGTGTACTACTAGTTCCATTTGTATAAGGAAAATATATAATTTCAACGCCTTTATCTTTAAAGTATTCTTCATAACGATTAAATCGATCTGTACCTTTATAATCTGATCCTACAAACAGCTTATCATAATGCCATATGTTCCAAACATCAGAATCTTCCGGGCAACTATCAATAACTTTATCCACATACTTACATGCAGAAACAATTGCTTTACGTTCTTCTAGCGGAATAAAAGTATCCTTTCCTTTCCAAGCTCCAGAATTATGCACACCAACAATTAAATAATCACATTGAGATTTAGCACGTTTAAGCAGATTAAGATGACCTACATGAAATAAATCAAATGTTCCTGAAAGATATCCAATTGTAACCTTTTTGCTGTTATTTAATCTTCCGGAATCCTTTTTGTATTGATAACTATGAAGTCCATAAGCATGAGGGTCATTATGATAACTTTCAAGTATAGCTTTAAATACCTCATCATATTGAGGTATAAAGCAAGTATCTCGATTAAAAAGATGATCTAAAATATCATTAGCAAACGGACTCAAAACAGCTAAATCGTTATTCCCTCCATAAAACCGAGAACCTTTAAAACTTGACGGGCTAACATCAAGAATTCGGTTCTTTGTTTCCGCTACTTCTAACTCAATATTCACAGATTCAACAAAGCGCACAATACCTGCTTTAGATGCAGCATATACAGATGCTGCAGGAGAAGACATCCAACCTGAAATACTTCCCATTACACCTGCATAAAAATCATTTTCACTTAATATTCTGTTATAAAATATACTAAACAACTTAATGGTAGAAACTGTATTCACAGTTATCATCTTATCAATTTCAGCTATATGATGAGCATAAAAATCTGCGACTCGACCAAGTCCAGCTGTAATAAAAAGGACTTCAAGCTCATTGTCCTTAGCAAAAGGCATGAAAATCTCCTCATCAAAATCAAAAAGATCACAATATGTATAATTGTATGAATCTGAGGGTAAAATATCTTTTTCAGGTTCTGTTCTATCACAAATTTCGACAAAATAACCTTTAGAAATAAGATTATAGCTGATAGCAAGTCCAATTCCGTTGCTGCCACCGATAATAAGTGCTTTCTTCATTTACTGTCACCTTCTAATCCTTGAATTTTTCTAATCGAATGATATATTCGTTCACATGAATCTTCTGAATCATATTCCCAAAACAAATTTCTTTGCTTTAATCTGAGATCATGATCTAAATCCGGATTCACTAAATACTCCTCAATAGCTTTTAGCAATTCAGATTTTGTTTGGGGTATTTTACCGCAAGCAATCTCTTCTTTAGTATAATAAACTCCACGATCACTATTAACATAATAATCATAATCATAAATATAGTGAATGATAGGACGATCTAAAATAAGAAAATCAAAAAAACAAGAACTATAGTCGGTAATTAAAATGTCTGTTGCTGCAAGAAGTTCTGTTGCACCAATATCATTTATAACTCTAATATTAGTGTTATTATCACCAACTGATTTATTCCCGAAGCGTTCAGAAGAAATAAAATGAGACTTTTCAACAATAAAAGCATTATATTGCTTTAACAGAGCATTTAATTCATTATCATGAATCAATTCCATAAAACTGAAAACATAATCAGTATTATCTCTGAATGTAGGCATATATGTGATTATCTTGGAATTTACAGGTAAATTTAAAATAGAATAGAGTTTGCTTCTATATATGTCTATTAATTGTCTATTGTAAAAAACTGTGTTTCGTGGATAACCAGCAAAAACAAATGATTTTTCATTTTTCAAGAACGCAGTATGAATATGTTTTCCAACCTCTTTTGAAGATACTAAATAATAATTCGCACTCTCGACTCTTGAAGATAATTTGTGGAATATTTTTGCAAATGTGCCTTGCTTTCTGATATCCATATTTATCTTCTTCCACATTAAACCATGCCAAAGATTCAAAGTTATACAATTACGAAAATAATCCGTTCCTTTAGAAGAAAAATCAATAAATCCTTGGTTCATTATAGCTACAGAAGAAGATTTCAGTACCTTAATACTTTGCTCGGAATCCATCTCTACTACTGAAATAGTCTTATGTAATCCAGAAGTATCCACCCCTGCTTTTGAAATCCAAAATATATTAATATTCGGATGCTCTCTAGCAATATAATTCGCTAAGTAAAACGAATTATCACAACATTTGTCTCCAAACCATTCACCAAAAACCCATGTATTTTGATCGCGATAAGAAAAACCATTAATGATATGTTGAATATATCCGTTAACCAAATGAAAAAAACGATTTTCCAAATAACAACCTCCAATATTGTCCTAAATACCTTTTATTATCTGTTTTAAAAGCAGACATTTTTAGCTCTATTTATTTGATAAATAGAATTGCTTATAAAAACCATATAGTAATTTTCGATTGTTATACTTTGTCTTATCGCCACATATACAGTTGAAAAACATTATCATTCTATTCTTCAGAAGAATTCTCTTTATTGTTCGAATAAAATTAATTGAATATTTTTTACAATAATATCGAAGAGATTCAATTTCCCTTTCAAATGCTTTTTCTGCATTTTCGTGATTAGTATTCTTGGTAGTTCCACCTTCTAAATGAATGATTACATGTTCCATAAAATAGGAATTATATGCTTCAGGATACTTTAACAACAAACGTCTTAATAAATCAGATTCTTCATAATACATAAAAAACTTTTCATCAAATCCACCAAGCTGATCAAAAACATCTTTCCTAATAAAAATATTAGCGCCACTAGTATACATTTTGCGTGGAATAAAATGATTTCTCTTCCAACATATATTCTGAAAAATATGATCAAATATACTAAAACAATCCAATAACATATATGATAAGTTATCTTCACCTTCTCTGGTAACTAGTTTCAAACCAAATAAGAATAAATTGGGATTGTTTTCAAATTTATCAATAGCAAAACGAAAAATTGGTTCAACAAATATAGTATCAGGATTTAAAAATAGTATATATTTACCTTGTGCCAATTCAACACCTCGATTATTACCATAGCCGAAGCCTCCGTTAATTGGATTCTCAACACACTTAATGTTTTTATAATTATTTTTTAAATATTCCGCGACTGAATGATCCGGACTATTATCCGAAACTATAATCTCCAAAGAATTAGATATATCATTATATTTTATTATAGATTCAATACATTCAACCACCATTGGAATGTTATAGTATGAAACAATAACTATTGAAAACTCAATCATAATAATCTCCAAACAAAATAATACTAAACATTATCTGATCGCATCAAAATTCAAACGCTTATCATTAGCAAAACACTTCGAATAAAATGCCACTATCAAAACAGGATAGAATAAATAATGATCATTATAGAAATCAAATTGAGAAATCAAAATTAAAACAAAAACAACGACTGAAGAAAAAGCATTTATATGAGAATCATTCCACTTACCTCTAATCAAATTAGAAAACAAACCAATAATAGAAATAACCCCCATTATTCCAGCACGATATAAAACATCCATAAAGAAATTATGTGGATGATCTATACCAATTTTTCTAGACAAATCTATTTTATCTTCTATACCATAACCTAACAAAGGGGATTCTTTCCAGTAATTAATTACATTGTTCCATATATTAAATCTTGCTTTTATACTAAAGTACTTATCATTACTTATTGCGAAATCCATAAGAATTTTAATATTATCTTTTGCAATTAATAGAATAAGAGAAACAACAACAACTATTAATAATAAATTACGCGTTGAAAGAAATCTGATTCTTTTCTTAAGAAATAGCAATAAAACAAATACAAAAACAATAGTAAAACATCCTAAAAAAGCGGTAATAGAAAAAACATATAAGAACGCAAATGCAATTAACAGAAAAACAATCAAAACTATAATATTGGTTTTTCTTCTATTTCTCATTAATGAAAACAGTCCCATAAGATACATTCCAGGAATAAAATTAAAAATAGAAGAATTATCAAATCCCCATAAATAATTTTGATGTTCAACATACCCTTTTGAAGATTCTCCGACTGTATACATCCCTTCTGGGTAGTACAAAAACATTGTTGCAACAGTTAATAAAGCCATGAATACTAGTGGCATCATAAGAGTCGAAATTGCTTTATACTGATTAATCCGTAAAGAATAATCAAAATAAATGCAAATGCTGGTTACAGAAACTACCTGAACAATAGCAGCTTTAATATCTCCACCATTAATAAAAGTAGAAACTAAGATTGTTGCTTGTAAACTAATAATCCAATACAAAACCCAAGATGCTTTATGTAGTGTTCTTGAACAACCAACAAAAATCAAAAAAGCAGCAAATAATTTCCAAAGGTCAAAAAAAATATCAAAACGACCTGTCAACTCAGCCGCAGGTTTCACAAAAGGAAGGAGAATAAAAAAAGCTCCAACTTTTGAAGTTAAGAAACTATTTAACGATTTAAAATATTTATCCATTGCAGAAATATAAACTCTCAAGTTCCTTAGCACAATTAGACGCAATATAATTCGGGTTGAATTTATTGTGTCCGTATTCAACTCGATCAACTATTGGAAGTTTCATAATTATATCCACCCAGTCACTTACTCTATCATTTAAAGAAAGGCGATGAAACAAAGGTGTAACATTAGCCTCTTCAGGAACATTCTCAGAACATAAGGTATGTAAACCAGAAGCCTGAGCTTCTATAGCAGAAATACCTAGTCCCTCAAACAACGAAGGAAATAAGAAAACATCAACAGCAGACAAAATCTGATTAATATCGTTTCTCTTTGAGAGCATAATAACTTTAGATTTAATACCCAACCTGTCGATTTCTTGAATCAATTCGTCTTTAGAAGGACCTTCGCCACCTACCAAAAGCAGTTTTGCAGATGAATCAAGATTTAAATACTCACTAAACACTTTCAGAATAAACATCTGATTCTTCTCAGGCGAGTATCTTCCAACATTACACAAAACAAATTCATCTTTTAATCTTAATTCATCACGAATCTTCTTGCGATATTCATCACAGTACTTATATCTCTCTAATTCAATACCATTATTGATAACATGGAATCTATTACTTGCCAAAACCTTATCAGAAAACTTAAACTTGCCGGCTTCTTTAGAACATGCCAAAAAACAATCAGCATATTTCTCCAGATAAGAATCAGATAACTTCTTTATTATCCCGTGTTTAACATCAGCGTTGCCAGTTGCATGAGAATGAACAATAATTCTTTTGATTCCTTTTTTCTTAGCTATCTTCGCAACAATCATAAGGTTAAAAATACTTCCTGAATGTATATGAATAACATCGCAATCAGATGGTATACACTTTTTTGCTGCTTTTATGATTGAAACCTTTCTCCAAAAGGATTCAAATACATAATTACACGCGATATATTCATCACCTCTATTACTAATCATCTCAAGAAGTTCAATGTTGTCAGCATGAAATGGAGTAATAAACAGATATTTTGCTAATCTGTTGAAATGAGAATACATATTAAAAATAAAGGCTTCCTGACCGCCATAACTAAGAGGCTCGCCGAAAAATTCAATCACTTTCATTTCTGATCAACGAATTCAACTTGGGGATAAAAACCCTTTCCTTCTTTTATTGCATTGCTGATTACTTTAAGTTTTTCTGAAACATTTTTACCATTTCTGATAATCTTAATTCTGTGATACATTCTCTTGGTAAAGTAATAGAGCTTACCTTTTAAGCCTTCATTTCTGAAAAGGTAATATTCATTTCTATAGGCAAACCTATATCTACTAAAGTTACCAGTTTCATCAATTGCTAGATCTGAACCAATATTGGATTTAGACTTGTGAGTAACTTTACTATTAAATACATAATAGCAATTATGATTCTTCGAAATACGTCTTGAATATTCGAGATCATCAGCCCATATGAAGAAATCACTAATCGGAAGACCAACAGCTTCGACTACAGTTCTTTTCACAAGAAAAGAAACAAAAGTAGCCATTATTATCTTTTTCAAACCAACTATGTTCTCATCGATCTTTTGTTTATAACTGATTTTTTGAATGTTCATTTTACAGAGACTGCCATCTTTCCATAAAACTCTGCTACTTAAGAATCCAAAATCATCATTTAACTCATTAGCTGTATTCATTAACACAGATAATGAATCAGCATCAACAATACAGTCATCATCCATAAGCCAGAAATATTCATATCCAAGCGTATAAGCTGTCTTAACACCATAATTAAATCCACCGGCACCACCAAGGTTACTTCCGGTATTCTGATAGATTACTAAGTTCTTATATTTTTGGTTGATAAATTCCTGCGTTCCGTCAGTACTGGCATTATCTACAACTATAATATCGCAATCGTTATATGTCTGATGCAAAAGAGCATCAATACACTCTTCCAATAATTCTTTTCGATTATATGTAACTACTACTGCGGCAACTCTCTTCATATCAAAAACTTCCACTATACTTTTTGCCGGTAAATTTCGCCTTCAAAAAAGCAGTTCCTTTCTTCCACCAATTAATTTTTTCCATATGAATTAGCGGTATTTCTTTTATCTCAGATTGTTTAATAATTCCGCATTTAACTTGTTTATCAAGCCAAACATTAAAAATAATTTCACTTACTCGTCCATAATATCTTTGATGAAAAGGAGTGAGACCATCTTCACCAAGTCTTGCTCTTAATTCAAACAGGATATCAAACAACCACGCACAGTAATCATTCAGAAGTTTTCTGTCCATGATCATCATGTTAAACATATATCCCCAACGTTGCTTAATCACATCATCATAAGAATGAATATAATCAGGATACTTTTCTTCTATTATCTTCCTAGTCTCGTCAAGTTGATTAGCATAATGTGTATGTTCATAATGACTATATAATGTTTCAATATAGTATTTTCTTTTACATGGAACAAATACTTTAATTCTCCCTAAATCCGAAGAAATTTCTCTTTCACATAAGATAGCATTCCACTTATCTTTTGAATGAGGATGAAAACTAAAATGCCTTCTATAATGAGATAATCCTATATAATCAGCATCTAAATTTTTCCATGCCCAATATAATCCGGTTAATTCGCAAAAATACGGATTAAGATAAGATATATTCTCTCCTTCATCATCTCTTTGATAACCAATGCTATCTTTACCTTGAGCTCCGACTTGAAGTGGAATATACATCGAATCAGATGGCATCTGATACAATTTATGAGCAGCTATAATTACCTTAACTATTTGATTGTTCAAAGCTATAATTCCTTATCAAAACTATAAAAATATACTATCCAATAACACAATTTATCTTTTCCAGAGCAGCAGCGATAACTTGATCCATATCATAATACTTGTATTCACCAAGTCTTCCACCAAAAATAACGTTATTTTCTTTATCTGTAAGTTTTTTATATTCACTGAAAAGCAAAGAATTCTTCTCATCATTAACAGGATAATATGGTTCATCGCCAGGCTTCCACTCAGAACTGTATTCTTTTGAAATAACCGTTTTAGGTAGATCATTACCATTTTCATCTTTACCGAATTCGAACCATTTATGCTCAATAATTCTAGTCCAGGGCGTTTCACGATCGGTATAATTAACAGCTGCATTGCCCTGAAAATTAGGTTTATCGATTAATTCATTCTCAAATTTAACGCTTCTATATTCCAAATATCCAAGAGAATAATTAAAGTATGCATCGATAGGGCCTGTATAAATGACATTAGAAGTCAACTTGTCTAATTCTTCTTTTTTCTCTAAATAATCAATTCCAGTTTTTACTTCAATTCCGCTTAACATATTTGCTACCATAGAAGTATAGCCACCAATCGGAATTCCCTGATAAAGGGCATTAAAGTAATTATTATCAAAAGTAAGACGTACAGGAAGACGCTTAATTATAAAAGATGGTAAATCCTTACAATCTCTTCCCCATTGTTTTTCAGTATAACCCTTGATAAGTTTTTCATATATATCTCGTCCAACAAGACTAATAGCTTGTTCTTCAAGATTATTAGGTTCACCTGTTATTTCTTTTCTCTGTTCCGCTATCTTCAATGCAGCTTCTTCAGGCGTAACTACACCCCACATTTTATTAAATGTATACATGTTGAAAGGAAGACTATACAGTTCTCCTTTATAGTTAGCAACAGGAGAATTAGTAAATCTGTTAAATACTGAAAACCTGTTAACATAATCCCACACAGTCTTATTATTGGTATGAAAAATGTGAGCACCATATTTATGAACATTGATTCCCTCAATCTTCTCCGTATAAATATTTCCTGCAATATGATTTCGCTTATCTATAACTAAGACTTTCTTCCCAGAATCAGTTAACTCTCTCGCACATACAGCTCCGTATAATCCAGCACCAACAATCAAATAATCGTACATAGTCCAACTCCATTCAAAAAATTACATTGCACCTTTATGAGTAAACAAA
>Ga0247609_10005754_pt1 | contig 12095 bp, 16 predicted proteins | sample 172DNAGHGlowgp2_FD_193487 | JGI IMG/M metagenome (GOLD analysis project Ga0247609, IMG submission 193487) | Sheep rumen microbial communities from Palmerston North, Manawatu-Wanganui, New Zealand - 1728 DNA GHGlow gp2 | ecosystem: Host-associated > Mammals > Digestive system > Stomach > Rumen ... | reverse complement strand
AGTTTTGGCAACTTTCTTGACATCCTAAAAGTTGGCGTGGTAGTATGGAATCACAAGGAGGATTTTGAAAACTATGAACATTATTGAACACAACGGAAAGACGTACCACTTCGACTATTGGAGCTGGGTGTCTGGACCATGCACAGAGGAACGCATTGAAGAAACAACCGCACGGTATTGCGGAGAAGATGTGCCAGGGCTTCTGGTACACATTACGCACAACGCTTCGAACGAGAACCACATTGTACATCATTACATTTATAAGGATGAAGTCCGCAGAAAATACGGAAAGGGGGAATGATTGTGAAAAAATACACAAACAAACACCGTGAAGGGTTCACACCGTTCGAACTACTGGACGAACGCACCCAGATGGAACGGTATCAGGATTTGGCGTTTGCGATTTGCTGGCAGGCTGTGGAAGATTACAAACAGGGAATAGATGTAGAGTTCAACAAACGCTTCATCAAGAGTCCAGCGTTTGAACTTCTCAGCGGGCTGGACGTTGATGACGTATGCGACGCCCTGGGCATGAATTAAGCCCATAGAGCCACGAAAACAAAAAGGTGGGACAATCTTCCCGCCTTTTCTTTTCGTTCGTTCTACGCCTCGTTTTGGGCTTCTTCGAGTGCTTTCACTCTTTCTTCCAGTTCTTTCAGTTTCTTGATTAACCAGTCGAGGTTTATACGTTCCGTATTTGCATACGGGAAAACATCAAACTCGCTCATGTCACTCCACCTCCTGAAGGTTTACGGTTCCGACTTTTTCCGCCCCTGTGTTCAAATTCTTGACATTAATCGAAACCTTTCCCGCTTCTGGATTGTAGTCAAGTGTCAGGTAATCCACTGGGCTGAATCTAATACCTGCCCTATAGTTCGGATGGTTGTAGGTTGGGTCATCGTTTGCGGTTGTTGGTGCGTTTCTTGTTGGCGTTATCGCCTTCACTTTTTTAGCTCTTGCCATGTCTTTTTCCTCCATTAATATACGAGAATGCAGAAGTTCTGTTTGAAGTCGTCCGCGATATGTTCATAAATCGAAAACCGTGCGACTTCTCTTTCTTCTCTTATCATTTGCTGTGTTGTTGTGATTCCTATGTTTCCCGATTCGACTCTTGTGTCTGTATCGGTATAACTCTGAGCCGTGTGGCTGTCTGTCCGTGCCTGTCTGGTTGTTGTATCGGTGTGCGTTGCGTCCGCTTCTGTGTCTATGCTCTGAGCGTCTGTAGTTTCTGTTTTATCGCTTGGAACATACGAGCCAGAGTTGAAACCCTGCACGCTGTTTTCCATTGTTCCCGATTTTGCTCCGTTTGTGCGTGTCTTTTCGGTTGCTCCGTACTGCGTGCTTTGTGCGTCCTGTCCATATGTGTCGGACTCACTCTGAGCACCGTGCACATGTGTTTCGGTGATTGTTCCATCTTTGTTCCAAATAGGATTGTAAACGAACTGCGTGGTTGCGTTCAGTTTCGTCCATTCCCATTGATGTGCATCACACCAAACGCCTATCGCTGTCTTTAAGTAGTCGGCGTCCGTGTACATTGTTGCGAGGTTTCCGCACTTGTGCAAAATCCAACGCCTTACAACATCCGCCGAGACGCCAGACGGAACGTGAAGATTTTCGAAAATTGTCGGGTCATACTCATACATCCCGATGATGCTAATACCGGCATCAATCACGCTGTTCCTGCGTCCTATTGTCATCATCTGTGTTCTCCTCCGTCTCATTTATTTCGCGCCGTTTTACGGCTATTTTAAGCCCGTAGAGGGCGTTAACTTTTTCGCATGACTCTTGCATCGTCTCCAACCAAAGACGCATCTTTGCCCCTGTGCTGTCGTTGTTTGCGTTCACTTCGTCAACTATCAGCCGTTCTTTCTTTTCGGTGTTTGCGTTCTTGATTCCTATTTCTGCATCGTATGCGGATTCGATTTGCTTCAAGTTTACGAGAAGACGGTCGGCGAGATAATTCCGAGACAAATCCGCCTGGAACTGTTGCCACTGTGGGTTTCCTTCATCGTCGAAAAGTGAACGGTCAACAAACACGGCGGGAAGTCCTGCGGTTATCTTTTCCGCCATCTTTCTGAAACTTGTCGCCTGCTTGTCATCTTTGCAACCGTAGACGGTAGCGACACGGGTGGAGAAGATGTTGTTGTCAATTGCTTCCGTAGTGATTGCCATGAGTTCTGCGTAGTGCTTCACAATGTCAAACACTCCCGAGAAATCTGGTGCCATCTTTATAATTTCGCAACCTTCTCCGATTCGTCTGTCTTGTATGTCTGTGAGTCTTGGGTTTGCTATCACGGCGTGCGTTGGCTGGTAATAGATATCCCAGCCACGAAGCCCGCATTGCTGACATATAACCCCATAGCGGTCAGTGTTAAGCACTGCGATTTTTCCAGACATGTACAGAACTGTTTCGAAATAATTGCGGGGCCACTCTTTTGGGATGTCCCATTCGAATACGCTGAGAAACTTTTGAAAAAGATATTTTTCGAAGTATTTGGTCAAACCTGTATCAGTCACAACCGTGGACGGGTTTGCAATACCTTCCGCCAAGTTGTCGTAGTTGTAGAGAATTGGTGCCATATTTTTTCACCTCCTAAACTGGCAGGTCGCTGGTATTGTTTCCAGTCACTGCCAGAACGTAAGACATGCCAGAGAATCCCGACGGGAATGCCTTCGTTATGAGTATCGGGTTGTTGTACACTCTGAACGTTCCGTCATCAATGTACAGATTCCACTGTTCTTCCTGCCGTTCTATGACCGCAGTATTTGCCAGAATCTCACCCGAAAAACTTTGCAACACATCACACCGCCCCGACAGTTCTGCCAGCCCTGTGCGTGGCTTTTTGATGTCTGTAATATAATAATATCGCCCGAACTCAGGTATGAACATATAATTGCACGCACTCAGAGCTGTGCTGTCTTCTATTAGAATCACGGGGTTCAGGATGCTGGTTTCATCTCTCACAGTTCCCGTGAGTGTTGTGATTTGTTCGAGGTCTTTCCCTATCTTGTTGTCTGGGCTTTTGTTTTGGTATAGGTTTATGGTTATCATATTAACACCCCCGCTTTCAATAGTTCTTCGATTTCTCTTTTTTCTTCTTCCGTTGCGGTTGCGACTTGAAGATGAACGTCCGAGACTTTTGTGAATCCTGTACACTCTGACAGCGTTGCCGTTATATAAGACGGGTACCCGCCCATCTTGTTGTATTCAGCTGGAACGCACTGCCGTGGACGCTGTGCAATTAAGAACGGGAACTGTGTGGTCATTATTCCGCCCATACCTGCGAGGGTTCCAGATTTCTGGATGTTTGGCTTCAATGCGTTGACGGCAGCGCCCACCAGTGCAGGCACTGCGGTGGGTGCTGACGCACCTCCAGATGCTTTCAGCGTTAAACCTGCACCGACTGCGGTTATGGCAGAAGATACAAGGTTGCTGTAATCGTTTGACGATATCGGGATTTGTGCCGAAACTTGCCCCTCGTAGCATGCTATCTGCGAGCCGTTTGATAGTATGTAAGCAATACACGCACCGCTCAGGCAATCGCAATGGTATACCACGTGCAATTCTTTTCCCATGATGTCATCAATATCAATCGGAACGATACCAACATAAGGAAGATACAAGTGGGTTTTTGTATATGGTGAATAGTCCAAACAACTGCCCCAGAACTCTTGAATGTTTAGCGTTCCGCAGTCTATCTCTTTGTACTGATTCGAAACGGGTAGCATGCTGACACCGCTGGACATGTTTCCCAGTTTTACATTTACTGGATTCGGTCCAGTGTCTGGCGTATACGGCAGGATTGAAAAACCTAGAATGGTTTGAATAGGGTCGTTCACTACTTTCTTTACGTCGTCCCATATATTGTCTGGATTCCATAGGAATGTACCGAGTGCCTGTGCTTGTGTCTTGTCTGGTTTAAAAACTGAAACAAGTCCAAGGTCTACTGCTGACAGAGTTGGAAGGGCTGGCACTCCTATCGTATCGCTGGACATGTCGAAGTTTCCGTGACCGCCTACACCGCCTTCACTTGTTCCGCCTGGACTGTACGGGTCTTCTCCGCTTCCTTCGTATTTTGGAAGGTCTCCGTTTACTAATAGATTTGCATAAATAGCCAGAGCGATTCCAGTTTTTCCCGAATCGTTCGCAATATATGCGGTCGAGGCACCCGATGCGGTTGGCATGATTTTGTAAGACCGTCCGCCATCTATGTTTTGCCCTATGTCATAACCTTCGGGAAGCCATAAGATAAATAGTTGGGTCCCGCTAATTGCACCGCCTGCCTGTGAGTCGAATGGGTTGTGGTAGCTCATTTGTACTGTTTTCAGTGTTGGCGGTACTGTCCACGTATCTACAACAGACAGAATGAAAAAGTTGCCTGTTCCAGATTCTGCGTTGCCTATGTATGGGCTTTTGTTGATTGTGTACCGTCCTACCTCCCAGTTAGGTATCTCAGGTTGCCACTCATCCAAAATGTTAGTTTTGCACTGTGAGATTGCTCCCGTGTGTCCGATTTCGGTGTATATGGCTTGAATAATATTACCAGCACGATAACCCGAACCAACTGAACGGTAATCATTAGAGCACGGGGTCAAGTCGTTTGGGTCAACTCCCCACGTTCTTAAATATTCAAAAATCTCAGCGATTGTGTGAGATGTTCCGTTTCCGTATCCGTCTTCTCCGTACGATGGACGGCTTCCGCCTCTTAAAACAATGAGTCGCAGGTTATAGGTTTGAAAACTTCCAGAAGTGTAGTTAGTCAGGGGGATTGTGTATTTTTTCACGTCATAATTGTATGCCATTGCATTTCCCTCCATTGTTTCACGTGAAACAATTGCGGGTCAAAATGACCCGCAATTTTTCCGCCGTGCATTAGTTGAGAAGAAGAACGATGCCCTTCTCTGTGAAGTCGTTGTAGAATCTTGTAGTCCAGTGCCAGAAAATATTCGTATAGCCTCCCGCAGAGTTGAACGGTGTCGGGCTTGTCCACTCTTCCATCACTGTGTATCCGAGTGCTTCCTCGTCAAACATGACGCCAAAGACATTCTCCTGGCTTGTTTCTTCGTCAGTTATGAGAGTGCCGTCTGGGCTTAGATAAACCGGGGCTACAGTAATGCTGTCAGGAGTTTGGATGCTCTGCCAGAAGTTCACGGTTTCGGTGTCGGCATCTTTGAGGTAGTTGTCGTGATATGTATCAGCGAGAACCATTGCCTCCATGCCGTAGCGTTCTGGTGCGAATGTGTACACCTTCAAACGATTCGCAGGGGTGTGCCTGTTGATTTCTTTCCCTGTGATATTAATCTGGAACTCCTGAGAACGTTCAGACATAAGGGACGCAAGAGACGCGATGCGAGCGTATGCCCACTGCATGAACGGCTTGTAGTTCTCAGGCTTGCGGATGTCCTGAACGGTGTATTCGTTACCCGTATCCGCATTGTATTCAGTAAGAAGATGAACGACGCCATTGTTGGCCGAAATCTTACCGATGATAAAGTTGGCAATTGTAGCCCTTGCGACGTTTTCGTTTGCTTGTTCAAACATGTCGGAAGCATTGCCCATCACGAGGCTGACAAACTCGCCGAACTGGTCGGGTCCGCTGAATGCGGAGTCGAGCTGGTCTTTGAACAGTGTGATGTGCTTCTGCCAGATGTTCGCACCGTAATAGTTAGTCTGCAAGATGTTCGGCTTGTTCACCTTGTACTGGTCAACGCTCTGCCCGTCTGTGAGGTTGTAGCGTTCATCGTTTTCGAATGGTTTGTCGGCGATGTTAATCTTCCGAGTAATTGCACCCCATTTCTGGGAATCCATCCGAATGCCTGCAAATCTACGGGAATACGGACGGATGCTGAAAATTGTCCGCCCAATAACCTGGGTGATTGCATTGATTACAGGGTCATAACCTGCCTGTAGTGTAGTATTCGCAACGCTTACGAACTCCGAAGTGTTCACGGGTGCGAGTTCAGTTTTGCCAGTTGCCTGGGTGTGGATTTCGTTGAGAATCGTGCTGAGTTGGTTAAAGTTGAGTGTGTTGACTGCCATAAGTTAGATACCTCCCATCATTTTGGCTAATATATCTTCCGCAGTTTCTGCGGTTTTGTCGATTGTGTCGTTTTTAAGGTTTGTCGCTTGTATCGCTTTGGTGAGCGATGCAACGGACGCCATGAGAGCGTCAATTTTTTCCGCGTTTTCGTTTTTTGTGTTTTTTGTGTTTTCCGTGTTTTCCTTTTCGTTTTTTTTACTGTCATCGGTTTCAGTTTTGGACGCTTCGCCCTGCGGTTCAGGGGTATCTGTTTTATTCCCCTGTGTTGTCATTGCTCTGATTTCGTCCGCTGTGAAACCTATCTCCGCCAGTTTTAGGATTTGTTCAATTTTGTCCATGTTTTTCCCCCTTTCATCTTATTTCTTCGAGATATGTAGAAGAACAAAAACCAAGCCACGCCTGTACCTTTGTCTTGTACTGTACATAATACCACGGCACGCCCTGGACAATGCTGTGGTATCCGTAGCACCTCACCTCTGTGCCTTTTGGCATCACGGTGATGGACGGGTACGCTGTACCGGGTCCAGTTCTAAGGTTTAGCGGTGCGGTTGTCTTGTATGCGTGGTTGTATTTGTTGTCGAACTTGTCGGCGACTCCTGGCTTTGCTGTGAGCCAGAAACGGAAACGGAACGCCCCAAGGATGCCGTTGCGGTTCAGCGGGATGGCTGTCACCTGTGGCTTCTTGTTCTGGTTCTGTCCTACTTCTTTGCCCCCGTAATAGAATGCCACATGCTTGTCCCAGAAAATCCAATCACCTTCCCTGATTTCGTTGGGTTCTATAAAATCGAAATACATGCCCGCCCCGTTGGTGTGTCTCTGTTTCCATATATCACCAGCGAAACGAGTCAGCCCGCAGTATAGATTCATAAGAGACAAATCGCAGTACTTGCAGAACTCTGCGAAATAGTCCCAGCACTGTGCACCGTAAGCCCTGTCGACGTCGTACGCTTTGCCGATTGTCATCCCGTACCACTGTGCGGGTGTTAGTGTTCTGAGAACTGTCATACTATTCATCTCCCTCCGTGTATCCGTGGTCTACCACGTCGATTTTGGTTTCTATTTGTGTGAGTTTCAGGTTTATTTTTTCCAGGGTTTCAGTCATTGCCCGCATCGTTGTGTTCTGGAAGTAAATAAGATACGCAACACATGCGATTCCAATACCTTGCGAGGTTATCAGGTTTATGATTTCCTGGAGTGTCATTTGTTCCATGCGTGCGGTACCTCCATAAAATTATAAGAGGGGACGTGTATGCGTGCAACCATAGCGGGCAAGCCTTCCGGGCTTTGCACTGTTCCCGCTCCCCTCTTTTATATTGTACCACATTGAAAAAAATTGTCAACATTATAACTCATAATAATGAAGAAAAAGAGACATAGCGAGAAAACTGTCGAAAAACATATCGCCGTCAAGATATGCCCAATATAACCGAGTCCAGGTGTCACGCTTGAACATCTGACGGCCTGCAATTGTGTCGGGGTACTTTTTGGGTGCTTTCATCTTTTGGGCTGTGGCGTAGAATTGTTTGCGGGTTTTGTGTCTCAGAATAGTGATATCACCTATCTGTATGATGGCTTTGTATTCTGTCAGGTTCTGCCGTTTTTTTATTAAGCTGAAATCGTTTTGAATAAAGCGGTTTTTTAGAGCCATTTCGGCATATTCCTGCGAGGTGGCACGATATAGCACGGTGGTATTCTTTCGCCCCGAAATCGGGCTGTTTTGTGGCAGTATGACCGTTTTAACGTCTTCGGTGTGTACTTCTTCACCTTTTTCCATCATCTCTTCGTATATCGGTATAAGATTGAACGTGCGGAAGATGTCAGCGTCAAGGTTCAACGCATTCGACAGAAGAACCGCCCGCACTGGTTCACGCCCTTCGAGTTCTCTGTTTCTGTTTGTCGTTTCGTACACATTTGAAAACGCCAGCCCTTCTTCTTTTATTTTTCTGGCGTGTATCTCTGGAATGAACTCATCGTAGACAATCCAACCGCATTCGCTTAGGTCTATGCCTCTGAGATTGCTGAACGTGCTCAGCGCTGCCAAAAAGCAGCGCGAGCCGTTCGAAATTGTAGCAACTGCAATCTTGTCCACTGTCTTCACTTCCATCGAGAGTCCGAGGTTTTCACACACTGGCGACAGTTGCGAGGTTAGCGGGTTTGCTTGCAGTTTTGCTTCCGTCTCCGTTCGTCTGAGATACAAAAAGGACTCACCGTGTTCGATTAAATACTTCAAACACCCGAAACTCTTACCAATACCACGCCCGCCAGTGATAAAAGTGAACGGCGTCGGCTTTTTCAGTATTTTGGAAAAGTCTAACCAGCCAGCCTTTTCGTATATGTTCACAGCCATAAAACATTTCCCCTTTTTTCTTCTTGTATCTTTTCCCAGTTCTCTTCCGCTTTCTTTCTTTTGTCCAAGTATTCCTCCATCTTTTCTGGTGTTAGTTCAAAATAACAACCAAACGCAGACTGTCCGCTGGGTGTGTGGCTGTGATACTTAACAATGTCCGCAGGGTCTATTCTTATGTCTTCACGACGTTTTTGTAGCCATTTCAAGTCAGTAACCTGAATCCAATTGTCAGGCTTTTTTATTTTCTTCCTTGGTTTGGGTTCTTCTAACATTCCCGCAAGTTCTGAATCCGTTCGTATGCATGTAGGTTCGAGATTCGTGATGAAACTTGTGCTCACTTTTGCCCCGTTGCTGTATGTTATAGAACTAGCGACAACAATCAAAGCACCGTACAACGGTTTTCCTGTTCTGTAAATAGGTGACATCAGTCCGCTACAAAATAAGAAAAACGGGATGTCGTGCGAGTCGTAGAACTGGAGTATTTGTTTCATAATTGAGAACGGAGGATTGTCGATGACAATCTTTCCCGTGTAGTATTCCGCCTGATAATCTCCGCCAGGGTAGAACGGGCGGATAATCTTTGCCCTGTCTATTCCGTACCGTTTTTCACAATATTGCACAATCTTTTCGTATACTTCCGCAGGTGTGTAACAGTCGTCCGTTGTTTTTGGTTTTGGTGCTGTCTGTCTTTCTATCCATTCTTCATATGTTTCCGCCATGGTTTTGCCCTCCTCTTTTTTAATATTATAAAGGAAAAACGGGAAGGTGTCAATCTTCCCAAATCTGTGCCAGTAAATCCAGAATCTTCCCGTCTCCTATTTCGTAGCCTATCGGCGACAGTGCAACTCCGTCACGTTGCTTCACGTGGTACACGTTGCCGAGGTAGTCCGTGAGGTCTGTCTCAGTTTCTCCGATGATATACTGGTGCAACAATTTCCCGCAATCCTTCGGACCTATAACCGTACCAGTTTCGAACGCTTTAAACGGGTCAGCACATTTCTGGAAAAACTCCGCACCGCTTTTCTTTCCTACGCCTGCAACTGTGATGCCTATTTTTCCCGCTTTATCTTCAACCATGTACTTCTTTGCCCCGAGTGTCTTAAATCTTGCGTATGAGCCGTCAAAATCCCAAAATCCGAGGGGTTTCTCTTCTCCCTTGATGGTTGTAGGTCTCCACGCTTTTGCGTCAATTTGGTGCCATTTCATGGCTTCCAGCATCTTCTCTTCTACTTTCTTGTTGTATTCTTTAAAATATTCGGCGTGGTTCTCTGGGTTCATATACTTAACGCTGTCGGTGTCGCTGTAAATGTAATCGGGACCGAGTGCAAAGATTCCCGTCCATAGGTTGAAACGTGCGTGGCTTGTAATCCAAACACCCCACGGGTAGAACGTGAACCGCTTTTTGTTTCGGTTGTATTTTTCTATTTTTGTGGCAAGGTCTGGTTTCTGGTTTTCCTGCCAGTCATCGGCGTAAATAATATCGTCCCGAACGATATCGGTGACCATCATCCCGTACACACTATTGACGTACTCTTTCAAAAGTTGGTACTCTTCTTCTTGACCTTTCACGCCTTTCAGTGTTGTCTTTCCCTGATAGAAACGAAGAACGCATTGCACTAAATTGGTGGGCAGGTACCCCCGTTTGTATACATACATCGCAGTCACTCTCATGCCTGTAATTTTATAATTATATTTAATTACTTCCAAATCTTTTTCCGTGATTGTCATGCATACGCATTCCGCTTCAACTATCCGCCCGTTGTCAACTATTGCATTCCGCAACGCCTTCTCGTCTGTTCTGCTTTTGCTGATATAGTGCTCAAACTGAAAACGGCTTTCAATTTTGTCGAACTCTACGGTCATCAAACAACACATGGTCCGCAGATACGTGCGGAACTCTTGTGCCGTCATGTCTTCGACGTCTATGCGTCTTGCGGATGACATCGGGAAGTATTCCGAAACCATCACCGCAGGATATGAGCTTGTAAAATCCATGCTCTGAACGTTTTCGCATACCTCTTCACGGTGCCACGGATTGGCGTGAGTGAATCCGCCTGCGAATGCCTGCTTCAGCATTTCGTACTCTTTCGGGTCAAGTTTCAAACGCTTAATCATGCGAACGTATGCGGGGTCTGTCATACATTTTTCACGGCACTCCCTGCGAACGTATCCCGTTTTTGTGAGTGGTATCCGTGTGATTTTTCCCTCTTTTTCAATCTGTTCGGTTATGTAATTCATGATGACCCGCACATCGTTTTCGCAGTATTTTAGTTCAGTCGTATCCAGAGGCGTGCCGGGGTGTCTGATTTGGTTGTAATCTAAATCACCCACCATTTTGCTGGCGTGGTATTTTGTGCACTTCTCTGCCAGTTTTTCGAGGCTTACGCCTGTCAGTAAATACGAACACCGAAACTCCAAACACCTCTCCGTTTTTGCTGTCAGTGGCTTACGACGTTCCAAACTGAAAACCTTTTCAAATTTGAAATACTTGTGAAAAAACGCAAAATCGTACGCAAGGTTGTGAACGTAAACCACGAGGGTCAAATAGCACCCGTCGTTTTCTTTTCGGAAGAACTCCGTCAGCTCTTCCGTGAACGCCACAAACTCTTCCAGCGTTCTGCCATAGCATACGAGACCGCACAAACCAAACATCCAGACGTATGTGCATGCCCCTGGTTCGTAATCTCTCCGCTCTTCTCCGTTCTTTTCTGAATATTCTGTGGCGTTTATTGTTTCGCCGTCTTTTGTGAAGAATGTAGTCGCCTCAGTGTCGAACGCAACCGCCGTGTTGAGGTGGTCTTCGTTCTCACTTCTTACGATGTAGCTTTGCCAATTGTATTGGCGTACAATGTCCATGAACTCCGATGGACTTACCATGCCCACGTTTGCTAGTGGGTACACTGGTGTTTTTCTGTTGTCTTTCATTTTTGCCCCCTGCGTGCTTTTCCGCACGCTTATTCATCTAGATATTCAGAAGATAAAGTGAACCCGCCCGAACCTGACCAGGTTGGGTGCGCCTTTGCGTTCTCTTCTGCCAATTCCTGCATTCTTTCCAGCACTGCTTTCGCTCTGTTGCTGGTTATGTTGAGCCGTGATGTTCCTTTTGCTTTGTTGTTTTTGTACATTTCTTGGAATGCTTGAAGCGTTGTGTTGTTTCCTCCGCCTTTTGTTCCTGGGTCATACTTGTTTCCGAGTCTGTCCCGTAATTTGTGGAACGATTTCCAGAAGTTTCCCTTTTCTTTGTCTGTTAATTCTGCGTATTCGGCTGGGCTGAAAATTACACGCCCCGAGGCTGTTGTTCCGAGTCTCAGTATTTCCGCCTTTGCCCCCTGAACTGTTCCAGTTCTTTGGGATGATGCTGACACGAGTCTCTTGTAGTATTTTCTTTTTTCACTTTCAGACATACCCGTGAATCCCTTCGTGAGTCGTGCTGTTTTGCTTCCCTGATATTCTCCGCCCGCTCTTTCGCTTAGTTCTTCGATGGCTTGGTATCCTCTGAAATCTTTGAGTCCTGCTTTTTCAAGTCGTACCGCTCTTCTGTTTAGTCGGTTCACTAAATTGGTTAGGAGTCGGTTTTGTTCTTTTTCGCTTAGTGCCCGCCATTCCTTAGCGTTGTACGGTCTGATGGCTGGGTCTTCTTTACGTTTTGCCATTATGTCCACCCCCTTGTTTCGTTGTTTCGCTTCCATACTACCACGCCAACTTTT
>Ga0247609_10005753_pt1 | contig 12098 bp, 11 predicted proteins | sample 172DNAGHGlowgp2_FD_193487 | JGI IMG/M metagenome (GOLD analysis project Ga0247609, IMG submission 193487) | Sheep rumen microbial communities from Palmerston North, Manawatu-Wanganui, New Zealand - 1728 DNA GHGlow gp2 | ecosystem: Host-associated > Mammals > Digestive system > Stomach > Rumen ... | reverse complement strand
TCATTTGGGAGTAGCTTATGTTCGATGCATAGAAAGGTACCAAAAGACAGTTATATGCTTATAATTGTCTTTTTTTATTGTTATAAAAAAGTTTTAATGTTATAATCTACTATATTCATGGAGGCGACATGAAAGATTTAGTATTTAAAATAAATAAAATGTTTATAAGATTTAAAAGAGATCACATTACTGAATATGCTGCTGAATGTGCATTTTTTACTATTCTTTCTTTTGTTCCATTTTTTATGCTAGTATTAACACTAATTAGATATACATCCGTATCAGAAACTGATTTGATTAAATACTTAGTATATTTCTTTCCAGTAAATATGAAAGATTATATTACAGGCATAATTAATGAAATATATTCACATTCATATAGGACAATTTCAGTTGCAGCAATCTTTGCTTTGTGGTCTGCAAGCAGGGGATTCTTTGCTCTGTTGAAAGGATTAAGAACGGTATATAAATCAAGAGGAAGAAAAGTTACTTCTATTATGAGAACAGAAGGAATTATATATACACTTTTATTTATTTTAGGACTAGTTTCATTTTTTGTATTAGTAATTTTTGGAAAACAACTTTACAGAACGTATATTAAGCCATTTGTTGAATTAGGACATGTAATTTCATTTATTTTGAGAATAAGAGGCTTATTTTTGATTCTGATAATGACAATTGTGTTTTCATTAATTTATAAATTTTTTGTACCTAGAAAAAAACTACATTTTAGAGATCAAATCTATGGTGCAGCATTTGCTGCAGTTGCTTGGTTTGTTTTATCATGGATTTTTTCTATATACATTAATATTTTTCATGGATTTGCAAATCTTTATGGTAGTTTAACAACAGTTATGCTAATAATGATGTGGGTATATGCATGTCTTTATGCCATCCTTTTAGGAGCAGAGATAAATGTATTTATAATGAAGCACGTAAGAAATAGTGAAAAAGAAATTAAATAATAATTCGATAAAAAAGTATTGATTTAATATTTACTTATGTTATAATGTTTACTGGCGTGTTTTATATGAGAAGAAGGAGTGTTATATTTATATGAGAGAAAATTTGAAAAAAACAAAGATTGTAGGAACTATTGGACCTGCGAGTGAAAATATGTTGGAGCAATTGTTTGACGCAGGGTTAAACGTTTGCAGAATCAATTATTCTCATGGCAGTTATGAAGATCAAGAATGGAAAACAAATGAAATTATTAGAATAAGAAATGAGAAAGAATTACCTATTCCAATGATCCTTGATATGCAAGGTCCAGAAATTAGAACAGGAATGTTAGTTACAGGAAAGACAGAAAAGATTCCTCTAGTTGATGGACAAAAATTCGTTTTAGTTAACGAAGATATTGTTGGAGATCAAAACAGAGTATCTGTAACATACAAAAATCTATATCAAGATGTTGGGCCAGGAACAAAAATATTAATAGATGATGGAGCAATTGAATTAAGAGTTGATCAAATAGTAGATAAAGATATTGAATGTACAGTAGTTCATGGAAATCCTTTAGGAAGTAGAAAAACAATGAACTTACCAGGTACAATTATTCGTTTACCTGCATTAAAAGAGAAAGATGTTAACGACTTAATTGCTGCTTGTGAACATGAGTATGATTTCGTTGCAATTTCATTTGCAAGAAATCTTGATGACATTGCTCAAGTAAGAAAAGTATTAGATGAACACGGTGGACAAAAAATTAAATTAATCACAAAAATTGAAAACGTTGAAGGTATAAGTAACTACGAAGAAATCGTTAAAGTAGCAGATGCTCAAATGATTGCTCGTGGAGATATGGCAACAGAAACAGATTTCACTGAACCACCAGTTATGCAAAAGAAATTAATAAGATTAGCAAATAGATTAGATAAACCAGTTATTACAGCAACACAAATGCTAGAATCAATGATGAATAACCCATTACCAACTAGAGCAGAAGCTTCTGACGTTGCTAATGCTATCTATGATAGAGCAAGTGCTGTAATGCTTTCTGGAGAATGTGCTATGGGTAAATATCCTTTAGAGTGCGTTAAAGCTATGACAAAGATAGCCTTAAGAGTTGAACCAGAAATTAATTATTGGTCAAGATTCGATGCTAAAGATAAAGTATTATTAAACAACTTAGAGGATAATATTGCTTATTCAACTTGTATTATCGCTAAGAATACAAAAGCTGATGCTGTTGTATGTTATACACATACAGGAGATTCAGCAAGAAGATTATCTGGTATGGGATGTGCATGTCCAATATTTGCAATTTGCGATGATAAAGTAACATTTAGACAATTAGGATTATCATGGAATGTTAATCCAATATATATTGAACCACAAGAATCAAAAGATATCACTGTAGATCTTGGTATTAAAAAATTAAAAGAACAAGGCTGGTTAGCTAAAGGTGATAAGGTAGTTTTAAGTGGTGGAAAAAGTTATATCAATGATGTTAGCGAAAGCAAAATTATTGGTGGATTTATAGAAATATAATTGATTTTAAAACCCTGAAAAGAGCTAGAAATAGCTCTTTTTTGACGTTTTAAAAATTTTAAAAAAATTAGCACTCTCCTATTGACATTGCTAAAAATAGTGCTATAATATATTTGAAAAGAGAAAAAAAGTACTTTGAATAGACTCTGGAAAAGCTAGCATACAGAGTCAAGAAAATGTGCTTACCGCAATAGGTATCAACACATGACTATATTAAAAAAGGAGTGATTATTATGATGATGATACCAAGAAGAAATGATTATGATTTATGGGATGATATTTTTGGAAAGGACCCATTCTTTGATAGAAAGGCTGTTGAAAAAGTAATGAAGACAGATATCAGAGAAAAAGATGGAAACTACATGCTAGAAATGGATTTACCAGGATATGATAAAGAGAACATTGAAATCTCAATTGAAGATGGATACTTAACAGTTAATGCTAAAGTAGATAACTCTAAAGAAGATACTGACAAGAAAGAATCATATATACGTAAAGAAAGATACTTTGGAGAATGCTCAAGAAGCTTCTATGTAGGTGAAAATGTTACAGAAGATGATGTAAAAGCTTCATTCAAGAATGGTAAATTAACATTAGTATTCCCTAAAGAGGAAGAAAAGAAAGTTGAAGGCAAGAAGTTAATCCAAATAGATTAATCAATAAAGTTATATAAACCAAAAAACTTGATAATTTGCAAAATTATCAAGTTTTTTTTGGTTTTTATTGGAAATATGACAATAACCATGTTATAATTAATATGCATTCGTAATGAATGTTATATCAGTTCTTGGCAGAGTTGCTGAGAATTAAGGAAAGGAGGTTTTGTTCTAGCAGTTTAAACCATTGGCGTAGAAAAAGATAGGAGGGATTACTAAATGGCACAGTTGCACTACAATTAATCGTTTTTAAACCCAAAGGAGGAATTGCATGAATGCAAACTTAAAAGCGTACTTGAGCGCCTACCAAATGGAGGTGACCGGGTCACGATTCTTGCTCCGAATTGAATTCCCGTACGGGGAGGTAAAGAGGATCTTGATCGACTGCGGTTATTTCCAGGAAATTGAGTACAGGGTGCTTAACTATGTTCACGACCTGGATCCGCGTAAGATTGATGCAATCATTGTCACCCACAATCACATCGATCACACGGGATTGATACCCAAGATGGTAAGAGAAGGCTTTTCGGGGCCGATCTACATGACAAGTATTACCCGCGAGCTTGTTGGTGACTTTTGGTTGGATTGTGCCGCGCAGCAGGAGGAAAACACAAACTATCTCAAGCAGAAGTTTCCGAATGACGCATGGCAGTTCAAGCCTTTGTTCTACAATGAGGACGTAAATAAGGCTAAAGCGCAGTCAATTGGTCTTCCTTTCAGGAAAGAGTTCGAAATCATTCCGGGAGTGTATGTTACCTACTATGAAAACGGGCATCTTCTTGGCGCTGGCATGATTCATCTGAGGATTGCTGGTTACGGGAAGAAAGACATTGAGTACTTCTTCACTGGAGACTACAAGCCGTACAACCCGTTCTTCAAGGTACCGCCGCTTCCGAAGAAACTCCTGAGAAAAGACCTCATTATTGTCTGCGAATCTACCTACGGTTCAACCAGATCTGACGAGATAAAGTACGTTCTCAAGAGAAATCTGATGGAATCGCTCGCCGCCGGCAAGAACATCCTGATAGGAGCTTTTGCTCAGGGCAGAATGCAGGAAATGCTTCTGCTTGTCAGGAGGATGCAGGACGAGGGCCTAATCCCGTCAGGTTACAGGATTTGTTATGACGGAAACCTTGGCATTAAGACGACCCAGAAGTACATTTCGATCCTGGAATGGTACAACAAACCTATGGCGGATTTCCTGCCTAAGAATCTGGAAGTTGTTGATGCTAAAGCACGCGGCAACATTCTGAATGACAACAGGCCTGTGTTGTTGATCACAACATCGGGAATGCTTTCAAACGGACCTGCCGTAACGTATGTCCCTATATTCCTGAGTGATCCTAATTCTGTAATCCATCTCGTTGGATATGCAGCAGAGGAAACGATTGCTCGTGATCTTCTCGAGAGTAAACATGAGTCTCAAATTACCATTAGAGGAGAGACTTATGTGAAACGAGCGAAAGTTTTCACTACAAGGGAGTGTACTTCACACGCGACCGAGGATCAGCTGCTTGATCTTATAAGGCTTTTCGAACACCCCGTAATGGTTCTCATCAACCATGGGGCTACGAGTGTCCAAAAAGAGTTCCAAAAGGCAGTTTCTGACGAATGTGAAAATGTTCCTGAAGTTGACTTCATAAACAGAAATACCATGTATCATATGGTTATGATGGGAAGCAGAAGGACATGGGAACTGAAGATCAAGAAAATGCCGAGTAAGCTCAACAAATTTGGATGGACCAAAAAGAGCGAGCAGGCAATAAAGAGATCCAGAGGTTCGAAACACAAAGGACATGGGGAGCCAATCAGACGATCGTATCGCAAGAGGCAATACCACTAGACCAAGACTTAAGCGAAAAAGCCAAGATGAGTTCTAAAGACACATTTTAACGGCTGAGTAGCTGACCGGGGTACCTTTAAGTAGGTGCTCCGGTTTTTCATTTATTTATGGGTTTTTTGTTGACTTTAGAGGTAGAAAATAATATAATGTTAGCCGAGGTTAACATTAAAGGAGATAAATATGATTTCGAGTTCTTTAGAAGAATATTTAAGAAATATGTATATATTGGATAAAAAACAGGGAAGCATTAGAGTAACAGATATAGCAAACAGTATGAATTGTTCTAAACCGAGTGTTAATAAGGCTATAAAAAGCTTGAGTGAAAAGAATTTAGTCACGTATGAAACCTATGGTGAAATACAATTAACAAGTGAAGGAGAACAATACGCAAAGAAGATAATAGAAAGTTATGATATTGTGTATGTTTTCTTAAAAGATGTATTAGGTTTAGAAGAAAAGCTAGCGGAAAGTGAAGCTGAAAAATTAAAATCTGATATGAGTGACGTAACAATAAATAAACTGGTTAAATATGTTCACAAGGAATTAGGATTAACTGATTTATCATGTGACTATGATGTAAACCAACAAAGATGTAGAGAATGTTTAAGAGTATCAATTAGAGAGCGTAAAGGAGATAAATAGATGAAAGAATTACTAAATATGAAAGACGTTTCTGTAAATGCAGGAGATAAAGAAATATTAAAGGGAATAAATCTTAAAATTAATAAAGGAGAAATACATGTAATAATGGGTCCTAATGGTTCTGGAAAGTCAACAACAGCAAATGCAATTTTAAATAATCCAGAATACCATAAAGTTGCTGGAACTATTACATTTGATGGCGAAGACATTACTAACTTAAAGACAGATGAAATAGCTAGAAAAGGTGTTTTTATGTCATTCCAATTACCAGAAGAAATCCCTGGTATTTCAGTAACTAACTTTTTAAAGTATGCTAAAAATAAAACTACAGGAAAGCCAGTAAAGATTTTTGAATTTAGAGATGAATTAAAGAAAAACATTGAATCATTAAAGATGAATCCACAAAATATGGATAGAAGTTTAAATGTTGGTTTTTCTGGTGGAGAGAAAAAGAAGAATGAAATCCTTCAAATGCTAGTACTAAATCCAAAACTTGCAATCTTAGATGAGACAGATTCAGGCTTGGATGTTGATGCTATAAAAACAGTTTCAAAAGGAATAGAAATGTTTAAAAATGATGATAATGCAGTATTAATCATTACTCATAATACAAAAATATTAAACAGTTTAAAGGTTGACTATGTACATGTTTTAGTAGATGGAAAAATTGTAAAAACTGGAGACCAATCTTTAGCAAAAGAAATTGAAGAAAATGGTTATAGTAAATACAAAAACATGTAAGTTAGAAAGGACTTTTATTAATTATGGCTAAGACAAAAGTTGATGATATTAATAGAAATATTTACGATATAAAAAATAAAGATGAATACGAGTTTAAAATGGATAAAGGTCTAACTCGAGAAATCGTTTTAGAAATATCTAAGATGAAAAATGATCCTGATTGGATGAGAGATATAAGACTTAAAGCATTTGAAGAATATGAAAAAATCGAACTTCCAACTTGGGGACCAGATTTATCAGAACTTGATATGAATGATATAGCAACATATGTAAGACCAAAATCTAAATTAAACTCATCATGGGATGATGTACCAGATGATATAAAGAATACATTTGATAAACTTGGAATTCCTGAAGCAGAGAAAAAATCTTTAGCAGGTGTTGGAGCTCAATATGACTCTGAAGTTGTATATCACTCTATGAAAGAAGAATTAATTAAACAAGGTGTTATATATACAGATATGGAAACTGCTGTAAGAGAGTATCCAGACATTGTAAAAGAGCACTTTATGAAATGTGTGCCAATTACAGATCATAAATTTACAGCACTTCATGCTGCTGTATGGTCAGGTGGTTCATTTGTATATGTACCAAAGGGAGTAAAACTTGATTATCCACTTCAATCATATTTTAGATTAAACTCACCAGAATCTGGTCAATTTGAACATACATTAATTATAGTAGAAGAAGGTGCTTCACTTCACTTTATAGAAGGATGTAGTGCACCAAAGTATAGTAAACTTAATTTACATGCTGGATGCGTTGAGCTATACGTTAAGGATAATGCATACCTTAGATACTCTACTATTGAAAATTGGTCTAAGAATATGATGAACTTAAATACTAAAAAAGCTATAGTAGGAAAAAATGCACAAATGATTTGGGTAACTGGTTCATTTGGATCACATGTATCTATGCTTTATCCACTTAGTGTACTAAATGGTGAAGGAGCAAATACTGAATATACTGGTATTTCATTTGCTGGTGCTACACAGAACTTAGATACTGGATTTAAAGTTATTCATAATGCACCAAAAACATCAAGTGTAATTAATTCAAAATCTATTTCAAAAAATGGTGGAAGGTGTACATATAGATCTTTAGTTAGAATAAATGAAGTAGCAAAGAAATCAAAGTCAACAGTTTCATGCGAGTCATTAATGTTAGATGATGAATCTGTTTCTGATACTATTCCAACAAATGATATTAGAACGGATGATGTTGAATTTTCTCATGAAGCTACCATTGGTAAGCTAAGTGATAAGACTATATTCTATTTGATGAGTAGAGGAATATCTGAAGAAGATGCAAAAGCAATGATTGTAAGAGGATTTGCATATCCAATTTCTAAAGAGCTTCCAGTAGAATATGCTGTTGAAATGAATAATCTAATTAATTTAGAGTTAGAAGGATCTATAGGATAGTTTGAAAGGATAAAAATAAATGAAGGATTTAGTAATAAATGAGACATCAGTAAGAACATCAAGAAATTTTCAAATTAATGATATTAAACTTACAAATGTTGAATTTCCTAAAATAAAAGAGTTTAAAAATGTTAATATTACTTGTGATTCACAAAAAGATGAGATATCAAAAAATGTATCTAGAGAAAAATTAACATATGGAATAGGAACAAGATTTGAGCAAGAAGTTTTTGAAAATGCTAATTTTGAAGCAAAGATTAATGTTAATACTAAGACAAACAAAAGCATTGAATTAGACTTCGAATTTGATAAAGATAATATAGCATTAGTTGATAATATTGATATTGAGTCTGAAGAAGGTTGCAAAGAAGTAATTAACATTATTTATAAATCTAAAGATGATTTAGAATATTATCATAATGGTTTAGTAAGATTATATGCTAAAAAGGATGCTAATATAAAAGTTAATATTATTAATTTACTAAATGTTAATTCAAATAACTTTATTTCAATTGAGAACAAGTTAGAAGAAGGATCTATAGTTGAATATAATGTTGTTGATTTTGGTGGAAAAAATAGTATATCTAATTATTATTCTAATGTTGTTGGAGATAATGCAACAAGTAATATTAATACAATATTCCTAGGAGTAAAAGACCAGTTAATAGATTCTAATTACGTAACAGACTTACGTGGTAAGAAATCAGAAACTAATATGATTATTGAAGGAGCGTTAAATGATAATGCTAAAAATCACTTCAAAGGAATAATTGATTTTAAAAATGGATGTAAGAAAGCAAAAGGAAACGAACAAGAATCATGTGCGCTTCTTTCAGATAATTCAAAATCAATAGCTATGCCTGTTCTTCTTTGTAGTGAAGAGGATGTAGAAGGAAGTCATGGAAATTCAGCAGGAAAAGTTGGAAACAAAGAATTGTTTTATATCATGTCTAGAGGATTTGATAGGAAAGAAGCTTTAAAACTACTCGTTAAAGCTAAATTTAATAGCATAATAGAAAAATTTCCAAGTGATGAATATAAAAATAGAGTATTATATGAAATTGATAAAAGATTAGATTAAGAAAGGAAAAAGTTATGGATGCTAAAGAAATAAAAAAAGATTTTCCATTACTTAACAATAGTAATATTGTATATTTAGATAGTGGAGCTACAACTCAAAAGCCACAAGAAGTACTAGATGCAATAGAGAATTATTATAAAGAAGAAAACGCTAATCCTCATAGAGGAGCTTATTCATTAAGCATGACAGCTACAGAAGCTTATGAAAATACTAGAAGTAAAATTGCAAAGTTTATAAATAGTAGTTCACCAGAAGAAATTATTTTTTCAAAGAATGCTTCTGAAAGCTTAAATCTTCTTGCATATTCATATGGACTTGAAAATATTTCAGATGGTGATGAAGTAGTTATTTCTATAATGGAACATCATTCTAATTTAGTGCCTTGGCAAATGGTTACTAAGACAAAAAATGCTAAGCTAAATTACATGTATATTAATGATGAATATGAACTTACTGAGGAAGAAATAAAATCAAAAATTACTGATAAAACAAAGATTGTTTCAATTACTCATGTATCAAATGTTTTAGGAACAATTAATAATGTTAAAGAAATAATTAAATATGCTCATAAAAAAGGAGCAATAGTAATTGTTGATGCTTCTCAGAGTATTCCACATATGAAAATAGATGTTCAAGATTTAGATTGTGACTTTTTAGTATTTTCTGGACATAAAATGCTTTCACCAATGGGAATAGGAGTTCTTTATGGAAAGAAAAGCTTATTAAATAATATGAAGCCATTTTTGATGGGTGGCGATATGATTGAGTATGTATATGAACAAGATACAACTTTTGCACCCCTTCCAAATAAATTTGAGGCTGGTACTCAAAATGTTGAGGGTGTTATAGGTTTAGGTGCTGCAATTGATTACATCAATAAAATTGGATACGATACAATTTCGAAAATCGAAAAAGAAGTTGTTGATTATGCATATGAAAGACTAAGTAAATTGGATTACTTAGATTTATATGTAACACCTCATAAGGAAAATCATAATGGAGTTATATCATTTAATATTAGAGGAGTACATCCACATGATGTAGCAAGCATATTAGATGCAGAAGGTGTATGTGTAAGATCAGGTAATCATTGTGCACAACCACTATTAAGAAGTATGGGAATTGATTCAACATGTAGAGCAAGTTTTTATATGTATAATACAAAGGAAGATGTTGATAAATTAGTAGATGCTATTGAAAAAGCATATGGAATGTTTAAAAAGTATATAGTTAAATAAGATGCCTTATACTAAAAAATTTAAAATATCCAAACTAGAAGAGGAGTAAAATGGACGGATTAGACGAATTATATAATGACCTTATTATGGAACACAGTATGAATTCTTATAATAAGAAAAAATTAGATAACGCAGATTTTTCAGAATTAGGACATAATCCTAATTGTGGAGATGAAATACAAATTGAAATGAAAGTTAAGGGAAATGTTATAGAAGATATGGCGTTTTCTGGTCATGGATGTGCTATCTCTCAAGCTTCAACTTCAATTATGATTGATACTCTAAGAGGAAAAACAATAGAAGAGGCAAAGCAAATTATTAGTACTTTTATAGGTATGATTAAAAGAGAAATAACAGACGATGAAGAACTAAGAATTATTGAAGATGCTATAGCATTCAAAAATGTATCTAATATGCCAGCCAGAGTAAAATGTGCTCTTTTAGCTTGGCATACAATAGAAAAAATAATTAATGAGCATGATTTTTCATCAGATGAAACAAAAACTTATACAGATGAGGTAGAAAACAATAGTCATTGCAATTTAAATTAGAAAGGAAATAATATGAATAATAAAATTCTATTAGGAATGAGTGGTGGTGTAGACAGTTCAACTTCTGCAATTCTACTTAAAGAAAGTGGATATGAAGTAATTGGTTGTACTTTAGAATTATTTGCAGGTAGTAGCTGTTGTAATACAAATACATATTTAGATGCAAAAAAAGTATGTAAAGTTGTTGGAATACCACATTTTATATTTGACTATAAAAAAGAATTTAAAGAGAGTGTTATTGATGACTTTATAAATTGTTATGCATGCTGTAAAACACCTAATCCTTGTATTGAATGTAATAGACATATAAAGTTTGGGATAATGTATGATAAAGCTAAAGAACTTGGTTGTGATTATATAGCAACAGGACATTATGCTAAGACTGAATATAGTGAAAAATATGGAAGATGGGTTCTAAAAAAATCAAATGCAGGAAAAAAAGATCAAAGTTATGTACTTTGGAGTATTCCAAAAGAATTGTTAGAACACATCAAATTTCCACTAAGTGATTTTGAATCTAAAGATCAAATAAGAGAAATAGCGAGAACACACAATATTCCAGTAGCTTCAAAACCAGATAGTGAAGATATATGCTTTGTTCCAGATGGAGATTATGCAAAATTCTTAGAAAACAATTCTGATATAAAGCCAAATCCAGGAAACATTATTCTATCTGATGGAACTGTAGTTGGAAAACACGACGGACTTTATCACTATACTATAGGACAAAGAAGAGGACTAGGAGTTGCTTATAAAGCTCCATTATTTGTTCTTGGATTTAACAAAGAAAAGAATGAAGTAATTGTAGGTGAAGAAAACGAATTATATAGTAAAGAAATAACAGTAGAAGATATTAATCTTTTGCTAGTAGATGAGATAAAAGAGCCAATAGAAGTAGATGTAAAAACAAGATATTCTACAAAAGTTGCTAAAGCAAAAATTGTTCAAACAGATGATAATACTATCAAAGTACTCTTTGATGAACCTCAAAGAGCTATTACACCAGGACAGTCAGCAGTTTTTTATGTTGATGATTATGTTTTGGGAGGAGGAAAAATAGTTTAAAATGATAAAAGAAAAGTACGATGTACAAGGAATGACATGTAGTGCTTGTCAAAGCCATGTGCAAAAAGCTGTGTCTAAATTAGATGGAGTTAAAGACTGTAATGTAAATTTAATTACAAATGATATGGTAGTTGAATATGATGAAAAAAGTCTAAATCCTGAAATAATAGTTAAAGCTGTCGTTGATGCTGGTTATAATGCATCACTTGAAAAAAATAAAGAAACAAAAGATTTTGCCTCAAAGGTAAAAAACGAAGATACAATTAAAAAGATGAAAAAGAGATTGATCATATCAATCGTGTTTTGGATTCCATTAATGATCATAGCTATGTCACATATGCACACACATATGGATAAAAAAACT
>Ga0247609_10005752_pt1 | contig 12098 bp, 11 predicted proteins | sample 172DNAGHGlowgp2_FD_193487 | JGI IMG/M metagenome (GOLD analysis project Ga0247609, IMG submission 193487) | Sheep rumen microbial communities from Palmerston North, Manawatu-Wanganui, New Zealand - 1728 DNA GHGlow gp2 | ecosystem: Host-associated > Mammals > Digestive system > Stomach > Rumen ... | reverse complement strand
GAGATGATGAAACTCTTCAGCATCTCGGCCACGCCGGAGCGGTACTCCCGTTCCGGGAGCGTTTCCAGCGTATTTCCCGCCACATAGATGAATTCCGGCTGGCGTATGACTCCCAGGATGTTCTTGTATCCGTCTAGATTGACGCCCGTCTTTCCTCCGATACCGGCGTCCACCTGCGCCAGCAATGTCGTCGGCAACGTGGCAAAACGCACTCCGCGCTTGTAGATACACGCGGCAAATCCTGCCATATCGGTCGTTATACCGCCGCCAAGTGCCAGCACAAGCGCTTTCCTGTCAGCCCCCGCCTCCAGCAGGAAGCGGCAGATGGCCGTAACGGTATCGAGGTTCTTGGCGGCCTCGGAGGCGTCGAGGGCCATCGCGCCCTTCAGGGCGCACAGGGCCCCGACGCGCTCCGCCGCCCACGACACATTCCTGTCGTAGACCAGATAAACTTCTTTCTCTTCCTTCAGGAGCTCCGCAAGTCCGGAGAAATCCTCCCTTACATATAGTTCTATCTTCATTTTCTTAAGGTCGTATCCCGTAAAGGTATCCCAGCAGTGCCATCTTGCCCCTCATTGTCTCGCGCGGAGTGAACTCGCCGTTCACCCACATATACCGGATGTTGAAGAACGACTCCTGGCGCGGCCAGCCTCCGTCGTTCCACGAAGGATAGCAGCGCGTAAGGATGATCTGGGCATCTCCGCCGTCACCCCTGGACCAGCTCTCCGTTCCGTTGAACGGCGTCTGGCCCGGATGCGTTCCGGGCACGCCGTCGTTGCGGCCAGTAGAGTAACAGTCAGTGATATGCCGTTCTCCCAGTCCTGTCATTTCCACAGTATTGGAAGGGTTGCGGCCGAGGCCCCAACCGGCTTCGCTGTACATTGCGCGCTCCAGCTCTGCCCGCCGCGCGGGTGACTTCGCCACATAGTGGGCCATCATCACCAGCTGGAGGTTCTCGGAAGTCTGCCAGCGGGCATCATTGGCCGCGCGCCGCGACGGGCGCAGAGCCATCAGGCTCACGTTGTTCGCATCGGCCTGCGCATCCACACTCGATACCAGATCGGCATAAAGCTGGGGATAATGCCTCTCCTGCGGACAAGCCAGATACGCAGCAGCCGCCCAAATCTGGTAGAAGCCCCCCATTCGGCCCTTGTTGAACAATTCCGACTTCGGGCCCTTGATCATACTCTCCTCCGCCATTATGTCCTCCCACTCCCGCTCACCGGTGACATTATACAGGAACGCTGCGGCCTGCTGGCGGAAGTCCCTTCCGCGCATACGGGCGCTGCCCACATCCTGCATGTCATCAAGTTGCTGGTTTTCCTGCCTTGAAGCGAAGCGGAACGCCTTCACAGCCTCGTCCCGATAATAATTCCGGAGACTGTCGATTCCCGCAATGCGGAACGCCTCCGCGATCGTCGCACAGTTAGCCGCATTGGCCCAGGCCGCCATGGTCGTACATCCCGCCTGGAACATGATTGTCCACTCCTTCGAAGGATTGGTAACTCCCTGGGAATAAGCCTCTCCGTCCCGTATGCTCAGGAAGAAGTCGACTTCGTTGCGCGCCTCGTCGATGATATCTGGAATGCTGTTTCCGCTCTCGCGGATACCGAGGTCATCCTCGTTGATACGGCCTCCCGTCAGGATGTACGGAAGCAACAAATCGTAGACATTGCTGACATGCGCCAGGTGGCGGTCCCAGTCGAACGCGTCGGAATGCCCGCCGCGCATCTCGGTATTGACGGGATTGCCCGGCAGCCTGTGCTGCCAGAACGCCGACTCCAGCGCCGGCTTGAAATGTGGCTCGTCCCATACATCGCCGCGCAGCTTCCGCCAGTCCGGATGCCACGGCTGGAGGTCGGTCTTATAGACCGTGAATCCCACCGGATCCACCTCCGGTATAAACTGCGGCTGACGCGGCACGGGACTCACCGAAGGATCTATCGGTTCGCCTATACGCATGTAATAATACCCCCTGACCGAGTACCGGTACGGCTGGAAATACACCTCGTCCGAAATGTCGAAGTCAATGCTGCACCCCACATCCTCCACCACGAGACGATAGCGGCCGGAAACAGACTCCTTGAAATCGATATTCCACACATCCGAGCCCGTCAAATCCTTGCCGCCCGCCTCGGCCGAAGCGGCCGACTGCGGCTTCCAGTACTTGACCGTCCCAACCTTCTTCTTGGCCCCGGTAGCGACATTGTATAGATAAACGCCTTTGCCCTGGAATGACCTGTAATTGCGTCCACCGCCTTCTCCGAGCCACAGATAGAGATCGGCCTCCTTGACCGGCTCGGAAGGAAGATAGCCCAGGATGTTGACATGGACTGCCTCCGACAAGGTATTCCAGATGTCGAAACAGACGCTCCCCTCGGACGCATCGCTCCCTATCCCGGCCGGGATCGAAACGGTATATGTGCATCCCTGCTTCATGGATCTCGGGAGCTTCAGGAATATCCAGTGGTCCAGCTCGCTGGTCAGGGTATGGTCGGTATTCATAGGCTTGGACTTGCGCCAGGCCGCGGCGGCCACACGCGAGCCGAAGGACTTGTCGTCCTTCGAGCTGACCGTCCAGGCGCCGGCATCCGCCGCCGCGGCCGGATCCAGCCTGCGGCCGAACACCACCAGCGTATCGTCCCCCTCGACAAACGTATGTCCCAGATATGCGCTCTCGCCCGTGCCGCTGTCCCGATACCTCACTTCCCCGTCCCGGAAATGCACGCACAGGTAATCCTTGTCGATCACCTTCAGTTCAAGGTACTTGGTCGCACCGGCCTGCGAAGTCAAGAGCAGCGCCGCAGCACTCAGCACTGCGCAGAGATATCTACCGATTCCCATAATTCCTTTCCAGAAGCATTAGAATGACAAGATAAGGAATTTATTTGATAATCGTGGAAAAATCCATACCTTTGCACCGTCCACAATCCACTGCCCGAGTGGCGGAATGGTAGACGCGATGGACTCAAAATCCATTGTCCCTTAAAGATGTGCGGGTTCGAGTCCCGCCTCGGGCACGCGATTTCGCCCGGCCCTTGACGGCCGGGCCTTCACGTATATGGGTGCCTTCTTAGTGGCAATGTATACGTCACTTTTTTCGCAATCCAGCCCACAGATGACAACCAATAGTTTCATATTAATACTTGATCTTAAAGTAATCAAGTAACACTTTATAATTGTCCTGCGCCGAAAGACAGGTATCCGTAAGATAACCGTTAATATGTCCCCACTCTCTAAGGCCTCTATAATAGAAAAACTTAAGCTCCTCAGTAATAATATACGGTACTATTCCGTTTGCCAGGCATTCCTTGAACATAACAAGTCTTCCTACCCTTCCGTTTCCATCCTGGAACGGATGGATTGCTTCAAACTTCTGGTGGAAATCAATAATATCCACTAACGCCTTGGGCGACTTTGCGTTGTATGCAGAAAGAAGGGCTTTCATCCTTGCATGGACCTCTTCAGGAGGGCAGGTGGCATTCCCGCCTACCTCATTAGGCAACTTTTTATAATCTCCTACGTTGAACCATGACTTGAGACTATCGGATGTCCCGGTCTTAAGTATTCTGTGAATCTCTTTAATAAATGGCCCTGAAAGTTTCTCCTCTGCCCGGTCTATGATAAGGTCTATGCAACGGAAATGGTTTGTGGTCTCGACGATATCATCGACATTGATACTTTCATTTGTAATGCCTATTGTATTTGTTTCGAAGATTAAACGGGTCTGCTCATGAGTTAGGCGACTCCCCTCTATATGATTGGAGTTATAGGTTAGGTCAATCTGGGTACGGTGATAGATGCCGCCGCTGATCTTGCCTTCCTTCTCTTCACGGAGTCTTTTAAGTAGAGGTGTCGCTTTGGTCTTGCCTTTTCGTGGCAAAGAGGCATCGACAGGAATGTTCCAGGTCTTTCCTACAAGAACCGCCCCATTAATCTTACCCGTTGCACACCAGTTCCTAACAGTGCGCTCAGAGAGTTCGTGTTGCTGGGCAAATTGGCTAACAGATATGAGTTCCATCTTTATCGGCAATTATCTTATGTAAACCGAACACAAATATAGCAATTCTTGCCGATATCGGCAAGAATTAACACAAATATCTAGGTGCCTCTTTCACAATAATCACTTTACATCCATCTGTACACCAAACTGACACACGGCATCGAAATCTTCAAGAATTGTTCGATTTAAGTTAACAAGCCCGCACCATGAAAGTCTTTACCTGAACAAAGGGGGCACTTTGCTGCGTTTCTCTTAACGATTAGTTTACAGCTGATTCTCCGCTAATAATCGACACTCAGCATGGTTTAAATGTATAAAATTTGTGTACTATGAAGATTACTGATAGTTCATTTAACGTTTTTCTAAACGAGAGAATTTTATCCCTTCCTTCTTATTTGGATTCGTCCAAAAGAATGTCTTTTTCATTCCGAGATGGGAAAGAAAACCAAAATATTTTTGCTTACGCATCGTTGAAGGACGAAGCAATAAATGGGAAAAAAGGGTGTCGTATTCTGGATTATAATAATAGCGACGCTTTGGCTAATGAGCGATTCTTTGATAGAATAGAATCTATTCCCCAAATGTGGCAGGATATCAGTGGGGATGCCTTTAATTGTTTATGGTTCTATACGAAAGATATATCTGAAGACAAGGCAGTTGAAATGTTTCAATATATAGAAGGCTTTGCTTATGATGAAGAAAGCAAAGCATACATTAAGGAGTTGGAAGCAGAAAAAAACGCACCCGAATAGGATGCGTTTTTTTCATTTAGTGTAAACTAGTATATCGTTCCCTATTTAAAAGTATCTTACTATAACAGTATTTATCGAAAGAAATGAGTCTCTTAACCCTTTATGCTCACATGTGTTGTCGCGCTCACATGCTTGCCATCGGCCATGCCGATATCAATTGTTATGTCGGTCTCGATAGGAGCTTCCTCGGGGCTTTGCGTCATGTGGTAAAGGCAGATAGGAAGTACTGTCGGCCTCAATGCCAGATAATCCTTGATGCTCATACCATCATATCCCATCTTCCCCAGCAAAGCCTTACTATCATAATTGAACAAATAAACACTATAATCCCCACATGAGTCCGGAATCAGCTCAAACATGTCGGAAATATCGGAACCTGCTTCCCGGCCGAAAAGGGTTTTAGTAGAGGTTATTGTTATAGAGGTGCACCCCGCCGTCCTATATTCTAAGGGATAAGTTGTCACATCACCAAAATCCGTATCAATAGGTGCAAATGTGACTCCTCCTCCTATTAAACCTTTTTGACGGGGCTCTCTCCGACTTATTATGTACTCCTTTATTTGTTGCTCCATTGAGGGGTCCCCAGGAATTCTTTCGCTCATCAGTGCATTCTTTGTTCGCCCCTTATCAGTAAAGACGTCGTTCCTGAAATCAGTATAATCCTTGTGAAACACACCCGCCAGGATGAACAGGCTGTCAGCAGAAATCGGCCCTTTATCTTTAATATCGGGCTCATATACACGGTCATACATATCGGTATTCGCAACTGGTACTATTTCTACAAGTCGAAGATTGTCAAAAAGAAGGACGTTGCACTCACGATTGCATAAAGCAATGTTCGCACCTATGCTATTCTGAACCATTTCGTGCCCATGATCCAAGGAGTTGCAGGAGCAAAGCATCGCAAAGAACAATGTATACAGTGTTGATTTAAAGTTCCGTAAAGCCATAATAGTTGATTTAAAGTTCCGTAAAGCCATAATATATTCTTTTGTTTTTACTAAACACACTCTGGCTGTTATAATACCAACTGGATGATGCATATAATGCAGTATTGTCTCCATCCCCGTCTTCTCCCCAATTCATATAGTATAAATAAACCGAAGGGCCACTCTCCTGGAAATACTGAACTGTCTGCCCAACTTGAAATCCATAACGACGCTGAATCTCCGAGAAATCAGTATATGTTTCATCTTCTTCTGTCCAATCATATGTGTATTCTACCATCCTTACATAATAGTATTGATGAGCTTCTGTTATAATCCCGTCAATTATCCATGCATGTGATCTCGTGTCATCACTATTATCTGCCGTAACAATAACGGGTAGTCCATTCAATAAGTTAGCCCTGACCGTGCTGACAGAGTGATTACTTACTGAACAGGTTATATCATAGTATGACAAGGCAGAGTAATGATTGTACAAAACGGTACCACTTCCACCTGCAGACGGACCTCCATATTCCATTCCGAACCGGTTTCCGATATCCAGCATCAAATCTCCCACATATACACAGTTTCCATAAGGATTCGACTCTGATTGCATATAGTCCCAATAGTCCGAGTCGTCAACATACCAACCACGGGAAAAACCAACATCGGATGCAGGGGAAAAAACGCTGGGATACGAACACTGAATAGATTGATAAAGGTGAGTCGGGAAGCCAAACGTATGATGCAAATAGAACAGCACCTGTGCAATGGCAACAGATACGCAACCTGTCACACACCTTTCATGGTCATAAACTAACTCATAAGGGTCGAAAGACTGGGGAGTTCTGGAATCTCGAGGCAACTTTTGGTTCCAAGGATAGCCCTGTCCCCATTTTGTATCAATCAAATGGTCGACATCCGTAGTCCAACTAGAATAATCACTGATCATAAAAGTTCGAACCACCCACCGGGGTTCGTAAGCTTTTGTCTGTATGCTGGTCTTCTGTCCAAAGTAGCGCGTCGGGGAGATTCGGTCCCATAACTGAACCATATCTTTGTCAACAAAAGAGTCGTCTTTCTTTATGGATGCAATGTCTTCTGCAATAGTTTGTAGATAAAAAACAAACTCTTTCTTTTCATTCATGTCAAGCGCCCCTTCCAGACTTACTGCAATGACCGGTGTCACCCTTCTATCCCCCGAAACGACCATCCACCCTTCATCATAGTTGAAGATATACATCAAAGTGTCACGTCCAACCACATATGGAGTCAATGAGTATTCCGCATCAGGATACCGCAAATCAGAGTATCTTTTTGCATCAGAGATTGAAACATTATATTTTTCTGTTCCACTATCTATGGCTGTTGGTGCCTTTGTGACATCTGAGAAACCGTCCACAAAAACATCCTGTTCTTTTTGACAGGCAAAAAAAGACATTATTATAAGAACAGATAGAATCCTTTTCATAAATCAATCGCCTAATTACAAAAATAATACATATTTTGGTTTGAACAGCATTAAATACTGAACTCTCCGACATATTCAAGTCCGGAGGCTGTCGTGATGAGGAGGGTGTAGTCACCCGCGTATCCACTGACTGGGATGATGATGGTTCTATCGGCGGTGTCAAACACCGTTGAGTAATCGTCCCCAGCCGTAGATGTAAGACTGACATCTACAATCCCATAGTAAGTATAACTGCCAAGTAACACATTCCCGTTCGCAAATTCAGCAAAGAAAGGATTGTATGCGGGCATACGAGGAGACCCGGATGGGATTGTAGAGCTTTGGCTTATTATGATCTCTTCCGGATCATCTTGTCCAGGATTTTGTCCTGATACCTGGATCATGTTTACTGCGAAAAGAAGACAGGAAATGATTAAGAATACGCTTTTTTTCATTTTGTGTTTTTAATTAAGATTAGCGTTTTAAAGTTCGTCATCAAAAAGGGAAAGACAAGGATTATGAGGTAACAGTATTTCCGTGTAATCAACTTGATATACAGATGGTTAGAAGTAGTATTTGGTAACAATTCCTTCCCATTCTGTTATAATAATCTTCCTTTTTTAGTATTTTTGAACAAGAAAAGCCATGAGACGAGCATTGATCATATCGACCGTTCTATGTATGTTGCTATCATCCTGTTTCTGCCCTGATACACGGGAGAGGCTGGATCAGGCAGAGTCATTGCTTCAGCCGAAACCAGATAGTTGTCTGGTTATCATGGAGTCTATAGATGTAAATAATCTGAGCACGCGTGAAGAGAAAGCACGTTATGCTTTGCTGATGAGTGCGGCACTTGACAAGAACTATGTCGATGTCCTATCTGATTCGTTAATTAAGATAGCGGTTGACTATTACTCTTCTCGAGATGACCTGCGCCACAGGATGATGGCCAACTATTATAATGGGCTAATCCTGAATAACATCGGAAACTATATGGCATCCATTGTTTCCCTGGAAATGGCTGAGAAAGATGCGTTGGCTATTGACAACCATCTTTATGCTGGTCTGATTTATCGAACAAAGGGTGATGTTTTCAGTAAAACAAATAACAATTCTATGGCCATTGAATGCCATAAGAATGCAGTTTGTCATTTTAAATCCTTAGAGAACCTTGACTATGCGGCATATGCTGAGCTTGGTCTGGCTTTTAGTTATATTAATGATCAAGATTACGACAATGCCGAAAAAACGTTAGACTTTGTTCTGGAAGAATACAACAACGATTATCTTAATACTCTTTGCCGGCTAAAAAGAGCTATTATCAATGTTGAAAAAAAGCAGAACTTGCCAGAAGCGATTGAGGTTTTTCGCTCCACTCCAAAGGCTCTTTTTGAAAAGCAGGAATATGGCTATTATGCAATTGCTCTTGAATGTCTTAGTCTTTGTGATTCAACGGATAAGCAAATTGCAAAAGCCTATGGTTTATGTCGGAATCAAGCTGACACAGCTACAATAGACTTCATGCACGCCAAGATACTTCATCTCCGCGGAAACGACAGTGAGGCTTATCGTCTGACTCGCAAAGCGGCATTTGTCCAAGACTCATTAACCCGAGTCCTGCTCCAGCAGTCTGTAAGCAACGCGCAGAGGGACTACTACAAGGCAGAGTCGCAGCTGCAGGAGGAAAGGGCGAAGCGGCTGCGCGAGCGGAACCGCCTCGGTGCAGCCGCCGCCCTGCTCGCCCTGGCCCTGATGTCCGGTGCGACGCTGTCGTACCGGAAGCGCAAGGAGCAGGAGATCAAGGAGCAGATGCTCAATCTCTCCATCGCGCAGGAGGAACTCCGGCAAGCGGAGCAGACTAGTGCCTCTCTGTTGGGCTCGCTGTTCAGCGAAAAACTCAACCATCTCGACAGGCTCTCTGAAGACTATGTCCGCGCGGACAGCGACAAAGAAAGAATTGCCGCTTTGAGAGAGTTCAAAGAAGAGATTGCGGCCATGCGAACGGACGAAGACTTGTTCGTCTCCCTAGAAAAGGATCTTGACCGTTATTGCGACGGAGTAATGTCCAAACTCCGCAAGCAAATACCATCCATCAAAGGCGAGAATCTAAAACTTATCACACTTTTCTTCGCCGGGCTGCCGTACAGTACGGTTCAGCTGGTCATGAACCGGGTCTCCATCGAGAGTCTCAAGATGGCCCGGTCCCGCTTCCGCAAGGACATAAAAGCTGCGAATGCCCCCGATGAGGCGCTTTTCATTAAGCTATTGGAGATGAAGGGCAACCGTTCCGCCCGATAATTAGATGTCATTCTTTTCGAATCCACGATTCACATCAAGCGCATTTTCGGCCTCCTAGACACGAAAACGCGGCAGATGCGGGATCGTAATGTCGCATCTGCCGCAAAAACGGCCGTGAAATGCCGAAAGTGCGCTCGCACGGAATCGGAGCCAACATACTTCTAAATGTAAACAACACTCTGGCATTTGATAATATCTCTGATAATCAGTACCTTTGGTCTGTATACTACTATGACGAATACGATCGTGACACACACAACGACCTACAACCTTCTTGACCTCCCTCAACAGGAAACCGTAGGAAGCACCATCGTTATTGACCGCAAATACGCCTCAGACGGTACAGTCATGCAGGTCAACCATTATTACCCGTACGGAGGCTTGATGACAGACCCGAGACACACCATCGCATCTTCCGTCGCTTCCGACAGCCGCTACCGTTTCACCGGAAAAGAACTGTCAGAAGAAAGCGGCGAATACGACTTTGGCGCCCGCTATCTTGACCCGATTCCGGGTCGTTTCACAACACTTGATCCCCTGGCGGAGAAGTACTACAACCTGAGTCCATATACTTACTGCATCAGGAATCCGATAAGGCTTGTTGATCCCAATGGGATGGACATTTATCTCTATGATAAAAAAACAGGACAATTGGATTTGTATAAAACTACTGGAGATGAGTTTGATCAAATTGGAAAACTAAAAAGAAATCGAAAAAAAGGTGATATTCGAATAATGATAAACAATATTGAAAAAGGCATTCTTGACCCTGATGGTATGAACTTCCATAGTGATACTCGAATTGATCTTACTGGAATCAATGGTCCATCGCTTGCGGCCGTTGAAGACTTTTTATTAGACTTCTCAAATATGATTGATACTGAGGTTGGAGGTTATTATGTTTCAGAGGCCGGTCAGACTGATGTCCGATATGTTACGATTGGGACTGTTTCTAAGAATACCTCGAATAATGCCGTTCCAGAATCTCCTTATAATGCCCTTTTTGATTTGCCCGGTTTTAGCGTTGAGAAATATGATATTCTGGTTAATTACCATACTCATTTAAGTCGATTCTCCGATTCAGATCGGCTTCGACCTTCTTCTTTAGGAATAGGTGGTGGAGATATCGGCTTCAAAGATCGGCAACAGTCTCGCTATCCTTCTATGCAATTTCTGATAATTACAAACCCAGAACCGTTTTACTATTAATAACGAGATGAATAATTTTTTCAAGATACTCTTTAGTGTTGGCATAAATCTTTTATTATTGTTCTCTTGTGCTACCTATCGGCAAGAAATGTATTCCGATGGTGGCATGGAGGAGATGTTCCGAAATGCCGTTATCGACTTCGTCCATACTGAAGATAGATTGCTTAAAAAAGACGACTTCTTTCATGTTTTTCTTCTAGACTCGAAAAATGTCTGTATAATCGGGGACAATAACAAAACGCCTTTGATAATCGAAGTCCCCGATAGATCAAACGTTGTCTCTCAATGGAGCGAGAATGGAGTCATCGTCTCTGATTCTTTACAAAATAGAACGATCATCTCTGTAGACTGGTCACAGTCTAAAGATAATCCAAGGATATGGTTTGATGAAGATGCTGTACGAAAATCATATCGCGCCTTTCCGGATGAGATATATGAGCATGGAGAAAAGCTGTTCTATTGGAACCTTTACCCACGCCCACAGGCCATAAGTATTGACATCATAGAAGCCCTATATCGCCACAACTATGTCGACACTCTAGTTGATAAGGCATTCTGGCCAAACGATATGATTGACGACGGGAAAAAAGGCGTAGTCTATTCTTTTTCAAATTCTGATTTACGAAGATTTAAAAAGCATAGAGAATAAACGGTCCAATAATTATTAAGAATTAGAATACAAACAGGAGACAAAGGGTTCTCCTTTGTCTCCTGTTTGATATTTGAATAGTTTCAAGAATAGATATCTAAATAACGGCCGCACACCCAAACAAAATAAAAAAAAGAGGTTGCTAAAGTCTCCTGTCGTGCGGCCGTTAAACGTCCGGACACGAAAAAGGCATAGGGTACTCCTGTGCCGTTCTTGAGGCTCTGGAAAGCCCTGTCTCCGTCAAATAATCAGATGTCATTCTTATCGAATCCACGATTCACATCAAGCGCATTTTCGGCCTCCTAGACACGAAAACGCGGCAGATGCGGGATCGTAATGTCGCATCTGCCGCAAAAACGGCCGTGAAACGCCAAAAATGCACTTGCACGGAATCGGAGCCAACATGCTTCTAACTTAAATAACACCCGGACATTTGATAATATCTCTGATAATCAGTACCTTTGGTCTGTATACTACTATGACGAATACGATCGTGACACACACAACGACATACAACCTCCTTGATCTCCCTCAACAGGAAACCGTCGGGAGCACCATCGTGATTGACCGCAAATACGCCTCAGACGGCACCGTCATGCAGGTCAACCATTATTACCCGTACGGAGGCTTGATAATCGATCCAAGGCACACAATTCCCTCAACCAACGCTTCCGATAGCCGCTACCGTTTCACCGGAAAAGAACTGTCAGAAGAAAGTGGCGAATACGACTTTGGCGCCCGTTATCTCGACCCGATTCCCGGCCGCTTCACGACCATTGATCCCCTCGCGGAGAAGTACTACAGTTTG
>Ga0247609_10005751_pt1 | contig 12099 bp, 15 predicted proteins | sample 172DNAGHGlowgp2_FD_193487 | JGI IMG/M metagenome (GOLD analysis project Ga0247609, IMG submission 193487) | Sheep rumen microbial communities from Palmerston North, Manawatu-Wanganui, New Zealand - 1728 DNA GHGlow gp2 | ecosystem: Host-associated > Mammals > Digestive system > Stomach > Rumen ... | reverse complement strand
AAATCAGAATGAAATTCAAATTACATTATACACATAACTTTTGAAAATATAAAGATATAGAGATAAATACTCTTGAAGAATTATTAAAACTTGTGGAGGAAAAAGATTATGAAATTATAATTGGTAAAGATATAGAATGACAATGGATATTGGAGGTTTATGATGATTATAGAGAGTAGTCAGATTTATTTACTTAATTTAATAACATATGACAAGAGAAATATTTATAACTTGAGTATCTGTCTCAATGATTGTATTTTTTATATGTTGGCATATACAATGCAAATATGATTTATTCACTTGGTGGTTTGCATTAGGTGGGATGTTTATTAGTGTAGCGGCAGGAGAAACTGTTATTTATTTACTTAGTTTATAACCTATGGTAGACGAATTAGAACAACTATTGAATAGTTTGATAGAGAAAGGGTGGCAACCTTTCCGAGAAAAGGCTAAGTCTGTAGAATACTTATATGAATGAAATCAATTCTATTTCAAAAATATTCCTTGAGAAGTGTCTTGAGCATTTTATTGTACTATAAGAGAATTAGTAAGCAAGGAAAGTCAGCTATGGCAATTCTGTTGTAAGAATGGAATGATAGAGCTTTGATGAAAAGAAAAGAAATGGCTGACGCCAGAACGTTTAAGAGTTTTTAATTGAGAATATCAATATCGACTAATAGAAAGTGCTTTATGTGATGAAAATAAGTTAGAAGACTTTTTACTTAGTAATATTAAAGTATGAAACGAAGATTAAAAAAATTCAAAAACCATATAGTCACTGGTTGAGAATATTGGAAACCATACTACAAGAAATGGTGGGGATGGAAAGAAAAGAAATCAGAATTATGATTTTCATTTGAATATGAATTAGGAGAGATTTGGAATATGGCAATTCCAGACATCAGGAGATGGGACAAAGAAGTGGAACATATAATAGTAGATGATGTATTTGATGTGTTCTTTGTAGATGGAGATGTTATTACATTATAATCAGACTTTTATATTATTTACCTAAAGGAAATGACAGTAAAAGAACTTATAGAAAAATTACAGAAAATGCCACAAGATAAAGAGGTATGGATATACCGAGAAAATGGTAGTTTTAAGAGTGAGTATGATGCTACCACATTAGAAAGTGTAGAAGAAAATCGAACAAACGATATGGAAAATTGAGGTGTATTAAAAGATGTTGTATTTCTAAATGCAGACTAATCAGACTTTTATATTATTTACCAAAAGAAGATGTTTAAATTCCGACTACGATTTCAGATAACTGCAACAGCTTTAATGTTATGTTTAGCACATAATGGGAAAGCTGAATGACAGTTAGAAGAAAATCCTACACCAACAGTTATGACCACACAACAAATAGTCACTTATGGAGTAGTTCTACCTTTACCAACAATAGTGTTTTGTATGGTAGATTATGATAATTTATAATCAGCCTTTTATATTATTTACCAAAAGGAAATGAAAAAAGAAAAATCTGAATGGGATACCGAAAGAATTGTTGCTTGTATCGTTATCTTTTGACCTATCCTTATTGCTATTGTGGATAGAGCTTTAAGAGAATTATGATACTAATCAGATTTATATTATTACTTTATACCTATGGGAAACAAATTAGAACAACTATTGAATAGCTTGATAGAGAAAGGGTGGAAACCGTTTGGAAGAGAAACAAGACACGAATTATCAAGCTGAGTAGTATATGATACCATTGATATAAAAGGCAAATGAGATATACGAGTAATTGATAGGTGGCATCATCATATAAGAGAATTGGTTGCGAAAGAAAGCTGACTATGGCAGTTTGTATATGATAACTGATATAATCAAGAGAAAAAAGAATATCGGGAATGATATACAAAGTATAATATGAAAGCTGAATATTGGGATACTAATGATTATGAATATTACATTATAGAAAGTGCCTTATGTGATGAAGATAAGTTAGAGGAGTTTTTACTCAATTCAATTAAGTTAGACTAATCAGACTTTTATATTATTTACCTATGGAGATGACTAAAAAAGAAGAAAAAAAATCTGAATTAGAAGAAAAGTTAGAACACGCTAAGAATAGATATAATGAGGCTAGTGAGAAAGCAGATTACCGACTTGAAGAAGAAGATAAACGATATAAGGAGATGGATAAGTTATATACGAAATTATCAAAATATGAAGACTAATCAGAATTTTATATTATTATTACCTATGGAGAGGATGAAAAGAGAAATACCAAAACATTCTAATTCTTTAGACCGAATTAGTGCATTAGAGAATGAGAATAAGAGGTTAGAAGAAGAAAATAAAAAGCTGAAAGAAAAAATAGAAAAAATGGAATATTGAAGCAGTTTAGCCTTTGATGACATAGAAAGAATATGTAATGAGAAATTACAATTAGAAGAAGAAAATAAAAAGCTGAAGAAATACTACGACCGAGATAAAGAAGAACTAATGGAGAGTTGCTACTCACTAGCTAAAGAGAACGATAAACTAAAATCAGATTTAAGTGAATGTGAATGTAGCTTTTGATTTGAGAATGATGAAGTAGGATTTTGGAAAAGAGAGTATAAGAGATTAAAGAAATGGATTAAAGACCATTGTAACTGATACTGAAACCTATTCCCAGAAGATGAGATGAAAAGACAATGGAAGAAAGCTGACAAGAAAAGAAAGTAATCAGATTTTTATATTTTGTTTTTATATAAATGCGATATAGAGTAACATTTGAAGACAAGAAAGAATACAAAAAGATTAAGAGTGTAGTTATGTATGCTACATATCCTAATCATCTACTAGAACAGATTAAATTACTGTTACAATGATTATCTATACCTCATTTGATTAGTGTAGAGGAAATAGAGTGAGAGCATTCAGAAATATAATCAGATTTATTTTATTTACTTTTGCTAGGTACTACCATTGCCAAAAAAATTTTAAGCGATATAAAAAACAAGATGGAAAGAAGATTATCAAGAACAAATCACTGAGAGACTAAAACTCGTTTTTATTCAATATATAACTGAATTGTTGCTAGATGCTATAGACCTAGCCAACAGTCATACAAATACTATTGAGCATTTTGAATAGAATGTGAATGGAAAACTTATGAAGACTTTAAGAAAGATATGTATGATAGCTACTTAGAGCATTGTAGAATATATTGAGAAAAAGATACAACAATAGATAGAAAAGATGTAATGTGAAACTATTGTAAGAAGAATTGTAAATGGGCTACTCTAAAAGAGCAAAATCGTAATAAAAGTAATGTTAGAAGATTTGACTATAAGTGAAAGAGACTAACTGCGATGGAGATATACGAGATAGAAAAACCCAATGTAGAATATGATCTTTTTAGGAATAGACTAAAAAGATGATGGGATGTTAAAAGAGCATTATGAATACCAAATCGGCGAGAATAGAAAAAAAGCTGAGCCTTAAAAGAGTTCAGCTTTTTGTTTTTAGTGGTAAAAATAGACATAAATAAATCTGAGCTTGAAAAGATTTTATAATTTAGTTATTCAGCTTTTTAATTAGTATTACTGAATATTTTGGGTACTTTTTTATATTTTTATCCACCAAAAATCCACCAAATTCTATTTTTTGATTATAATCCCCACCGTGCGAAGAGAAATCTTTGGAGTATCAGTTTGTGAGGAGGTCTGTATACTCACGAGCAACTGCGACATACTTATACGGAAGCAAGTAGTATAATATGTGAGTAGTAGCCATAACGATCGTATGGTGCTTGGCTTAAAACCTTAACATATACCATTCACAAAGCAGTTTGTGAAACATTTTTGCATTGATATTTTGTAAAAAAAAAGTATATGTTAAGGAGGAGGTTTTGAGCCGAGACTGCTCACCTTACCGTAAGCATATAGTATGTATGCAAATGTTTATAAATGTATGTAGTCTATAAAAAGAGTGGCTGCATTTCAAAATTTAGTTGTGAATGGTATATCACATAAAACTCCTCAAAAAGAGTCTGAGAAATCAGACTTTTTTTATTTTCTAAAAATCTCTTGCAATGTTTATTTTTTATGAGTATAATTAGCTGTTTATTTTTATTAGACTAAACATCATGAAGAAAAAGAAAAAAATCTGTAAGACTATTCTTGTTATATCTGTTGCTTTAATGATAATATTGGCATTTTTCAATCCAGATGCTCAATTTTTAGTAATAAATAATATTATCATTGTCCTTTGATTTGTAGCTTTTGCTTCTATAATCTGTTGGATAATATTCAAAATACGAGAATAGAAAAATCTTACAATTATAAAAAGCCTCCATTTAGGAGACTTTTTTTGTTTATTCATTATTTTCTAGTGCTGTTGTAGTTGATGCTACTACATTTGGCTTTACTACTTGCTGTGCTACATTCTTTACTCATTGATTTACTGTATTCTTTATTCATTGAGTAATTGTCTGTGTAGTAGTTGGGTTATTTGTCCTTTCTACTAGCTTGAATAGATTATTTAATTGAGTATTTGGATTATTCACATAGTTATAATACCTAGAGATTAAGTTCATTACTCATGCTTTACCAGCTTTTACAGGATCAAGTGATAATACAGCACTCGTAAGCTCTCATCATGATAGAGAGTCAAGTATAGTAGAACTTAGTCCTTTTGCATTCTTTCTTGCCTCTACTAATGCTCTCTTTGAGATTTCATCTTCAATAGTCTTTATCTTTCCATAGAAACTCTTTAATTGTGTGTATTGACTAGATGCACTAGATCCATTCTTTATAGAGTTATCTAATACATCATCTATTGAATCGTTTATAGCATCCTTAGTCCATTTATTTAATTGAGCCACAATAGAGTTTTTAGATACATCATTCATATTAGGGTTTTTGAAGAATGCTGTAAGCTGTTTATTGAAATCCTGTGTAAGTTTTTGTGCATCTTCAATAGCTATAGTACCTGCATCATCTGTATATTGTAATAGAGCATCTTTATATGTATCTATTATATTTTTAGTCTGTGGATTTGCTATATTCTGAGAAATATCCTTTGATAAATCATCTAATTGTTGGAATGCTTTATTCATATTTACTCTAGCCCCTGCATCTCCAGCTTGTTTTGCTATCTCATTATATTGATCGTATAATACTTTCTTTAGATTTCATAGAGCCTCAGATGTTTCTCTCATGTTAGTTGGCATTTGTCATTTTACAGCATTTCAAGCATCATCTGTATATTGAAGTATTCACTTATTCTTATCCATCAAATCTACTATATCCAAAGTATCATCTATAAATTTGTTATAGTCAGCTTGATTCATTTTTCATTTTACAGTTGGCTTGATAGACTTGTTTATATACTGCTCAGCTTCTTTTCTTACATTATCAGCTTGGCTTTTAGGTAATCTTCATAGATACCTTGTAAGCTCTCATCCTAGTATTCATCCACCTATTCATAATGCAGCTTCAGTTGGAGTTATATCCAAATCTCATTGACTACCATAATGACTTATTGCAGTTCCTAAAGCTCATTCACTAGCTCATAATATACCTGCTCATAATGCAGTAGAACTAGCATAAATTGGTGCTGTAGCTGCTGCTATAGGTGCTGTCATTGCTATTCATGATGCTATATCTCCTATAGTTTCTCATGCTTTAGTGTATTTAGAGTTAGCTCTTTCTTCTCATAGAAGAGGTTTAGTAATATCTGTGTTCTCTCTACCATTAAATTTATTTCATTCTGCTTCTCTTTGGTTTAATACCTGAGCATATTCATCTATTCTATCTTTTTTAAATATAGTGTTCTTATCTAATCGGTCTTTTACTTCTTCCTTTTGGTCATCTGATAGCATATTAGCTATTCAGCTTCCTATCCATTCTCAAACTTTATCAAATCGTTGTCAGTATAGATTATATCATCGTTTTCATGGAGACTGCAATATTCATACTCCTACATCTGCTGCCTTTTGTCCAAAGGTTTCTTCCTTTTCTTTATTAGTTCATGTGAATCACATTCTCTTAGCAAAGGAGTAGTCGCTTTCATCTCCATTTATAAAGTCATCAAAATCTGCTTTATTTCATGGATTTTTTGCTACAAACCTTTCTATGAGTTCTTGGTCTCCTATACTATCCCAGTCTTTTCAAAGAGAATGCCCATAATTTCTAAGCATATCTGCCAAAGAGCCAGTCCTACTCAGAGTAGTGTTATCTTTTTTTTGTACTACACTTTTTGAATCTTTTGCTCTTTCGTATAGTTCCATTTTTCATTGAGTCCTTTCTTGTACAAAATCCTCATGTTTTTTCTCATCCAATGCTCTCTTATATAAATCATTCTGTATAAGTGTCTGCTCGTATGGATCACTTGAAACAGCTTTAGATTTTTCTCTTATTGCTCTTGATAAATCAAGGGACAGTCATGGGAAAGCCTTTCCTCATGTTTTCACAAAAGAATTTACTGCCATAGTTTTGTAAATTAAATATTAAATATCTGTATTATATACTCATTGTGGGAGAGTTCATCATCCACTACTTACTGCATTTGTAAGCTCTGCTATTAAATTATTCAGATTCTTTTCAAATAATCAGTTACTAGTATTCCATTTTAGATTTGTAGCTCATGCTTTTAATATATCCCACTCTCATTGAGACATAGCCCCAAATGTTGCTCAGTTATCTTTAGCTGTGAATAGAGCATCAAGTGCTAATTGACTCATTAAAGTATCATATTGTGCTTTTGCTTCTCCTGCATCAGATCGTGGTACTATTTGTAAAGCCCAGTCTATAAGTCATCATTGTGGATTATCTTTTATTCATCGTGTTTTTCAGTTGTTTAACATATCTTGTAATTGTAAAGCTGATTTTAATGCAGTTTCAGCTTGTGCTATTCATTTTTTCTTTAGTCAAGTTTTAGCATAAATCTGAGCCATTTCTCTAAAATCTTTTTCATCCATGCCATAGTCTTCTTTTAGAGATTTCCATTGACTATCTGTTATAGCATCTTTTCACTTTTCTAAGTAAGACTCAAAATCTCTTGATAGCGATTCTATATATCAGTTCCCATTCCGATTACCATTCTGAGCAAATTTTCTTTTAAGAGAGTTATATGTAGTCATATCTCATCCTCATAAATCTCTTGATATATCATAGTTGCTAGGTTTATAATATCATTTTACCATTTTATCTACAGTCTCTTTAGAATATCTTTTTACATGGATAGTTTCATCGCTTTGCCCATTACTCTCTAATACATCTATACTTCAGTCATTATTTACAGATGTCACTACTCATACATGACCATGATTTATTCAGTCTGATTTACTTACATATCATAAATCAAATACTGCTGCATATCATACTTGTGGTCATTCAGATTTTTTTACATTACAAGAGTCTATCTTGCTTTGTAAAGAATCCCCAAATACTTTATTATTATCTCATGCTACTAATACATCATTTACAAAAGCCCCACATTGTCCTCAATAGCTTCAGTCTTTTATACATCATGAAAGATTTTGTATATAAGATGCCCAGTCCATAGATTCATCGTAAATATCAGAATAAGCATTTTGCCTACTTGCTCTAGTAGCAAAAGCACTATCAGGGATTTCTCCAAATCATGAAGCCTTTATTACTACATTTCAATTTTCATCTATAGTATAAGAATATTGCTGTTGGTATTTATCCATTCAGTAGTCTTGCGCTACTTTCATCTTATACTCTTTCTTATTTTGTAGTGGTTTTATAAAATTCTCAGTCATAGCTTGAGCTACACTTATTCCATTCTTTTTAGCATAAGCGATTATGTCATCTACTGTCTGAGCTTGGCTTCTTTGGATAATATCTCAGTATTGTTGATAATATGTACTTAGAGCATTATTCAGATTTGCTTTTAATTGTGCTTCATCTTCTACACTTAAATCAGTTAGTTCTTGTTGTAATTGATTTTGTAATTTAGCAGTAGCATAAGCATTATACCTATTCAAATCATTTAATTTTGACTGATTAAGTAAGTTCAAATCATTCTGAATACTTGCAGTCTGTAATTGTAATTGAGCTTGCTGTTCTGGAGTCCTATAACTAGCTGTAGTCATAGCAAATCCTAATCCTTGTAATCTCTGATTCCATATCCTTTGGTCTTCCTGTGCTTGCATTGCTAGAGCCTGTGCTGACTGGTTGGCTATTGCTAAGTTTGAGTTTCTACCATTGAGTAGAGTAGTGTAAGAGTTCTGTAAATCTACCTCTCTTTGTTGGTATGGTGCAAGAGCTTTATTCATTCTAGCTGCTGCTAATGCATCTGATACAGTTCATCATGCAGAGTTAGCATATCTACTCATTATGCTCTCCATTTTTGAGTGGTTTGCATCTAGTTGAGTTTGATAACTCTTTAATTTCTCACTATCAGAAAATACTCATAGTCTTTCTGCCATATTATACCAATTATCATAAATCTGATATGGATCTCATGGCTCTAATCCTAATTTATTTAGTAATGTATTAAATAGTTCAGCATTATCTGTTGGATCTGCTGGAGTAGCTAAGTTAGCAATTCTGAGGTTTATGTCATCTATCTGTTTCTGTTGCCATTCTCTATATGCTTCAGGAGAATATTCTTTGATATAATTAAGCTGGTCAGGAGTAATCTCAGCATCATTCATTCAGCTTTTTATTCCATCTGCTGTATTATACCTCTCAGCCACATTCATGTCTTCCTTTTTCTTCCAATAAGAGTCTAATACTGCTTTCTGTTGGTCGCTTCTTTCGTTATAGTGGAACATATTGTTATAAGTATTCCTATCTTGGAAATACTCTCTATTAGTCTGCCAATAAGCATTCAGATTATCTGTTATTTCTCTAGTTCTAGCATCAGAATCTAATTGATAGTCAGGTCTTCATGTCTGCTGTGCTGTTCATTCCTGTACCTTTACCTTACCATCACTAGCACCGAACATAGAAGTATCTAATTTTTCTTCAGGATCATAATTATAAGTCTGATTATTTTGATTATTATTCTGACTTTCAGTCTTTTGTACTGTTGGAGTTTCAAAATTTGTCTGATTTTGTCAGTTAGTACCATTCTGATTATTAAAATTAGAGCTGTTATTATTGCTCTGTTGGTTGTTATTCATCTCTGCATTATATTGATTCATGAATTTCTGATAGTTTCAGCTTGTATCATTCTTATTCATCTCTGCAAATTGTTTCTTTTGCTGGTCGCTTAGTCACTCATATTGTTTTTTTAGTTGGTTATAATCGTATGCCATTTAGCTTTATGAGAAAATATAAAAATGCACCCTTTACTTTGAGTGCATTATAGTCAGATTTTTTATTTTGGTGGATTTTATACTAATTTCTTCAACTCATTATTTATATACTCTATCCATTCTCTGTAAAAATCATTCATATCATGTAGCTTATTCTTGTGAAACTCTGAATCAGATAAATGCCATAATTCTGAATTTATTTCCTGTCAGTTCAGTATCTTTGTCTTCATCTCATTCAGCTTTTTTATTCTCTCGTAATTGTCCTCCTTTACCAATGTATATACATAGAAATATGTCCCTATGTTTGAAATCTCACTTAGTTTATGCTTTAATCAATAATAAGGTATGCTTCAGCTATCTTTTACACTTCTTTGTCATTCCTTACATACTATATCTACACTATGTCAGCTTGTTTTAGTTCAGAAATCTGTCCCATCTATCATTAAATCCTTTCTGTCTTCGTTCCATTTTTTGTTAGGATTCAGATTTCAGTCTATTGTGTATAAATTGTTTATTACATCTTCTATAATCTCGTTATCGTATTTTGAGATACAGTAAGAAGCTAATTTTCAGTATTTTTCAACTAGCTTTTTATTCTTGTTCCACCATTTCCTTACATGATTTACCATATCTGATACATAAGCTCATTCTCATCTATGTCTGATATGCACAAATTCAGGATTCTCATAGCTTGTATCATCTATATCTTTTATCTCATCATAAGAGAATTGATAGTTGGTTTGGTCTGAAGCCATCCCTACTGCAGCAAATACAGTACATGAAACATAACTTCGTTGGTTTAGATACTGATTATAAGTAAATCTGATTTCATCCTTTTTTACAAGTTTAGGTAATAAGTCTGAATCTCATTTACATAGTTGAAAATCTGTATCTCTATGTCAGTCTCATAAACATCATATTACTTCTTCCTCCATTGGATTATATTTATGATATAAATATTCTATATAGTCTGCTCTGCTTCGGCTGTATCTCATCTGTTATCTTGATAATGACATAAAGCCTCAAATAAGCATTTCCTGCATGAATCTATTTGGAGTCAGTATCTGCAGATTCTTTTTTCATTTGTTTCTGTGATTTTGCTTTCTGTTTCTTTCATTTTAGTAGTTCTGGAATATAAAACATTTCATCATCTGTCTCATATAATATTGTGTATAGCTCTCTCCTTACTCATGGAGTTAATACTGTCTTTACTATCTCATACACATCTTTTAATTGCTCTCTTGGGTTTTGCTTATTCCCAAAGAAGTTATTTAATGCTACATGCTTTCTTTCACTCATTACTATTTTATTCTGATCTATATTTACATTATAAAGGTGTTTATTACATTGTCACATGATATGGTGCAGGTTAGTAGCATACTTATCTATCACTCTATTGAGCTTTCGTTGTTTTCAGTTTATCTCTACTATCCTATTTGGTCTTTCATGACTCTTTTTTCTCATTCAGTTTAGATTTATATTCTAAAATCTTTTTTCTGAATTGTTTATCTCTCCATCGTTTGATAATCTGATTTATTTTATTCTCTAAATAGGTTATCATGTTTTACTAGAATCTAAAATTATTCTTTCTTTTTATCTCTTGCTCTCATCACAGTTATAGCACTTTCTACACTATGCTGATTATAGAATACTTTAGCACTACCTTTATTTATACTCCAAAGCTCGTGTCAGTTCAGATATTGGAGTAAAATCAGTCTTCCCATCTGTTTCTTTCTTGATAGGATTCGCCCTCTTTCTATTCTGATAGGTTTGTACTCTCGCATTTTGTTTATTCTATTTAGGTAAATTTGTCATGATCCATGATATATTAGTCTGAATCTCTGCTAGTTTTGTCTGTATATCATAGTATTGAGCCTTGATATTGTCTATCTCTGCTGTTTTCTGCTCTAAAATATTTACTCTAAAGTTTAGAGTTCCCCATGTAATACCTAGTCAGACTAAGAATACACAAAAGCTGACTCGTACTGCAGGATTACTTAAATAGCCTTTAATCTTTTGCATCTTCTTCTTCATCAAGAGGTAAATCTACTATAAGAGTGTCAGGTTTTTTGCTCCCAAAATTCTGTACTAATTTCCATATATCATAGAATATTGTAGCTCATGTCCCCAAAGCTAGTCAAAGCAATATCAAAGCTCAGACTGATAACTCTATTTCTAGGTATGGTTTAATAGCAAAAGCACTACATACTCATAATAAAAAAGATAGAGCAATGTTTATAGTAGTTCAGAATTTCCCTACAAATTGCTCATAAGCAGGTTTAGCAAAATTCACTATGGTAGTAATAATCATAGCAGTTGCTATCAAAATGATAATTGTTGTCTGCATTTTATTTACTTATAAAGTAAAATTTTTGTACTTTCATTATAGTCAGATTTTTCTTTTTGGTGGAAAATTAAAATCCACCAATTTTTATTTTTTGATTATACTACATTCGCTACGATAAGTAGTTGTAGTTCTTCTTCATTGTTTAGTCTATTGGAATTGGGGAGTCTATGCTCCCTTTTTCTAAAAAAGAGGGATTTCTCCCTCTTATATTACAGACAATATCCATCCTACTATACATCATAGTACCATTGCGATTATATACCTCATTATGCTGTTGGAGCTGGAGTTATACTTTCGTATGGAGATGAAACTTGGTAACTAGGAGTAGGATAAGGTCTCAATTGACTAATTAAGTATTGAGTCTGTAAGCTATTAGACTGACTATTTCTAGCTTCTAATAATTCTGATCTAAGTCTAGCTGTTTCATCAGCACACAATTTATCTAGGATTTTTTGAGTGTTTGCTGTGCTAGCTGAGATTATTGCTGCAGTATTTTGCTGTCCTGCTAGTATAGCTTTCT
>Ga0247609_10005750_pt1 | contig 12100 bp, 10 predicted proteins | sample 172DNAGHGlowgp2_FD_193487 | JGI IMG/M metagenome (GOLD analysis project Ga0247609, IMG submission 193487) | Sheep rumen microbial communities from Palmerston North, Manawatu-Wanganui, New Zealand - 1728 DNA GHGlow gp2 | ecosystem: Host-associated > Mammals > Digestive system > Stomach > Rumen ... | reverse complement strand
TAATATGTGTTGCAGGACCATCATCTAGTGGTAAGACAACATTTACGAATAGGCTTAGAATCGAGCTTACATCTCTTGGTATAAAGCCTTTAATGATATCTATTGATAATTATTATAAGACCGAGGGTAATTATCCTCTAGATGAGGATGGAAAGCCTGATTATGAGCATATTGATGCCTTAGATGTTGAATTATTCAATGAGCAAATATTTAAGCTTATTGAAGGAGATGAGGTAAGCCTTCCTATATTCAATTTTAAGACTCATGAGCGAGAGTTCCAAAGTCCAATAAGGCTTGAAAAGAATCAACCAATTATGATTGAAGGAATACATGCATTAAACGATGATTTATCTCACTCAATTCCAGGAGATAACAAATACAGAATATATATTGCACCACAATCTCAGCTTCATATAGATGCTGAAACACCAATTTCTATGACTGATGTAAGACTTTTAAGAAGACTTGTTCGTGATTATAGAGATCGTAATAGTGATCCTAGAAAAACAATCGAAATGTGGCCTTCTGTAAGACGAGGAGAATTCCGTTGGATTTATCCATATCAGGAGCAGGCTGATTTCGTATTTAATTCTGAATTATCATATGAGCTTGGAGTTCTAAAGAAGCCAGCCATGGAAATTCTTAGTAAAATCTCAAAGGATTATAAAGAATATTTCGTAGCTCATAGATTATTAAATATTTTAAAATACATAAAGCCAATAGATTCAAAATGGGTCCCTTGTAATTCCATTTTAAGAGAATTTATAGGTGGTTCTATATTCTATGAAAAATAAGCCATTTTTATGGCTTTTTTTCTTGTTTAAAATGGACTTTTAAACTATAATTAAAGGTGTAGAAATTGAGGTGATATAAAAATCATGAACGCATTAAAAAATGTTGATAGCATTAAAATAGACCAATCTGAGGTTAAGGATGTCACAAACCTTTATGAGCATAAGGGTAAGGATTTCTACTACAAGGAGACCTTAAAGAAGGAAATGCAAGGATTAACTAATATGATAGTTTTGCAGAATGTAAAAATTCTTGCAGATATCAGAAAGCTTAATGTTGCGGATTCAAGATTTAAGGTTTTAATTAAGCCAGAAGCAAAACCTAAAAACAAGGATGAACAAATGGTAAAAAATATAGCAGATGTAATTAGAACATTTGCTGATAATATTGATCAATTTGATTTATTATCTAACCAGTTCCTAAACCTTGCAAAATTGCTTTTTAAGGGCGTTAAAAAGATTGAGTTTAAAAAGAGTACCAAGATGGTACAAAACAACCTTATAACAGAGAAAAAAGAGGTTAATACACGTAATATAATTGATGAGATGCTACAGAAGTATTCATCATTATTAAAATCACGTAAATATGAGACTGTATCACTTGTAGCTTCATTTTTAATTGATTTTATAATGGAAGATATCTTCAACGAAGAGAATGATTTCATAGCTTTATTTGTAGTGTATGCTTTATTATTTAAAGAAGATTTTGAATTATTTAGGTTCTATCCTTACTTCGAGGCATACCAGAATAATATAGATGAATATAAGGATTCTTTAGCTAAATCAGAATTTGGATGGGCTGGAGGATATCCAAACGCATCATACATTACTCAAACACTAAGAAAAATAATGATTCAATCATACACTAAAATTGATATTATGATTAAGGGTAAAAATATTACTCAATCTAATCAAAAAACTAACATGATTGAATCAACAATTATGAAGAGGTTGCCAGATGTTTTCACAAAGGCTGACATCATGACATACCATCCAGAAGCATCAAAAATCACAATTGATCGTACATTGAGCCGTTTGCGAGAGGAAAACAAAATAAGACCAAACGGAACTGGAAGATCAGCAACATGGACAAAGATTTATAAAGAAGACAGTTTCAGTCAAGATCAAGTCATCAGACAATTTACAATTGCCGACTATGTACCTGAAGATGATGTGGACCACTAGTTATCTAGTAGGTCCTTTTTTCTTAGTTAAAAATATTTCAAAACCCAACTAGTTTTAAAAACTAGTTTTATTTTTATAAAATACTAGATTTTACAAAAGTTATAAAACACAAAAACGATAGTTATAAAAAGATGAAGCAAGAGTCAAAAGATTTTAGAAGAGCCAGAAGCTATAAATTGTAGTTAGAAAACGGATATAGTTCTTAAAAATCATGGAAATAAGTAGTTTTTCAGCGATCGAATAATCAAAATGCAGGTAAATCCCCGTAAAAAAGGCTCAAAATAGCCCTTATATACGCGTACGCGCGCGTATACGCGCTCCTTATATATAAAATAAATAAGATGATCCTGATTAAAAAACGGACACCACACCTGATGAAGAAGAAGTATAATTTAGTCATAAGAATTTCGCTCGTTACACTCTCGTTTGGTAAGTGCCAATGAAATTTTATGTCATATATATGTACCCCAAAGAAGAAGAGGAGAGGCAAAATTACTGGGTAAATATTTTCTCACCTCAAAAATACTACAAAATGAGCAAATGACTATGAATAAATATCCGTTTTCGAGCTTTTGAATCGTCATTTTTGTTAAAAGGAGCTTCAAATCATACTCAAATAAACCCCTACTGAGTATGTTTAGAGAAGAAGAAATAGCTAAAAACGGCAGTTAAACATCATCATGAAGGTGAATGAATATCTTCTTTTGAGGTATTCTAACCTTTTTATTATATTTATATAACTTCCTATAATGTATATTATGTAAACCAAAAGAATATACGTCAACCACGGGGTATATTCTTTATATGTGGGTAATGTTGAAAAACACAAAAGGTATTATTTTGGAAAAAATCAAAAAAGCCCGTGGTTATGGGCTAAAACGACTGTCAAGTTTTCAGAAATTCACTGAAATAATAATCCACAATCAGAAAATCAAGTCCCCTGGTCAAAATCATAAATTATGGAATTCATAGAACTCTCCGTAACCATGGGATTTCTAGGCTTTATCATATATACCTCACATATATCTGACGAATCGAGATTTGTGATGACGCATAAATCATCAGCTCGATTTCTGATTTTCGCTCTGATGAGTATGATCAAATATTTCAGTATTTTTCTTGTTTAATACACTTTATCTACTTATAAGTATTTCTTTGTCACATTGTTTATAAAACTAGATACATTTCGAAATATTACATAGCTTAGCTTATGTGAGTAGCTCTATATATTTATATAAGGATGAGTGATTTTTAAGCATCCAGATGGATAATTCCCTATATTTTAATGATTCAATTGCTAATACAGTGGATACACAATCTCATACAATAGTTATAAAATAATGAAAACGTTTTATTTTGGTTTCATAAGTATGGTTAACAATATTATCTGTACTAATCTTGCTATATTAATCTTTGATTTTTAGTTATACCTACATTTTATGAAAACTTGTCAAACTATTTTCATAACTAGAAATTGCGGCTCATCAATTGATCTTTTGCTTGCTCAGTCATCTTCTTTGATATCATTTCACTAGAGAAACCTACAAATTGTGGTTGTCTTTGATTGACGGACATTTCAAAATATACATACTTTTAATTATTTCATTTACTAAATCACAAAAATATTATTTCTAGTTTTTAATACTAGATATATTTTGAAATATTTTTTCCTCTTTTTTTCTCTAGGTAAGACCTCTTCTCTTATAAACATTTTTCCCTTCCTAAAACCGACTGTTTTTAAGATGATTTTCTTGTTGCTTTCGTTTCTAAAAAAGTTAGATCATCAGCCATCGATTCTTGCCAAAAAAACTAGCTTTAAAGTTTCATACGTTTCTCTTTTTTAATCTCAATTTTTTGTTTAAAAATCGAGCTTTTAACCCCTTACCCTCTAAAATCAAAAATACGGCCTTTTTTAGCCGTTTTACAATCCTCAACCAATAAATACTTATCTTTTATTCTAGAATGGTATTTTAAGGTATTCTCGTAAGTCATTTTTTGATGATTTTTGATAATTTTCAATTCTTTACTTGTTTTATAAATCTAATTTGCCATTTTATTTTATTGCTTAATCTAGTTTATAATACTAGATAGATTTTGAAATATTTTAAAAAAGGAGCCTTACAATAGGCCCCTTAATATTACTTTGCAAGCTCTAGAATAGCTAGTGCTTCTTCATATCCAATTTTGATTCTATCAGGTATAATTCTTGTTCCTTTGAAGGTATAATTGTATGCTAGAGCTTTAAATGAATCTTCATATATTTCTAATTCCTTTAATCTTGTTGGCATACCTATTTCCTTATAGAAGTTTTCAAGAGCAATTATTCCGTTGTAGGCGATTTCTAAGTCACTTCCCACATTCTCTACATCCATTACCTCAAGCGCAAATCTTTTAAATCTTTTAACATCAGATTTATATACATATTTTGCCCACGCAGGGAATAATACAGAAAGACCTGCTCCATGAGCTACTCTATCAAACATTCCAGATACCTCATGTTCAATTTGATGAACTGGCATGTAATATTCTTTACCACAACCTGTAAGTCCATTATGAGATAAGGATGAAGCCCACATCAAATCTGCTCTTGCATTATAATCCTTTGGATTTTTAATTACTACTCTTCCAGCATTCACTACACTCTTTAATAATCCAAGAGCAATATTATCAGTTAATTCTGTTTCATCGTTAACTGAATAATATCTTTCCATCGTATGCATCATTATATCTACAATTCCACATCCTGTTTGGAATTTGTTTACTGAGTATGTAAGCTCAGGGTTTTCAATTGTAAACAGTGGCCTATGAGCCTCGTTAGAGCATCCTCTTTTTTCTTTTGTTTCATCGTTTGTAATTACACATGAATCACTCATTTCAGATCCAGCTGCTGAAATTGTAAGAATCGCTCCAAAAGGAACTCTATTTTTAACATCAGGAGTTTTAGTCTTTATTTGAAACTCCCATGGATCAATATCTGTTCTTGCACTGTCACAAATAGATTTTGTACTATCAAGAACAGAACCTCCACCTACTGCTAAAACAAAATCAATATTATTTTTTTTTACAAGGCTTACTCCCTTTCGTACAAGAGAAAGCTTTGGATTTGCTTCCACTCCAGGAAGCTCAATAAAATTAATATCATTATCCTTTAATGATTTAATGACTCTATCATATAATCCATTCTTTTTTATAGAGCCCATTCCGTAATGCAGCAAGATATTTTTAAATCCATAGGACTTAATAATATCTCCTACCATATTTTCCTTATTTTTGCCAAAGAAAACCTTTGTTGGTGTGTAATATAAAAAATCATTCATTATTTTTGTCCTCCATAGCTAGTGGGTGAGTATCATTATATGTCTCCCTTATGTATTTGTTAGTAATATTTGTATAAATCTGGGTTGTAGATATATCCTCATGTCCTAATAGGTCCTGAACTATTCTTAAATCCATTCCATTCTCTAAAAGATGAGTTGCGAATGAATGGCGAAGGGTATGAGGAGATATTTCCTTATCTATTCCATTTTCCTTCGCAAGGGTCTTGATATATTTAAAGATTGCCTGTCTTGTAATTCTATCGCCCTTATAATTCATAAATAAAACATTTCCTGTATGAGGTGAAAGATACGATCTTTCCTCTTCAATGTATTCTCTTAAGGCACTAACAACACTATCTCCCATAGGAACCATTCTTTCCTTATCTCCCTTACCAATTACAGTTAGATATTTAGCAGTCATGTGAAGATTTGTAATATCTAGGCTTACAAGCTCTGATACACGAAGCCCACAACCATATAAAAGCTCCATCATAGCCTTATTTCTTTTACCAAGTGGCTTTGATGTATCAATTGAGTCAATCATTTGATTAACCTCATCAACTGTAAGAATTACAGGTAATGGCTTTGAAAGCTTAGGTGGATCAATCATCTTTGCAGGATTATCTCTTACATCTCTATAATTCTCACAAAGAAATTTATGGAAATCCTTAATAGCAGTAAGCTTTCTTGAAATAGACTGAGGTGACATTCCTTTTCTTTTAAGATGGACAATATATTTTTTAACCATATCCTCAGTAATATCTCTTACATCGTAGCAATCCTCATAGGTTCTTAAAAACTTACCATACATATCAAGATCTGACATATAAGCATTTATTGAATTTTCACTTAATCTTTTATCTCCAGATAGATAGTATTTAAAATCCTGAAGCTCATAAAATACTACTCCATCCTCTTCTATATTCAGCTTTCTCATTAAATAAACTCCTCAAACACATAATTTCCAAGCTTATAGCCCTTGTAGGTCATTTTAATAATATCACCATTTATTTCTATAAGATTATATTTTAAAAGCTTATAAAGGCTAAAATCATCCTCTATATTAGAGGCAAATAATTCCTTATATTTACTTCTTGATACCCCATCAAGTAATCTTAACCCTAAAATCATATATTCACTTTTCTTATCAGAAATATTTAATGTATTTTCTTCACCTCTATAGGAATTCATATAATCCTTTAATAAACGATTATTATCATATCTTATAGAATCAAGATATCCTGAGGCTCCCATACCAATTCCTATATATTCCATAGATTTCCAATAAATCATATTATGAAGTGATTCAAATCCATTCCTTGAATAATTTGAAATCTCATAATGATGGTAATCCTTAAGACGATCATTTACTAAATCCATAAGATTTGAAACCGTATCCTCATCAAGCATCTTAACCTTCTTATATTTAAATATTGTCTTATCCTCAAGTATAAGAGTGTAAAATGATAAATGAGGAGGATTTAGAGATAAAACCTTATCAATTGTATCATTTAACAAATCAAAATTATCCCAAGGATGGGCATAAATAATATCTATATTAATATTTTCTATTCCATTATTCTTTAATAGATTATAAGCATTTATAACATCCTCTGATGTATGATGACGACCTAAAAGCTTTAATATGTTATCGTCCATACTTTCAGCTCCCATAGACACTCTATTAATACCATATTTTTTAAATAAATTAACCTGAGATAATGTTAAAAGCTCAGGATTGATTTCAATAGAATATTCCTTAGGATTAATATTTAGGGATGATATTTTTTGTAGAACTCTTTCTAAAGTTTCATCATCAAGAGAATTTGGAGTTCCTCCACCAATGTAGATTGTTTCTACATCCTTATAATACTTTTCATATAAATCAAACTCATTAATCATTCTGTCAATATATTTACTAACTAGCTCTTTGTTAGATGGGACCATCTTACAAAAATCACAATATGAGCAAATATGCTTGCAGAAGGGAATATGAACATATAAGCCATAAGACATTTGTATCACCTAGTATTATTTTATCACAAATAATTATGGTTTACATAATATTTTCAAAATAAAGAAAAAATGTTAATAAACACTTTTTGGTGTCTACTAACATTTTATCATTTAAATTAATGTTCTTGCCTTTATCTGTTTTTATTATAAATATAATACAATCCCTTTAATAAAAGATTTGGATCATAAATCAATTTATGCTTTGAATAAGGAATTATAAGCTTTCCTAAGCCTCCAGTAACTATTACTGTTACATCTCCTTCAATTTCTTCCTTTATTCTATCAATTAGACCATCAATCATGCAAGTATTTCCATAGATTAAACCTGACTGCATACATTCAACTGTATTTTTACCAATTAGATTCTTTGGAGCCTCAAGTGATATAAATGGAAGCTGTGAGGCATGGTCTGATAATGAATCTAGGGATGTTTTCATTCCAGGAATTATCATTCCTCCTATGTGATTATGATTTTTATCTACTACACTTAGTGTTGTAGCAGTTCCCATATCAATTATTATTGCAGGGGTCTTATATTCTTCAATCACACAAACTGCATCGCATACTCTATCGGCTCCAAGAGACTTTGGATTATCTATCTTGATATTTAATCCAGTTTTTATTCCAGAGCCTATAATAAATGGCTTTTTATTGATTAGAAGCTCTAGTGCATGAGATACCTCTTGAGTAATCTCAGGTACTACAGATGAAAGTATTGATCCTTCAATATCTGATTGCTTAATTGAGTATACTGATAGCATTAGCTTTAGCTGGATTAAAAAATCCATATCAGTTTTCTTTTTATCAGTACCAATTCTTCCTTGTGCTATTATATTTGTTTTATCTAAGAATCCTACAACAATATTTGTGTTTCCTATATCTACCGCAAGTATCATTTTATAGCTCCTTTATTTTATCAAGTATAATATTTGCAAGCTCACTCTTAGAAATAAGATCCGATACCTCTACCTTATCTTTAGTAATAAATGTTATTTGGTTAGTATCTACACCAAATCCTGTACCAACACTAGATAGAGAGTTAGCACATATCATATCTGCATTTTTCTTTAAAAGCTTATTCTTTGAGTTTTCTAGCATATTCTCTGTTTCCATAGAGAATCCTACAAGCTTTTGAGTTGTTTTGTTTTCTCCTACAAAGCCTAAGATATCCTTGGTTCTTTCAAGATCAATTTTCATATCATCATCACTCTTTTTAATCTTTTGAGTGGCTACAGTCTTTGGAGTATAGTCAGCTACTGCTGCACTCATGATGATATAATCCATATTTTTATAATTAGATTCAACAGCCTTAAACATTTCCTCTGCGCTCTTTACAGAGATTATATTTATACCTTCAATAGCTTTTACACTAACAGGTCCTGATACAAGATATACATTAGCACCTCTTAGGTAGGCATTATTTGCGATTGCATATCCCATTTTTCCTGTTGAATGATTTGTAATAAATCTTACAGGATCAATTGATTCCTGGGTTGGTCCTGCAGTGATTAGGATATTCTTTCCCACAAGATCATGAGGGAAAGCTAAATGATAAAGAATTCTATTTACTAATATTTCCTCTTCTGGAAGCTTTCCACGTCCGATATCATCACATGCTAAAAGGCCAGAGGCTGGTTCTATTATTTCATAGCCATAGCTTTTAAGCTTCTTTAAATTATCTTGAAGTATTGGGTTATCATACATATTTGTATTCATTGCAGGAGCAATAATTTTTACTCCTTTGAAGGCAAATAGAGTAGTTGTTAGCATATCATCACAAATACCTGATGCGATTTTTCCAATAATATTAGCACTAGCAGGAGCTACCATAAAGATATCAGCCTTCTTTGCAAGGGATACATGCTCTACATTAAACTGAAAGTTTCTATCGAATGTATCAACAAGACACTTGTTTGATGTAAGAGTTTCAAATGTTATTGGGTTTATAAAATTTAGGGCATTCTTAGTCATGATTACATGAACATCTGCACCCATCTTTTTTAATGTATGTGCTACTCCCGCCATTTTATAGGCAGCAATTGATCCTGTAATTCCAAGTACTACTGTTTTTCCCTTTAGCATAATAATACACCTCTATTCTTGGTCTTCTAGACTTCCATATTTTAAATAATTTGCAATTCTTGAGATTTTATTATTTTCATCAACAAACACAACGTTAGGTTTTAAATCCTTTGCCTCATCTGGTGTAACATCTGTATAGGCCATAATAATTACCTTATCTCCAGCCTTACCACACCAAGCTGCAGCTCCATTAAGACAGATTACTCCACTACCCTTTTCACCTTTAATTGTATATGTTTCAAATCTTTGTCCATTATTAATATTTACAACTTGAACCTTCTCATATTCATAGATTCCACTCTTCTCTAATAATTCTGAATCAATAGTAATTGAACCTACATAATCAAGCTTAGCTTCAGTTACTGTAGCTCTATGAATCTTTGATTTAAGCATAGTAATAGTCATTAGTCATTTACCTCAATAATAAAGTTATCAATTTCACGAGTTGTACCAATATATACAGCGATGGCTACAAGAACCTCACCTTTAATTGTATCAATTGGTTGAATATTTATATTATCAACAACAGATACATAATCAACCTTAGCTAGAGGCTCTGTATTTAATACCTTAGTAATTTCATCAATTACCTTCTTAGAGCTTCTTTCTCCTGCCTCAATTAAAGCCTTACCTGCCTTTAATGACTTATAAAGAATAACTGCGGCTTTTCTTTCTTCAGGTGATAAATAAGTATTTCTTGAAGACTTTGCAAGTCCATCATCCTCACGAACGATTGGGCATCCAATAATTTCAATATCAAAATTAAGATCACGAACAAATCTTCTTACAACAGCAAGCTGCTGTGCATCCTTTTGTCCAAAATAAGCTCTATCTGGTGTAACTATATTAAATAGCTTAGTTAATACCTGGCAAACTCCTCCAAAATGTACTGGACGTCTTGCACCACAAAGATGCTCTGTAACCTCAGTTGTATTAACTGTAGTAGTAAAGTGAGGTGGATACATCTCGCTAGGCTCTGGATTGAATAATAAATCAGCTCCAGCACTCTCTACAAGCTCTGAATCTCTTTTTAAATCACGTGGATAACGAGCTAAATCCTCAGTTGGACCAAATTGAGTTGGATTTACAAAATCAGATACAACTGTTCTATCATTTTGTGATACTGATTTTAATATTAAGCTCTTATGTCCTTCATGTAGATATCCCATAGTAGGAACAAATCCAACACTAAGACCCTCCTTCTTCCACTCTTTAACAATTTCTCTTACTTCCTTTATTGTATGTACTACTTTCATATTACTTTGACTCCTTTATTTCCTTTAATGCATTTTCTAAATCATTCTTATCAATTTTATATGTATGCTCAACGCTAGGGAAAGCACCTGATTCTACCTCTGCCTTATATTCCTTGAATGCCTCAACGATTAAATCATGAGCATTCATAAACTTCTTTACAAACTTAGCAGTCTTATCCCCTGTATATCCTAGCATATCCTGCTCTACTAAAACTTGTGCATCACATACATTTGAAGCACCAATTCCAATAGTTGAGATATGAAGCATTTTTGTAATTTCTGATGCAAGATCTGCTGGTACACATTCAAGTGTTACAGCAAATGCTCCAGCCTCTTCTACTGCAAGACAATCCTTTATTAAGGCTACTGCCGCATCATATGACTTACCCTGAACCTTATATCCTCCAAAGGCGTTTACTGATTGAGGTGTAAGTCCTACGTGACCTACAACAGGAATTCCTGCATCTGTAATAGCCTTAATTCTTGAAGCGTATTTAGCACCACCCTCAAGCTTTACAGCCTGGCATCCTGTTTCCTTAAGTAATCTTCCTGCATTTCTTACCGCATCCTCATCTGAAGCTTGATATGACATAAATGGCATATCTACTACAACAAATGTATTTTTAGCACCTCTTACAACAGCAGCTCCATGATGAATCATATCCTCCATTGTAACAGGTAATGTTGAAGGATATCCTAGCATTACCATTCCAAGAGAATCTCCTACTAAAATGAAATCTATTCCAGCCTCCTCAACAAGCCTTGCTGTTGAATAATCATAGGCTGTAATTTGAGTAAGCTTCTTTACTCCCTTATACTCCTTAAATGTGTTTACATTAATCATTTTTCATATCTCCTTCTAATAAATTTAACATATTGCTATAATCATTATTATCACTACACATTTCTACAAGCTTTAAGCTTAATGGAATGTATATTTTTTTTAAATCATCATCAAGGCTTTCTAAATGCTTTTTTATAGTTCCTATATCATTTCTTTTTATAGGTCCTGTTAAAGCCTTATCTGGTCCATATTCTAAAATATTATTTATATTATTTAAAATAAGTGGCTTAAATATTTCAATATCATTTATGCCAATTGATTTAAATAAATCACTTGCACCTTTCATAAGTGCACACATAAGATTTGATACCATAACACATCCTGCATGATATTTAATCTTAGATTCCTTATCAATTTCTATAACCTTATTCAAAAACAAAGCCTTAATTTGCGGGTATATTGTCCTATCCCCTTCAAGTGTAAGATAGGCTCTATCAAACCCCTTATAAGCACTATATTTATCATTAAATGCGTATATAGGATGAAGACTTACACATCTATTACTATGCTTAAGGTCTTTAAATGCATCTGATGTAATACTTCCTGATGTGTGTATTAGAGCTTTATCACATACATTAAGTGATATAAGCTCATCTACTACAGTATCTA
>Ga0247609_10005749_pt1 | contig 12105 bp, 13 predicted proteins | sample 172DNAGHGlowgp2_FD_193487 | JGI IMG/M metagenome (GOLD analysis project Ga0247609, IMG submission 193487) | Sheep rumen microbial communities from Palmerston North, Manawatu-Wanganui, New Zealand - 1728 DNA GHGlow gp2 | ecosystem: Host-associated > Mammals > Digestive system > Stomach > Rumen ... | reverse complement strand
TGCAATCGTCGAGCGCTCGTCTCGCGGACGGCGGGACAGGATCTCGTCGATCACCTTGAAATCGATGGTGTTGGCCATGGTTCCTCCTTGTTTTCCTTTCGTTTTTCTATCTGAATTAAAAATAGCTGACCTTGACGCGTTTGCCCATATCTTTGAGACATCCGGAAAGTTCTTCCACGATGTTCATTTTGATGTTGAAGTTGATGGGCAGATCCGGGTTCTGATGCGCCGGGTTCATCGCCCGACCCACGTAAAAGTTGATGTCCGTCGCTTCCTCAAACAGCAGGCGGCAGATCTCGGATGCGCCGTCGTGTCCGTACCCCCAGTTGGTGTATTCCCTGTTCTCGGAAAGGTAGTCCTTTGCATAGGTGAGCACCTTGCTCATGGTGACGACGCCCTCTGTCACAAGGTCCACGCCCTCGATCGTCGCCGTCGGCGGCACGCCGCTTGCAAGATCATAATTCAGCTGCACCGTGACCGGCTTATGCAGCCATTTTGCCGCGATCGAAGAGGTCGTTCCGCCGCAAATGATATGCTTTCCTTCCTTTGAGAAAAACAGGCTCATCATGCGGTTGCAGTCGTCGGCGTTTGCAGGCGGTCCGAACAGGATGTTCATCGGCTCGCGCCGACGGATGCGCACCACGCATGCGGTGGCGTCGTCGCCCGGTTCTCCGCCGTACAGCTTGTTGCATTCGTCCACCAGCATCGTGGAAAGCACCTTTGCGGTGTATCCCGCAACCGAGATGGTCTCCATAAACGACGCAATATCGTCTCGCTGCCAGCCGAAGTTGTACACACCGCCCAGTCCCGCATGCGGACACCCGTCGCTCATGGCGACGAACAGATCGTTTTCCTTGAGGCGCATGTGCGTGCGATAGATCTTCTTTCCGCCGATGTTCGTTTCGGTCATCGGATAGTCCGTGATCTTGTCGTCGCGGAGAAAAATGACCATCGGATTGTCGTACTGGATCAGTTCAACCGTCTCGTTTCCGATCAGATGAATGATTGTGAACGTCGAGTACGCAACGCCGCGCACCGAACAAACCGGCAGCGTTGCGGCGATCGTCGACACGCAGTCCTCCACGGAAAGCCCCTCTGACATCATCGTGGAAATGATCTTCGAGGTCAGCGTCGAGAGAATACTTGCCTTGACGCCGCTGCCGAGTCCGTCTGCCAGAACGATCACGGTCGATCCGTCTTCGCGCTCCACGATGTCGACGTGGTCTCCGCACAGCTGCTCGCCCGCGTGATTAATGCTTTTGTAGCCGATATCAGCGCAAAGGTCATTCATGGACGATCGTCTCCTTCAGTCGGGTCAGCGCGATCTTGGTCTCTGCCGCGGTTTCTCCGAGCAGCGATGCGATCTCCTGAACGATGCGCATCTGCTTGTCAACCACGTTGTCGGCGATCTCAACCGTTTCACGGCTGATCTCCTCCTTCTTGCTGCGTTCTTCCTCCTCGCGGGTGACGTCGCGCATGATGCACAGAAGTCCGCGCTTATCGCCGGTCGGAACGATCGTCTGCTGCACAAAGCGCTTGTATTCCGCAAGGTAGACCGGTTTATTGTAAATGCCTCTGCCCTTGGTCTGAACCTCCAAAAACGCAGCCGGATCCATAATGCGGATGACGTTGTCTCCGAGAATATCGGAGGAATACCTCAGATGCATCAGCTCCATCGCCGCTGCGTTGATCTGCTGCACTTCCATGCGGTCGTTGACGACCACGATCGCGTTCGGCGAATTGTTGACGATCGCATCGGAAAAGCTCTCCGCTTTTTCTTTCAGGAACGGCAGACACATCGAAATGTCCGCTTTGCCCTGATAGATCGCGATCGCCTTGTCGCGGCAGGTGTTGTAGCCGCAGGTGCCGCAGTTCAGTTCGTCTTCGGGCTTGAACTTGCCCATCTGGTGCAGAATGTCCCGGATCTCATATTCGACCGGAATCGTGTTGTTTCTTTCGATCGGCATGAAGCCGCGGCGAATGCGGATGGCATCCGGCTGATCGACAATAAAATCCTTCTTTCCGGCAAACGCCGAAACCGCCATATAGTCGCGCACAGGGCTTCTGTGGTACTTTTCCATAACGGGACCGCTGATGCAGCTTCCCGCACATGCCGACATTTCGATAAAGCACTTGTGGATATTGCCTCGCTCTATGTCGTCGAGCGCCATCATGCAGTTTTCCACACCGTCGATTGCAAGATATGTATAGTCCTTTGCATCCATATCCATCGTCTTCAGGATGCCGCCCGTCGTGGGGAAGAATCTCGCCTTGCTGTGCTCGTCCGCTTCCACGCGCGTTTCAAGCGTGATGTTCTCACGCTTGAGCCAGTTTGTGAGTTCCTCAAAGGTCAGAACCGCGTCCACGATGTCCTTGAACTGCGCGCCTTCGTCCTTTTTTGCAACGCACGGTCCGATGAAAACCGTTTTCGCATTCGGGACGCGCCGCTTGATGTCGCTGCAATGCGCCAGCATCGGCGATTGTACGTCCGCCAGATACGGCAGTTCCTTCGGATAATATTTCTGAATCAGCAGATTGACGGAATGACAGCACGACGAAATGATGATATCGCGCTGATCCTCGCGCAGCATCCGGTCGTACTCGCGCTTGACGATTGTTGCGCCGATCGCCGTTTCCTCGACGTCCGTAAACCCGAGTTTTTTCAGCGCTTCCCGCATGGATTCGATGCCGACACCGTCATAGTTGGCGATAAAGGACGGTGCAAGACTGACGTACACCGGGTCGCCGCTCTGCAGCAGAACGCGTACCTTTTCGGTATCGTCCACGATCTCCTTGGCGCCCTGCGGACACACGACGAAGCAATGTCCGCATAAAATGCACTCGTTCGAGATGATGTTCGCCTGTCCCGCGGAAAAGCGGATCGACTTTACGGGACAGTGGCGAATACATTTGTAGCAGTTTTTACAATTGGATTTCTTAAGTCGCAGACAATCGGCCATAACGTTTATCCTTTCTTACTGTATCCGGGACATGATATTTTGTTCAAAAAACGAGTCGAACCCTTCCGGCGTGATTCCGATAAACTCATCGTCGTCCACCTTGATTGTGACGCCGGTACGGTTGCATTTGCCGCAGCAAAAGCTCCCGGAGAGAATGATCTCGTCTTCCAGCTTCCGCTCTTTGATGAGCTGCTGCAGCCGTTCCACAATGCGCTCGGATCCTTTCAGATGACAGGATGAGCCCACACAAACCGTTACCATGATCATACCTTTACCCTCGATTCTATTTCCGTTCTGAAAAATTCTTCCGTGTTTTCGGGTCGGATGGAAAATCGGTTTCCGTCCACCGTCACGCAGATCCCTCTGCTGCATTGCCCCATGCAAAACCGTCCTTCGAGCTCGACGGCGTCGTCCAGTTTCTTCTCCTCGATCAGCCGCTGCAGCTGTTCCACCACATAGCGCGATCCGTTCAGATGACATGCGGATCCGATGCAAACCGCAACCTTCATTTTTCTCTCTCCCTCCGATCTGCCGTTTCGATATAAGACAGCAGGAGCGCGCGTTTGCGCTCGTTTGATTCTCTGTAGTGCGCGGCGGCTCCAAGGGGAATCCACTGCTCAAACAATGCCGCATCGACGCCTTTCAACGACACGAACCGTTCCCGATAGAGCTCCGCTTCCTTGTCGAATCCGTCGAGCTGCATCAAAAGGTACGCCCATGCGCCGTCCGCTTCGCCCGATCCCTGCATTGCATGCTTCCAGTCGAGGGCGAACGCCTTTCCGCCTGCGGATTCCATCGCGTTCGAAAGTGCAAATTCTCCGTGACAGACCTCGTGTCCGCGCGGAAGCGTTTGCAGCCGCGCCGAAAGGCGCCGGATCAGATCGGACGGAAGACCGGACGCTTCGATCCGCTGCGCCGCAAGGTCGTTGACCTGCGGCAGCGCGGCGCATCGCTTTTCATGGATCGTCCGCTGAAGCGCCGTCCATCTTGACAGCAGGGCGTCCGTCTTCAGCGGGGATTCGGTCAGCATGCGCAGGAACGTTTTCCCGGCAATGTAATCCATGATCATCGCCCAACGGTTATCCACCGTCGTAATCTGCCGAAACTGCGGGACCGGAAGCCCCAACTCCTCGGCCAGCGTGAGATTCATCCCCTCGTTCAGGATCGACGATTTCGGATAGGACGCCCGATATACCTTGACCGCGTTGCCGCCGTCGCGAAACACGGTCGTCCGGTTGCTTACCGAGATGATCCGATCAAGCATCATCGCACACCTCCGAAATCATATTTGACTCGCTTGCGCAGTGCACCAGATGCGCAAGCGACAGCGCGAGGTTTTCCTGCCGCAGGATCACGTTTTTCGGAATGCGGAGGCGGCATGGTGCAAAGTTCCAGATCGCCGTAATGCCGTTTTCCGTCATCAGATCGCATACCGCCTGCGCAGCCGGACCCGGAACCGTAATGATTCCGATGGAGATGCCGTGCTGCCTGCAAAAATCCGGAAGCAGTTCCATCGGATAGACGGGACAGTCCTCGCTTTCCGCGTTCTGCTTGTTCGGATCGGCGTCAAACCCTGCCGCGATGCAATATCCGTACTGACGGAAGCCGCGGTAGTTCATCAGCGCGCGCCCCAGTTTTCCCGTTCCGACAATGATCGCCGGCGTGTTTTTTGAAACGTTCAGCGCCGTTTCGAGATCGGCAATCAGCGCGCCCCTCGGGTAGCCGATCTTCGGGCGTCCCTCGCTGCAAACGAGATTCAGATCCCTTCGCACCAGAACTTCGCCGTAACCGAGCGCATGCGCGATCGATCCGGCGGATACAGTCGGACTTTCGCCGGAGCGCAAATACTCCAGATAGGAAGGCAAGCGTCCGAGCGTCGCCCTTGTAATGCTTCTTTTCTCCATCGGCATTGCTCCCTTCGTCAAAGCGTTACTCTCTGAAATGCGCCGCCGCACCTGCGCCGGTACAGCTTCAGCCGGTGTTCGGCTTTGCGCACGATGACCGGCGTTTGCAGCGTTTCCGCCGTTTCTCCGTCAATGATGATCTGTGCCCGCCCGTTTCGTTCCCGCACGCCGATCACATGACTGTCGCGCAGAACCGTCGGATGCGAATCCCCGGCGTGCGCACAGATCGGCGTCAGGAGCAGGATCGGAGCGTCCGGTTCCGAGACCGGTCCGCCTGCCGACAGGTTGTACGCGGTCGAACCCGTCGGCGAGGATATGATCAATCCGTCGCCGCGGACATGCAGCGCTTCCGTTCCGTCGATGTCCGCGAACAGCTCCGCGGTTTCGCCGAATCGCATTTTTGCAAATACGACGTCGTTGAACGCATATCGCACGTTTTTTCCGGATATGCACTCCAAAACCGTCCGCTCGGTCGGCTCGCACGCGCTAAGCAGTTCGTCAAAACGGTCGATCTCGCCGAGGTCCATTGCGCAAAGATAGCCGAGTCTTCCGCTGTTAATGCCGAGAAGCGGCTTCTGAAGGCGCAGAGCCGTTTGCGCTGCCCGAAGGACGGAACCGTCCCCGCCGAGCGAAACGACAAGATCGTATTCATCCGAAATAAGCGGTGTACCGTTCATATCATCGGACTTGACTGCATTTATGCACAATGTGCAGGCATGACCGCGGGCCTCCAGCGCATCACGGCATTGGATTGCCTGTTGCGCCTGGCGGCCCGTGTATTGATTGGGATAAAGCAGAATGTTCACTTGATTCCGTGTCAGCGCGCGGACAGTGCTTCGTCGATCGCCTTTGCCGCAACCTTGCCGGCGCCCATCGCCGAGATGACCGTTGCCGCGCCGGTGACCGCGTCACCGCCCGCATAAACCCGTTCGCGCGAGGTCAAACCGTCCTCGTTGACGATGATCCCGCCGTGGCTGTTGACTTCGAGTCCTTCGGTTGTGTTCTTGATCAGCGGGTTCGGACTTGTGCCGATCGCCATGATCACCGTGTCCACGTCCAGCGTAAATTCGCTGCCTTCGATCGGAACGGGACGGCGTCTGCCCTTCGCGTCCGGTTCGCCGAGCTCCATGCGGATGCAGCGCATGCCGGTGACAAATCCGTTTTTCGGATCGCGCGGGTTTTCGGGATTGTTGTATCCGAGGATCTCCACGGGATTGTTGAGAAGCCGGAAGTCGATGCCTTCCTCCATCGCGTGCTCGACCTCTTCCTTTCGTGCGGGAAGCTCTTCCATGGATCGGCGATAGACGATGTACACATGCTCCGCGCCGAGACGCAGCGCCGTTCTTGCCGCGTCCATCGCGACGTTTCCGCCGCCGACGACCGCGACCTTGCCGCCTTTCATGATCGGCGTGACCGGATTCTCGCGGTATGCCTTCATGAGGTTGCTTCTCGTGAGGAACTCGTTTGCGGAGTAGACGCCCTTCAGGGATTCGCCCGGAATGTTCATAAAGTTCGGAAGTCCCGCGCCGGAGCCGATGAATACGGCTTCGTATCCCATGTCGAACAGTTCGTCGACCGTCAGCGTCTTGCCGATGACGACGTTCGTCTGCACGTCCACGCCGAGCGCTTTCAGCGTTTCCACTTCCTTTGCGACGATGGATTTCGGAAGACGAAACTCGGGAATGCCGTATACGAGCACGCCGCCTGCAGTGTGCAGTGCTTCGAATACGGAGACCGCATAGCCCTTCTTGGCAAGATCGCCCGCGCAGGTGAGGCCCGAGGGACCCGATCCCACGATCGCGACCTTATGTCCGTTGGATTCCGGCGCTTTCGGCGCTTCCTTGCTGTTGGCATTGTGCCAATCGGCGACGAAGCGTTCCAAGCGACCGATGCCCACCGGCTCAAACTTAATACCCATCGTGCACTTGCTTTCGCACTGCGTTTCCTGCGGGCAAACGCGGCCGCAGACGGCGGGCAGGGAAGAAGTCTGTGCAATGATCTGATACGCGCCTTCGAAATCGTTCTCCTTGATCTTTGTGATGAAGTCGGGGATATTGACGTTGACGGGGCAGCCCGCCACGCACGGACGGTTCTTACAGTTTAAGCAGCGCTTTGCTTCTTCGAGCGCGATCTCGACGGTATACCCCAAAGCAACCTCGCTGAAGTTGTGCGCGCGCACCTCGGGCACCTGTGTCGGCATTTCATGTTTTTTCGGATCCAAAGGCATTATCGGTTCGCTCCTTTCAGCAGATTGCAGGTCTCTTCGTATGCGTGCCGCTCGAAATCAAAGTACATGCGCCCGCGGCTCATGGCCTCGTCGAAATCGACCTCGTAGCCGTTGAAGTCCGGTCCGTCCACGCAGGCGAACTTCGTCACGCGCTTGCCGTCCTCAATGAGCGTCAGGCGGCAGCCGCCGCACATGCCGGTACCATCGATCATGATCGGGTTCATGGATACCGTGACCGGCACGCCATAGGGCTTTGCGGTCAGCGTGACGAATTTCATCATGATCAAAGGCCCGATCGTGATGATCTCGTCGAACGTCTCGCCCGCTTCGAGCATTTCTTTGAGCGGAACGGTGACATTGCCGTGGCGCGCATAGCTGCCGTCGTCGGTCATGACGATCAGCCGGTCGGAACACGCACGGAACTCGTCCTCAAGGATCAGCAGATCCTTATTGCGGAATCCGATGATACTGGTGACCTCGGCGCCCTTTTCATGAAATGCCTGCGCCACGGGCATGGCGATCGCGCAGCCGACGCCGCCGCCGACGATGCAGACCTTTTTGATGCCTTCCGTGTGCGTCGGAACGCCCAGCGGTCCCACGAAGTCCTGAACGTACTCGCCCTCCTGCTTCGCGTTCAAAAGCTCGGTCGTCGCGCCGACGATCTGAAAGATGATCTTGACCGTGCCGCGGTCTTTGTCTGTGCCTGCGACGGTCAGCGGGATGCGCTCGCCTTCCTCGTCGACACGCAGAATGATGAACTGTCCCGGCAGCGCCTTATTCGCCACCAGCGGCGCTTCGATCTCCATCTGCGTCACGGTCGGGTTCAGATTCTTTTTCCCGATGATTTTATACATAGATGAATTCCTTTCTCTTTTGATGATACAAACGGATCGCTTTGCATATGATCTCGCTGTGATCAAAGGCGAGCTCGCCGAAGCTCCCATCCAATGAAAGCCGGATCGATCCGTTCTCCAGCCATAAATGTCTGTCATGGTCCGGAACGGGCAAAAACCACATTGCCGCCGCGGCGTCGTCCCCGGCGCTGATCGCAGAGGACTCCTTTCGGATGCTCGCGAGGTATGCCGACGTGACGACCCATCCGCGCGGATCGCGATTCGGCTTACTGAAAATGCCGACCGGCGTCAGTTGATCCGTTGCGCAGACAACGCCGGTTTCCTCCGCAAGCTCGCGCGCTGCGGTCTGCTCGACGGTCTCGTTTGGGTTAACAAAGCCGCCCGGAAGCGCCCAACAGCCGAGGTAGGGGTGTCCTTTCCGCCTGACCAGCAGAATCTCCCCGGTTTCCTCCGAAAACACGACAAGATCCGCGGTCAGATACGGCCTCGGATACGATTTTTTGGCATAGGCTTCCAGAAACTCCCGTTCCGTCAAGCCCTTTTGATCCCTCAATTCCATATGCATCTGCTTTGAAAAAAGCGGCTCCCAAATAAGGAGCCGCCTTTGAACGTAGGTCTGTCTGCATAGATCGGGCAGACTGGCGTTTTGCTTGTTGTGCTTTATGCGATGCTCAGATCGATCAGAAATCGACTTCGGTATCGTAGTAGCAGCACTTCAGGAGCTTTTCCATCTCCTCGACGGAGGGCTGACGCGGGTTGGAACCCGTGCAGGCGTCCGCGATCGCGTTGACCGCGATGTCATGGAGACGTGCAAGGAACACGTCCTCGGGAACGAAGCCCTGTTCGGTGGGATAGCTGTCCGCGCCGTAGTTCTTGATGCAGTGCGGGATGTTGAGATCGTCGTTCATCTTGCGCAGATATGCGATCAGAGCGGCAACCTTCTCGTCGTCGGAAGCATTCTTGTCCGCAATGCCCATGTAATCGACGATCACGCCGTAGCGCTTCTTTGCAGTCTCATCCTTCGCGTTGAACGCGATGACCTTCGGCAGGTACATTGCGTTTGCTGCGCCGTGGATGATGTGTGCGCCGTAGTCCGCAAACACCGCGCCGGTCTTGTGCGCCATCGAGTGAACGATACCGAGCAGCGCGTTGGAGAACGCCATGCCTGCGAGGCACTGTGCGTTGTGCATACGATCACGAGCTGCCATGTCGCCGTTGTAGGACGGAACGAGATCGTTCATGATCATTTCGATCGCATGGATCGCCAGAGGATCGGTGTAATCGCAGTTTGCGGTGGAAACATATGCTTCGACTGCGTGCGTCATTGCGTCCATACCGGTGTGCGCAACGAGCTTCTTCGGCATCGTCTCTGCAAGCTCCGGATCGACGATCGCCACGTCTGGCGTGATCTCGAAGTCCGCGATCGGGTACTTGATGCCCTTGGAATAGTCGGTGATGATGGAGAACGCGGTCACCTCGGTCGCCGTGCCGGAGGTGGAAGAAACCGCGCAGAAGTGCGCCTTTTTGCGGAGCTCGGGAATGCCGAAGACCTTGCACATATCCTCAAACGTGCATTCCGGATACTCGTACTTGATCCACATCGCCTTCGCCGCGTCGATGGGGCTGCCGCCGCCGATCGCCACGATCCAGTCCGGTTCGAAATCGAGCATCGCCTGTGCGCCGCGCATAACGGTTTCGACGGACGGGTCGGGTTCGATGCCGTCGAAGATGCGGACTTCCATGCCCGCTTCTTCAAGATACGCCTTTGCGCGATCGAGGAAGCCGAAGCGCTTCATCGAGCCGCCGCCGACGCAGATCATTGCCTTTTTGCCCTTGAAGCTCTTCAGTGCTTCGAGGGATCCTTTTCCGTGGTACAGATCACGAGGGAGAGTAAAACGTGCCATAAAAACCTCCAAAGTTTTCACTGTATTGATATCGCGCATGATATATTCGATATATCACGGAGCGAAATACCCGAAAATGATAGCGACCGAGGGGTCGATCGCTTCATTGTATGACGTTTTGATCACCTTACTGTGAGAACGGTCTTTCGACCAAGACGACCAAACACATGCAAAGGTCGGAAGAACTTGCAATTCGTCCTTTGCACTTTGATTATAACGCTACACGAAAAAAAGCAGAATAACCAGAATGTTCAAGCCGTATTATCAAAAAAGATAACGCAAAATGTTCTGCGTCCGCGGCGGCAGGAACGTGTTGACAACAGTTCCTCATTTCCTATATAATGTTCTTGTCCGCACAAGCCGACGCCGCAGCAGAAGCTGCAAAGATTTGTTTTTGTTTCATTCATATTCGGTGTCATGAAGGTATCGGGACCCGCATAAGCGGGCGCGGTATCTTCTTTTTTATCGGAGGTCGTATGCAAATTGCCATCATCGACGGACGCGGCGGAAAGCTCGGCGCGGCGCTGACGGAAGAGGTCCTAAAGCGGTTCCCGCAGGACGATATCCTTGCCGTCGGCATCAACGACGCCGCGGCGGAACAAATGCGGAAAGCCGGCGCGAAGCGCTGCGCGTCCGGTGAAAACCCCGTGCTGGTCGCGTGCCGGACGGCGGATCTGCTGCTCGGCTCGATGGAGCTTGTTCTGGCGGATTCCATGCTCGGCGAGGTCACGCCGTGCATGGCAAAAGCCGTTTCCGAAAGCGGAGCCATGCGGATCCTGGTGCCGATGCATCTGGAAGGCATCGCGGTCGCAGGTGTCAAGGAAACGTCTGCCTCGGAACTGGTGCAGGACGCCGTTCAAAAGGCGGAACGGTGGAAGAAAGGGCTCCCTGTATGAATCGAACCCTGAAAAAGCTCGTCTTTGCCGCGCTCTGTCTCGCGCTGTGCATGGTCCTTCCGCTGCTGACCGGACAGATCCCGCAGATCGGAAAGGCGCTGAGCCCGATGCACATTCCCGTGCTGCTTTGCGGCTTTCTCTGCGGCTGGCCGTGGGGACTTGCGGTCGGAGCGATCGCACCGGTGCTGCGTTCCGTTCTTTTCGGCATGCCGACGCTCTACCCCGATGCGGTCTGCATGACGTTTGAGCTTGCGGCGTACGGCGCGGTTTCCGGCATTCTCCGGCGCATCCTGCCGAGAAAACCATGGAGCGTATACGTCGCGCTGCTCGCCGCGATGATCGCCGGACGAATCGTTTGGGGCGTTGTCAAGTGGGTCCTGCTCGGCCTTGCGGGATCGGCATTCACGATGGAGATGTTTCTTGCGGGCGCGCTGCTGAACGCAATCCCGGGCATCGTTCTGCACATCGTGCTGATCCCGATTGTTGTACTGGCGCTGGAAAAGGCGGGCGTGGCGGAAAATCGCCCGAAGGAGGTCAAATGAAAACGTTGTATTTTGAGTGCGGCATGGGCGCGGCGGGCGATATGCTGACCGCGGCGCTTCTGGAACTGCTGCCCGATCCCGACGCGTTCCTTGAAGAACTGAACGCCGTCGGCATTCCCCATGTCGTCTTCGAAAAAACGGCCGTATACAAGTGCGGCATTGCCGGCACGCATGTTTCCGTGCGTGTGGACGGAGTGGATGAATACGAGCAGATGACAAACCGCGATCATCATGAACACGGTCACGACCACCCGCATGAGCACAGCACGCTGCTTTCGATTGCGCAGATCGTGGACAAGCTCGCCGTTTCAGACAAGGTCAAAACCGACGTGCTTGCGGTTTACCGGCTGATCGCCGAAGCCGAAGCGCACGTACACAAGCGCCCGGTCGACGAGATCCATTTTCACGAGGTCGGCACGCTCGACGCCGTGGCGGACGTCACGGCGGTATGCCTTCTCATGGAGCGGCTTGCGCCCGAACAGGTGATCGCTTCACCGATTCATGTCGGCAGCGGCACAGTGCGCTGCGCGCACGGCATTCTGCCGGTTCCTGCGCCCGCAACAGCGTATTTGCTGTGTGACGTCCCGATCTACGGTGGTGAAATCCAAGGCGAACTCTGCACTCCGACCGGGGCGGCGCTTTTGAAATACTTTGTCACATCGTTCGGAAAAATGCCTGTACTGTACACGGAAGCGATCGGCTACGGCATGGGCAGCAAGGATTTCCCGGCTGCGAACTGCGTCCGCGCCATGCTCGGGCAAACGGACGGCGAAGAGACCGAAACGATGTGCGAACTTTCGGTCAACGTGGACGATATG
>Ga0247609_10005748_pt1 | contig 12107 bp, 12 predicted proteins | sample 172DNAGHGlowgp2_FD_193487 | JGI IMG/M metagenome (GOLD analysis project Ga0247609, IMG submission 193487) | Sheep rumen microbial communities from Palmerston North, Manawatu-Wanganui, New Zealand - 1728 DNA GHGlow gp2 | ecosystem: Host-associated > Mammals > Digestive system > Stomach > Rumen ... | reverse complement strand
GCTGAAATCATAAAGAAGTATATCCCGGACTGCCGCATCGGCATAGGTCATGGGCGCATGAAACCAGAAGAGCTGGAACAGGTGGTGCTCGATTTCTCCAACTACGACTACGATGTGCTGCTCTCTACCACCATCGTTGAGAACGGTATCGACATCCCCAATGCCAATACCATTATCATCAATAGTGCCCACTACTTCGGGCTCTCTGACCTCCATCAGATGCGTGGGCGTGTGGGGCGTGGCAATCGCAAGGCCTTCTGCTATCTTCTGGCTCCGCCATTGGCAGCACTACCAGCCGACAGCCGTCGACGCTTGGAAGCACTGGAGAACTTCAGCGACCTTGGCTCTGGCATCAACATCGCGATGCAAGACCTCGACATCCGCGGAGCAGGCAATCTGTTAGGGGCTGAGCAGAGCGGGTTCATCAGCGACCTGGGCTATGAGACCTATCAGAAGATTCTGAACGAGGCCATGGCTGAGCTGAGGAACGAGGATCCGGAGTTCGACGAGCTGAAGGATACCGCTTCTTCCAATAGGAAAGAAAACAAGTCATCCTCTCCTATGGAAAGGATGGGCGACGGCTCCGCCTTCGTTGCCGATTGCTCGCTTGAGAGTGACTTGCAGATGTATTTCCCCGACCAGTACGTACCCAGCGACTCGGAAAGAATGTTGCTCTATCGCGAACTGGACTCCATCCGCGACGATCAGGGGCTCAAAGCCTACCGCTCGCGGCTCATCGACCGCTTCGGACTCATACCCCATGTGGCAGAGGAACTGTTGATGGTCGTTCCGCTGCGAAGAATGGGCAAGCAGTTGGGGTGCGAGACCATCATGCTCAAGCAGGGACGTATGTTCCTCTTCTTCGTAGGCAATCCCCGTAGTCCTTTCTACCAAAGCGGAGCGTTTGGACGCATACTCGATTATGTAGGGCAGAACCCGCGACGATGCAACTTCCGCGACCAGAACGGAAAACGCTCACTGGTCATCACCGAAGTGCCCACGGTAGATGAGGCCGTTAAAGTGCTCCAAGCTATTTAAGTGTCATTCTGTCGGTGGGTTGTGTCATTTTGTCTGTAAAAATTACATTGGCATTTGGTTTGCATAAAAGTAAGTGAGCGACGCAAGAAGCTCATGAGAAAACAAAAACATGTAAAATCATTTAAAATAAATTGGAGGACAAAATTATGACACCAATGATGAGACGTAACGCAGCTTGGCTGCCTGAGGTTTTCAACGATTTCTTTAACACCGACTTTATGCCGAAAGCCAATGCAACAGCTCCCGCTATCAACGTGAAGGAGAGCGACAAAGGATATACCGTAGAACTGGCCGCTCCCGGCATGACTAAGGAGGACTTCAACGTTCACATCAACGATGAGGGCAATCTGATTATCAAGATGGAGAGCAAGCAGGAGAAGAAGGACGAGGACAAGTCTACCCGCTACCTGCGCCGTGAGTTCTCTTACACGAAGTACGAGCAGACGCTGATTTTGCCGGACGACGTGGTGAAGGACAAGATTGCAGCCCGCGTTGAGAATGGTGTACTGACCGTGGAGCTGCCCAAGGTGGAGCAGCAGCAGGTGAAGGTGAGCCGGCAGATAGAAATTGGCTAAGGAGCCTATCGGGAGACTGATAGGTGGTCTCCCTCTAAGCTTACTGTGAAAAGATGGGGCGTACGGACAGTACGCCCTTTTTCGTCTTTGGCATGACTGTGTACAGACATCATCCATTGTCCGTCAAATGTCTGGAACAGCATGCTGTGACCATAGTTGGGAGGAGTAATAGGGCGGGGAGCTTGTGTCCAAGGTCCGTCGAGGGTGCCGCTTTCTGAATAGGCCACGCCCTGCGTATAGTCGCCATAGACCCATGATGTCCAGAGCATGCCCAGCCTGCCTGTTGAGGTGCGGAAGAGCCATGGGCCGTCGGTCACCTTGTTCCATGTCTCCGTGCCGTCCTCCAGTCGCTCGCGGCTCCAGGGCGAGTCGCTGGCACGGAAGAGCACTTTAGGTTCCCCAACGGTGCCGCTGAGGTCGGGTTTCAGTTCAATCTTTTCTATGGTTCCGTTCCAGTTCTGCAGCCATTCGCCGCAGAACACCATATAAGGCTTTCCGTCCGTATCACGCCAGAAGGTACCGTCAAGAGTGGGGCGGTTGGCGGGCAGGTAGGTGGTATCACCAAAAAGACGGTAGGGCCCCATGGGGTTGTCGGCCACTAATACCTGGCAGGCTCGCCGCTCGATGTTGTTACCCTTGACGCGGTCGATGATGAGGCTCTGATTGGTGAACGTAGCAAAGTAGTAGTACTTCCCGTTCATCTGATGCAGTTCGGCTGCCCATATCATTGGCCTTGGCCCCATCCACGACGTTGAGTCGATGTCCACGACACGGTAAGGGCCGTCCCATCGTTTCAGGTCCTTGCTTTTCCACATCATGCCGCCTGTACCTGTCATGTAGTAGGTCTGCGTCTTTTTGTCGGCCAGAATGGCCGGGTCGCTCAGGCGGATGGAGTCTAATGGTACGTTGTGTCGTGGCTGCCGCCATTGTCTCTGCCCGTTGACTGGCAGTGAGAGCAGTATGAGCAGCAGTGTGAATGTCGATAAAAGGTTCTTGTTCATAGTTAAGTCGGGTTGTTGGTATTTAGTATTCTGTTTTGTCAGTATTGGCCGTCCACAGGCGGAAACTCTCTAAGGCTTCGTCGCGCAGCAGGGGTACGATAGGTACGGTTCGCTCTTCCAAGGGGCGGTCTAGCTCATTGTAGATAAAGTCGTCGGCAAAGTTGATGTCACGCGCATCCTTGCGTGTGTTGCCGTAATAGATACGGTCGATATGGGCCCAGTAGATGGCACCGAGGCACATCGGGCACGGTTCGCAGGAGGTATAGATGACGCAGCCGGAGAGGTCGAAAGTTTGCAGTCGCCGGCATGCCTCGCGGATGGTGTTCACCTCTGCATGAGCCGTGGGGTCTACGTCTATGGTGACACGGTTGGAACTGCCGGCAACGATTTGTCCGTCTTTCACGATGACGGCACCAAAAGGACCGCCGCCTTTCTTCACACTCTCATTGGCCAGCCGGATAGCCTCACGCATAAAAGCGCGGTCTTGGTCGGTGATGATAATTTCTTTCATGTTTTTTACGATATTTTTTGCAAAGATACGATGAAGAGGGTAAAAAAACAAATATTTTTCGTAATTTTGCATGCGCGAAAATCACTACTCATTTATTTTGATGAAAAGACTGTTGTTTTGGTTGCTTTGCATGCTGACGTTGACTGTTAATTTGCACGCAGAGTCTGAGCACAATATTATTGAGCATAGCGGTGACCGGTATGTAATAAATGTGGAAGCCTTGAAGCCCGATAAGGAGATGACCCTGATGGACGTGCTTCAGATCTGTCCAGAACTGGTGTCGGCCAATGGCAAGCGTATCACTGGAAGTTTTGAGCTGCGTGTAGACAATATCACGCTTACGATGGACGATGAGGCGATGTTGGAGCATCTGAAAGCCAGTGAGATAAACACGGTGGAGGTCTACCTGTACACCTCTGTGGCCATCAGCGGTGCTGGCAATGGCGGCATCATCGATGTATATCTGAGGCAGCAGGAGGACGGCAAGACCTCTGGCAAACTGCAGATGGAAGGCAGTACGCGGGGCAATGGCAAAGTATATGCTGATGTCACCACCAGGGACAAGAACGTCACCCTGAGGGGCTATGCGCTGACCAATCTGGGGTATGCTCGTGGATCGCTTGAGGATTATGACTGGTTTTCTTCCCGTCAGGGCGTAGAGAACATGCATCTCTCCGCAGACTGGGATATCAGCGAAGATGACAATCTTAAGATAAAGCTGTTTCAGGTCTTTCAGGACAGTAAGCACCGTTTTGGCTCCGGGCAGGACGATTATTGCCTGCCAGAGTTGCAGCGTTACGGGATGGCCGTGGCCAGTTATACGCATACGTTGAACGAACGTGGGGCTACACTGCTCGCAGAGGGCGGAGCCGACTATTTGAACCAGTCGACAGGAGAACTTAAGCAGCGCAGGGCTTTCACCTATTTCTTTGCGGAGACGAGCCAGCCCTGTCTGGACAATGACCTCACTGTTCTCGCCGGATGGGAGATAGACTATGACAACCTTTGGAACACGGGCTACGACCGGCAGCAGATGATGTTCAATGACCTTTATCTGCAGCTCGACTACGCCAAAGGCCCGTGGATGCTGACGCTCGGTGACCGTTTCCGCATCACCAACTACTGGCACCGCACCTATGACACGGAGGACGCTTTGCTGTGGAACAACAACCGTGTGGAGAACAGTTTCCTGGCCAGTGCGGGGTATAAGGCCGGCAAACACTTTGTGCAAGCCATCTTCAACCGCGACTATTTCGTACCACTCGTCGACGACCTCTATAGTGGTTACAACACGGAGACGAACCGCCTTACACACAGGACCGGTTATCAGACACCGCTGATCTGTTCTACTGAGGGACGCTATGCCTATCAGAACGAGAATCTCGTGGTGAGCGGCGGCGCGTTCCACTCCTGGACTACCCACAGTGCGGGCTTTGACGAACAGCTCACAGGTGTAAGGTCTGCAGTGACATGGCTGCAAGGACCGCTGCGGCTGACGGCGGGGGCCGATTTCTTCCATGATTGTCTCAATGCTGCCGACTATACAGGCTCCCGACACGACAACTACTTCAACCTTCGCCTGATGCCTTCATTGCAGTTGGCAGGAGGGGTGCGCGTCAGTTCCAGACTGCTCTATAACAGCAGGAGAAGTTTATTGGCTCAAACGCATCCCCATCTCTATGCCTCAGTAAAGGCAAGCAAAGACATTGGGCAGCACATCACCCTCTATGCTGATTTCCATGATTTGGCAGGAGCGCCAGGAATGTACTCCCTTCAGCTGGGCAGCTCCTACGACGACCGTGCGCTCACACTTGGCTTCATCTACCGCTTCCGGTGACTTGCTGTGGTCTATGCAAGAAGAGTCGTTTCATTTGCTTCTGCCTACTATCACCTTGTCTTTTTTTCTGTCTTTAGAAGTCTATTTAAGGTTTACGATAAGAGACGTTGATGACCCAAGAACGCTATGGTAGTGAGTGAACCGAAAGAAGATAGTACAAACAAAACCAAGACTCAGAAAAAAAAGACACCATAGAACGAGTTTTTCTTGAAAAGACGCATATATGTCAAAAAGATTGCGTATCTTTGCACTCTGAAAGGGACAACCAATCTCAGAAAGCAAGATGAAACTGATCATCATGACCAAACCCACGTTCTTCGTGGAAGAAGACAAGATTCTTACTACTCTCTTCGAAGAGGGCATGGAATACTTGCACCTCTATAAGCCGGACTCGGAGCCCATCTTCTCAGAGCGCCTCCTCACATTATTGCCAGACGACTATTACAAGCGCATCACAGTTCACGACCATTTCTACCTGCGTGAAGAGTATGGGCTGAAAGCCATTCATCTGAACAGAGTCACCGACGAACTGCCTGTGGGCTATCATGGGAACGTGAGCCGTACGTGCCATACGGTAGATGAGCTCAAAGATGCCAAGAAACGGTCTGTCTATGTGTTTCTGAAAACAATTTTCGACAGTCAGAGTAATCCTAATGACAAGCAGACACTGAGCTATGAAACACTTGCTGATGCTTCTCGTAAGGGGTTGATAGACAGGAAGGTGTGCGCTATGGGCGGTATGAATCTCGACCATGTCGGGCTGATGCGCGATCTCGGTTTTGGCGGTATAGTCATCTGCGGGGATTTGTGGAACCGTTTCAATATCCATAGCGAGCGAGACTACAAGGAACTGATAGCCCATTTCAAGAAACTGCAGAAAGCAGTGGGATGAACGATTAGATACTTTTCATAAAACAACTATAAGAAAAAATCTTCTCTGATGAGTACACAAAACTCTTACATGGTCTTCTCTGGTACTGCCACGAGATACCTGGCAGAGAAAATCTGCCAAAGTCTGGGTTGCCCGCTGGGCAAGATGCTGATGACGAAGTTTAGTGATGGCGAGTTTGGCGTAAGCTACGAGGAGTCCATCCGCGGTCGTGACATCTTTCTTGTGCAAAGCACTTTCCCCAGCAGCGACAACCTCATGGAACTGCTGCTGATGATTGATGCGGCCAAGCGTGCATCTGCCCGCACCATCAATGCGGTTATTCCCTATTTCGGCTGGGCGCGTCAAGACCGCAAAGACAAGCCGCGTGTGAGCATTGGTGCCAAATTGGTGGCCGACCTGCTGAGCGTGGCTGGTGTGAACCGTGTCATCACCATGGATCTCCATGCCGACCAGATTCAGGGCTTCTTCGATGTGCCTGTGGATCATCTCTATGCATCAGGCGTTATCCTACCTTATTTGCAGAGCCTGAAACTCGATGACCTGGTCATTGCCTCGCCCGATGTGGGCGGTTCGAAGCGTGCCAATACCTATGCCAAGTACCTGGGGTGTCCGCTGGTGCTGTGCAACAAGACCCGCGCACGTGCCAACGTGGTGGCTACGATGCAGATTATCGGTGATGTGGTGGGGAAGAACGTGGTGATTGTCGATGATATGGTAGACACGGCGGGCACCATCACCAAGGCCGCCGACCTGATGATGGAGTCGGGAGCCAAGAGCGTGCGTGCTTGTGCCAGCCATTGCGTGATGAGCGGACCTGCCAGCGACCGTGTGCAGGAGTCGGCTTTGGAAGAGATTGTATTTACCGACTCTATCCCCTATACCAAGCGTTGCGATAAGGTGAAGCAAATCTCCGTGGCCGAGATGTTTGCTGAGACTATCCGTCGCGTCATAGAGAACGAGAGCATCAGTGACCAGTATATAGTATAGGCCATGCAGAAGTGGTGTCTCGCCTGCCTGTCAATTATTGTGGCGGCCTGTCATCAGCATACCTATGAGGTGAAAGGGACGGCTGAAGGCTTTGACGATGGCGATGTCCTGGTCGTAGAGAACGGCTTGGAGTCGGCTTTCGTCGCCGACACCATTTTAGTCAGGGATGGTGTGTTCAGCTATGAAGGACGCGCTGACTCAGCATTGTTTATGGTGATTCGCTCACTGAAATATACTGATGTTGAAGCCTCCTTCATAGCCGAACCCGGCATCACGGCCCAGGTGAGTATCTCCTCCGACGGCATTATAGTGGTTGGAGGTACAAAGGCGAACGAGGCGTGGCAAGAACTTACCGAGGTGTGCAATGCCTATAGTCGCCAAGTGGAGCAATTGGCAGAGACCTTCTATCAGGAGGATGTAGGTCAGGAGCAGTTGGAAGATCTCTCATTGCGCGTCGGTCGGCTGAAGGAGCAGATGGGCTTTTGGCTTGAAGACTTCGGCAAGCGCAATGCCGACAACGCCGCAGGAAAATTCCTGCAGCGTGAGGCGGTTTGGAAATAATGAATGGGGAAGGCTAAATCGTAGTTTTGTAGAGAGAGTGCTCGTTGTAGCGTTGTTCTACGACACTCATGATTTCATCGTCAGAAGAGAGATTGAAATCGCCTGGCACCGTGTTCTTCAGTGCCGATGCAGCCAGAGAATAGTTTAGATGCAGCTGCTTGTTTCCCGGGAAAGCCCTGTAGGCATGTATCAGACCTGCCATGAACGCATCGCCCACACCTACGGGGTCAACCACGTCAGGAATGTCAATGATGGGTGCCTGAAGCAGTTCACCGTCGCTCCAAAGGAGTGCTGTCAGCGTGTGATGGTTGGAAGCCACCATGTTGCGCATGCCCATCAGCCAGTTGCGGCAGCGTGGGAACTGAGCGTGTAAGTCATCGAACCACTCACGATATTCGTCCATCTGCATTTCGAAGTTTGAGTCAGTGGCGGTGAAAGGAGGCTGAGCCCGATGGCAGAGCCATTCAAACTCGATGGCATCGCCGAACATCATGTCGCAGCGTGCTAGCATGCGGCTGATTGTCTCGCGGGGGTCTGCACCGTAACGCCAGAGGTTTTTACGATAGTTGATGTCGAACGACACGGTGACACCCAGCTCATCGGCAATGTCCAATGCCTCAAAGGTAGCATCGGCTGCCTGTTGGGAGATGGCGGCCGTGATACCGGATACGTGGAAGATGGCAGCATCCTTCAAAATGCTGTGCCAGTCGACCATGCCGGGTCTCAGGTCGTAATAAGCAGAGTTGGCACGGTCGTAAATCACCTTGGCTGAACGCATGCCTGCAGCAGGCTCAAAATAGTAGGTGCCGATGCGGTTGCCGCCATAAAGAACATGGCGCGTGTCTACGCCTAACTGGGCAAGACACATTGCTCCCGCATGACCAATGGGCGTGTCAGGCAGGCGTGTGATGTACTGAACATCCTCACCGAGCGTAGCCAGTGAGACAGCCACGTTGGCTTCGCTTCCTCCATATTTGCTTGTGAAAATATCACCTTGGGTAAGCCGTAAATGATCAGGTTTTGAAAACCTGAGAAGCAGCTCGCCGAAAGTGACTATGCGTTTCTTTTCCATGATGAAAATGTAATAAATCGTGATTTGCTTTTGCTTGGTGGTGCAAAGGTACAACATATTTTTGGGAAAAAGCGCAAAAAAAGTATAAATTCTTAAACGCGGTGATAGCAATTAGAATTATTATTCGTAATTTTGCCCTGCGATAATAACAATGGCTTTTTTTACACATTATTAATAATAATAGTTAGCTATGACAATCAATGAATTTAACTTTGCCGGTAAGAAGGCAATCGTGCGCGTAGACTTCAACGTGCCCCTTGACGAGAATGGTAACATTACCGATGACACCCGTATCCGTGGTGCTCTTCCCACCTTGAAGAAGATTCTTGGCGACGGCGGTGCCGTGATTATCATGAGCCACATGGGCAAGCCAAAAGGCAAGGTGAATCCCAAGATGTCTCTTGGCCAGATTCGTGAGGCCGTAGAGAAGGCTCTTGGCGTGCCTGTGGCATTTGCTCCCGACTGTGCCAAAGCTCAGGCAGAGGCTGCGGCCTTGAAGATGGGTGAGGCCCTCTTGCTGGAGAACCTGCGTTTCTATCCTGAAGAGGAAGGCAAGCCCGTGGGTATCGACAAGGCCGATCCTGCTTACGATGAGGCAAAGAAAGCCATGAAGAAGAGTCAGAAGGAGTTTGCCAAGACGCTGGCCAGCTATGCTGACTGCTATGTGATGGATGCTTTCGGCACTGCTCACCGCAAGCATGCCTCTACGGCCGTTATCGCTGATTTCTTCGACAAGGATTCTAAGATGCTTGGTCTCCTGATGGAGAAGGAAGTGACCGCAGTCGACAACATCCTTTCTAACATCAAGCGTCCTTTCACCGCTATTATGGGCGGTTCGAAGGTTTCTACAAAGATTGGTATCATCGAGAACCTGCTCGGAAAGGTGGATAACCTGATCCTCTGCGGCGGCATGACCTATACCTTTGCTAAGGCGCAGGGTGGCGAGATTGGCAACTCTATCGTTGAGCTCGACAAGTTGGACGTTGCTCTCGACGTGATCAAGAAGGCCAAGGAGAACAATGTGAACCTTGTGCTGGGTACCGATTGTATTGCAGCCGACAAGTTCGCCAACGATGCCAATACTCAGGTATGCCCCGCTAATGCAATACCCGAAGGATGGGAAGGTCTCGATGCCGGTCCTGAGACCCGCAAGGCTTTTGCCGCCGCTATTGAAAATGCTAAGACTATCCTTTGGAACGGTCCTGCCGGTGTGTTCGAGTTCGACAACTTCATCGGTGGTTCCAAGGCTATTGCCGATGCCATCGCCAAAGCTACTGCCAACGGGGCCTTCTCGCTCATTGGTGGTGGTGACTCCGTGGCCTGCATCAACAAGTTCGGCATGGCAGATCAGGTGAGCTATATCTCTACTGGCGGCGGTGCTCTGCTGGAGGCCATTGAGGGTAAGGTGCTTCCCGGTGTGGCTGCTATCCGTGATGCTGAGTAATCTTCATCAAGAAAATATCATAAGAATAATCAGGAGGTAAACACTGCTTTTGAGGGTGTTTATCTCCTGATTGCATGTTTTCCGCGATTTGTTTGGCAACCCCAAAAAAATGTCGTAACTTTGCATCATCAAAATTTTTTATTTTTTTCTATTACTAACTATGGCAACAATAAAACCGTTCCGTGGCATTCGCCCACCAAGGGAATTTGTAGAACAGGTGGAAAGTCGTCCTTACGACGTGCTTGACTCTGAAGAGGCACGCGCTGAGGCCGGTGACAACGAGAAGAGCCTCTACCATATCATTAAACCGGAAATCGACTTCCCCGTAGGTACCAGTGAGTACGATTCACGTGTCTATGAAAAAGCTGCAGAGAATTTCCGGAAGTTCCAGGAGAAAGGCTGGCTGGTTCAGGACGAGCGTGAACATTATTATATCTATGCCCAGACGATGAACGGCAAGACGCAGTATGGTCTTGTGGTAGGTGCATCGGTGGATGATTACATGCAGGGGCGTATCAAGAAGCATGAGCTGACACGGCGTGACAAAGAAGAAGACCGCATGAAGCATGTGCGTGTTAATGATGCCAATATCGAACCGGTGTTCTTTGCCTATCCCGACAATGCTGTCCTCGACCGGCTTCTTATGCGTTACGCACAGACAACACCTGAGTATGACTTCATCGCTCCTGTCGACGGCTTCCGTCATCAGTTCTGGATTGTATCTGATGAAAGCGACATGCAAACAATCACAGATGAATTTGCGAAGATGCCTTCCCTCTATATTGCCGATGGCCATCATCGTTCGGCAGCTGCAGCCTTAGTGGGAGCAGAGAAACAGAAGCAGAACCCCAATCATACAGGCAAGGAAGAATATAACTATTTCATGGCCGTCTGCTTCCAGGCCAGTCAGCTCACCATCCTTGACTATAATAGAGTGGTGAAGGATTTGAACGGATTGTCTTCAGATGAGTTCCTGGCTTCCTTGCAAGTGAATTTCATCGTTGAGGACAAGGGAACACAGATTTACAGGCCCCTGCAGTTGCATGAGTTCTCCCTATATCTCGACGGACACTGGTATAGCCTGAAGGCAAAAGAGGGAACCTATGACAATAATGATCCTATCGGCGTGCTTGATGTAGACATATCCAGTCGTCTGATTCTCGATGAGATTTTGGGAATCAAGGACCTTCGTTCCGATAAACGTATCGACTTTGTAGGTGGCTTGCGTGGCTTAGGCGAACTGAAGAGAAGAGTGGACAATGGGGAGATGCGCTTAGCCTTGGCCCTCCATCCTGTTTCCATGCAGCAGATTATGGATATTGCTGATTCTGGTAATATCATGCCTCCAAAAGCCACGTGGTTTGAACCGAAGTTGCGTTCAGGTTTAGTAATCCACAAGCTTTCATGACCGACGAGTATAAGACAATAACAGGCATAAGCGAGGGATTTTACTCTGAAAAACGGAGTAAGTTCCTCGCCTTTGCACATCATGTTGAAACGCTTGAAGACATCCGCCAGCTTTTAGACACATACAGGAAAAAGTATTACGATGCCCGTCACGTGTGCTATGCCTATATGCTGGGAGCCGAACGCAAGGATTTTCGTGCCAATGATGACGGTGAGCCTTCTTCAACCGCTGGTAAACCCATTCTGGGACAGATCAACTCACGCGAACTGACCGATATTCTGATAGTTGTGGTTCGTTATTACGGTGGCGTAAACTTAGGCACGAGTGGACTGATTGTTGCCTATCGTGACGCTGCAGCTGATGCTATTGCCCATGCTCAAACGGTGGTGAGGCGGGTAGAGGAGACTATCGTCTACGACTTTCCTTATGTAATGATGAACGACGTGATGCGTATTGTGAAGGACATGCAGCCACGAATAGTCAGTCAAACCTATGACAATACATGCCAGATACTGCTTGCCATCCGCAAATCGGAGGCAGACCGCTTGCGCGACAGACTGAAAAAACTTAGTTTTGGTGAATAGTAAGCTAATAAGATATTCTTAACCACGAAGAGATAACAATACGATGATATCATTTCCCATTGCAAAAATCAATCTGGGGCTTAACGTTGTAGAACGTCGCGCCGACGGCTATCATAACTTGGAAACCGTGTTCTTTCCTGTACCCATCAAAGATGCTCTTGAAGTGCAGGTGATGGATAGCCGTTTTCCATCGGAAT
>Ga0247609_10005747_pt1 | contig 12108 bp, 5 predicted proteins | sample 172DNAGHGlowgp2_FD_193487 | JGI IMG/M metagenome (GOLD analysis project Ga0247609, IMG submission 193487) | Sheep rumen microbial communities from Palmerston North, Manawatu-Wanganui, New Zealand - 1728 DNA GHGlow gp2 | ecosystem: Host-associated > Mammals > Digestive system > Stomach > Rumen ... | reverse complement strand
GGCAGTTTGTGTGCCTTCAGCCTGAACTTGACTTGATTTTTCAGATTTATTACAGCCGCTTAATGCCAATAAAAGACATAGAGCTATAATAAACATGTTTAGTTTTTTCATATATCCTCCATTTTTATTATTTGTTAATTATAACATTATTGTTCAAGAATTTCAAAAAATCTTTTTTGAATTGTTCCATTATTGTCTGTAACTGTTAATGTGTGTTTTCCGGGACTTGGAGCCACTGTCATTTCGTGAACCCGTTCTGTAAGCCCAAGGAAGTGGCCGTCTAAATCCCAATAAAGGACAGATTCAGAAGAACGGGTCGCAGCCTGCATAACCATTGCCCCAGGGCTACCGTCAAGTTCAACAGGAATAATATAATTTGTTCCTGACTGAGGAAAAACAATGGAGAAGGAATCCTTTGTAGAAGCGGTGTGCCAGGGAACAAAATCGGGAAGTGGCTGGTAAGCAAGGTTTGTGTTTTTATACCAGTATTCTAAATATGGTGGAAGTACAAAATGCTTTTCTATTTTTGGAAGGCTTCCATTATAGATTCCTGCCTGCTGACCAGTAAGATCTTCTGCACTAGCACGATATTTTCCGTCCGGGGTAAAAGAAATTGTTGTACAATAAGGGCAAAGCTTTGGAGATATTGCTTTTTTAGAACGAAAAATCATTTTTGTATCTGGGCAGTTGGGCCCCGCTGCATAGCCTGAATGGGCACAAACTAATTGAGGTAGGAGTTCTTCTTGGGGCATGTCGGGCCAGGTAGTCTGTGGCAGAGTAGAAAAAATATCAAACATAATTGGAGCAGAAGTAGAAACACTTTTTAAATCAGGATTTCCTTTGCCGGATGCATTTCCAACCCAGACTGCAACTGTATATTGTGGGGTAACCCCAATTGCCCAGGCATCGCGGTTTCCGTTGGAGGTTCCTGTTTTCCAGGCAATTTTTTTTGAGTTCATGTAGCTTTGCCAGTTTGCTTCATCATCTGGTCTTATTCCTGTTGCAAGAGTTTCAATTGTAAGCCAGGCACTTCCGCGGGAAAAAGGAGAGATTGAATTATAGCCGCATGCCTTATTCATTAGGTTTGCATATGCTCGAGCCCCTTCCTGCATGGTTATTTCTCCGCCACCAAGAATAAGCGGAAGTCCATAATCATCTGCGCTGCGTGTAAAGGTTGTAAAGCCTGATTTTTTCAAGATATCAAGAAATCTGTTTAATCCAAAAATCTGAAGCTCTCTGATTGCCGGAATGTTTAAGGACCTTGTAAGGGCTTCTGAGGCAGGAACAAGACCGCTATATTTTGGAATATTATTATCAGGCTTGTAGCTGCCGATTCTTGTAGGAATATCAATTACTAATTGATCTGGTAAAAGCTCTCCGGAATCCAGCATGGCAGCATATAAAAATGGTTTTAAAAGACTGCCGGAACTTCTTTTAGCCTGGATTATGTCTACAGCATAAGATTCTTCATTTCGACCATCGGCTCCGGTGTTTCCGCAATAGGCCAGAATATCAAGAGTCTGTGTATCAAGCACAAGCGCTGCTGCATTATCAATTCCACGCCTGGCAAATTCCTGCGACCAGTATTCAATAATACGGAATGTATTCTTTTGCATCGTATAATCAAGCGAAGTATAAAACTTTGTCTTTTTATTCCTGCTGTTATATATGAGATAATCAAGATAATGATAAGCCGCATTTGGAAGCGGGTAAGGTTTTGCAGGAAGCTCTTCTTCAAGTGCCATTGAGAGTGTTTTAAGGTCAATTATATTTTTGTCATAAAGATTTTGTAAAAGAGAATTTCGTTTTTCTAAAAGTATAGAAGAATTTGCTCCCGGATATACAAGCGCAGGCTGATTAGGAAGAACTGCAAGGGTAGCAGCTTCGGCCCAGGTAAGTTCAGATGGGGGACGATTAAAATATCTCCAGGAGGCTGCTTCCAGTCCTACTACATTTCCGCCAAAAGGGGCATAGGCAGAATATAATTCAAGGATTTTCTTTTTAGAAAAACGAAGCTCAAAAATAAATGCAATAAAGGCTTCCCGTATTTTTTGTGGATAGGTTCTTTTAGGATTTCCATAAAGAAGCCTGATTGTCTGCATAGTGATTGTAGAGCCACCCGAAACTATTCTGTTACTTTTTGCATTTTGATTAATCGCTCTTGCAATTGAAAATAAATCAACACCAAGGTGATAGTTAAATCTTTTGTCTTCGTATGTAATTATAGCTTTTTTAAATTTGACCGGAACCTGGCTTGGTTCAAAACGCCATTGTTCATCAGAAGCTACTCTTGCACCCAAAAGTAATCCGTTTGTATCATACAAAGCATAAGAGTATCCTGGAGATTTTTTGAGAAGCGAGGGCGGAATAATTAAGGTGCATAGTAGCAGAAAGAAAAGCAGACTACTGATAATAATCAGTAATACTGCTTTTTTTCTGCTGATTTTGCAAAGCCTGTTTTTTATCAGGTCAAAGACTTTCATTACTTAAGCATCTCGACAAGAAAGCCTGGTGTTACTGCTTTGATACTTTCATCATACATAGCTTCTGCGTGAATAGCCGGAACATAGAAGTTTCCGCTATAAGCCGCTGTTGCAGTAAATATAAAGTCTGTTGAGTATGAAGAGTTTGGTAAATCAAAGTAAGTATAAATTACATCATCGCGAATATCCTGATATGTGTAAGTTGAAGAATACTTTTCATTTGCAATACGTTCATTTGCAAATTCAAGACAAGTTCCAACAGGTACAGCAAGAACAAGATTCTTAACTTCTTTTCGGGTATTATTTCTGATGCGAACCTTCAGACGAACTTCTTCTCCGGCTTTAATGTTATTGAGACTATAAAAATTATCTACAGTTAAAGATATTCCTTGGTTCAAGGTCTCTTCTTTTCCCGGAGTTTCAAGACCAGAACAGCTTACTGTTGCATAAAGTGTAGTGTTTCCGGTATTTTTTATAGTCACAAGCTGCTGAGGGAATTTATAAGAAACAGGAAGATTTTCTGTAAGAGCTTTTTCTGTGAAGCTGCCTGCTTTTGAGTCAAGATCATTTGATATTTCATATTTTACTTCTGAAGTTTTCATTTTTGAATAATATGGAAGTAAAGAGAATAATGACCAGGCTGTTTCCTGAGTATTGAGCCATTTATCAGAAGCAAGAGTTTCTGCAATTGATTTAGCAAGCATGTCGCTGCTTAAAGGTGAATTGCTGTCAAGCTGTGTTGCAGTAAAGAGTCTTATTGCTTCCAAACGAATTGAAGAAGAAAAATCATCTCCGGTGTTTCTGTAATCGCTCTTAATGCTGCTTGTCTTATTCATAAGTTCTTTTGCTGTATCTTTACGTCCTGCAAGACTATATGCTGCAGAAAGTAAAAGCAAAGTTTCATCTGTAAGATTTCTTGTTTCGTAAAGCCTGTTCATAGAGCTTATGTCTGCTTTTCCTGCAAGTGCAATTACAAAAAGTCTGTAGGCTTGAGTAGCAGTGCTTTCGTTGTTATTAGAGAACTGCCATTCTTTTGCAGATTGTACAAGCCAGTCTAAAGCAGGTGTCAAGATATTTTCTGGAACAGTGTAGCCTTGTTTTTTTGCTTCGAGCATGAAGTGACTTGCATAACAGGTTCCCCATGCATGTGGTGAAGAATTTCCCGGCCAGTAACCCATTGCTCCAACGCTGGTCTGATATGTTGGATAGCGGTCAAGTACAGAAATTACATTTGCTTTAAGTTCATTTGTTTTTTCCGGTGTAAGCTTTGTAAAGTCAGAAATATAAAGCTGAGGGAAACCGCCAGAAGTAATCTGTTCAATACAGCCATGAGGATAAGAAATAAGATAAGAAAGGCGCTGTGAGAAGTTTGTCTGAATAATGTTAGAAAGTTCTACACTTAATTTTGAAGAACCTTTTTCTCCTGGAGTTTCTACAGAAACAGAAGAAGTTTTTCCCGGTTTTATTGCAACTGTAGTCTGGTAAGTAACAGGGGTTCCGCGGCTCTGAATATTCATATCGGTAGAAGATTTTGTTGAATACTTTCCGTCTGTAGCTGTTGTTTCAAAAAGAACATGTCCAGGATTCTTTGTTTCTACTAAGAAATTAACTGTTTTGTTTGAGTTAGCAGCAACAGATACATTTTCGGTTTTAGAGAAATTGGTAATTCCTCTTGCAGAGAAAGTAACAGTCACATTTTTATCTTTGTTTTCCCCATTAAAGATTGTAACAGGAATGTTTATCTTTTCGTTTGTACCAATAGTGCGTGGAATAGAAGGCTGCGACATCAATTCCGATTTTACAGGAACAGTTTTTTCTGCCTTTCCATAAGCACCGTTATTTCCTGCAATAACAATTGCACGTACAGCACCAACATAATAAGGCATTTCAAATTCTGTTGTTTTCTTTTCGCCGGCTTTAATTGTGAATGGACCAAAGTATCTTACAACAGGAGCAAATCGGTTTTCGTTATTTTTTGCATTGTCAAGAATATCTTCGGAACCACCAATTGCAAGCATGGTTTCAAGTTTTCCACTGTAAGCATTTATTACGTATTTATAAATATCCCAGTTCTGAAGTTCAGAAGCTTCCTTCTTGTTAAATTCCTTACGGATATCTGGTGCATGGAAGTTAGTTAAACCTAACAAGCCTTCATCTACAACCGCCAGTGTGTAAGTCATTGCTTTACCGGAACTTTCAGAAACTGTAAATGATGCAGTTTTATTTGGTTCCATTTTTTCTGCAGATGTAATAACAGGATTAAGCTTTGTTTCAGGGTTATCAACAAGAACAGGAATTACACCGTAAAGTCTTATTGGAAGACTGTTTGCGGTCTGCATATGAGGCTGGATTAAAGTTAAGTGTACATAAACGTTTGGAGCCATGTCATTAGTAAGGGCAAGCTTATATGTGTTAGTTCCATTTTTTGTGTCTATGCGCTGAGACTTTATAATCTTTCCGCCTTTTTCTATATAAATATAGGCAGAGGCATTTGCACTTCCGTTAAAGCTGATTTGTGCAGTTTCTCCTGCTGTATAATTATTTTTATCTGCAGTAAGAGGAAGGGTAGCGGCACTGCCTGTTCCTCCATCCTGTGCGCGTCCAGCCCAACCAGGCCAGTCAATGTATACAACTTTTGCAGCAGTATGACCTTTTGAGCCATCACGTACTTCAACAAGATATCGGCCCCAGTCCGGGTATTTAACATTGATTTTAAATGAACCCTTTCCATTTTTAACATCAAAGCTGCCTGAATCAAGTTTGTTATAATATCGTGAAGAAACATGAGTTGCACTTGAGTATGCATCCTTTTCCCACCACCATTTCCAGTCAAGTTTGTAGAATGCGTAATTAAGAGAAGAATTACCCTGAATTGCTTTACCATTTGAATCTACAAGAACAACATCAACTGTATGATCTGTATCTGTAAGAAGCATGTTTCTTGCTGCATCACCTTTAGGAAGTTTTAAACCTACATAACGATCATATGGAGAAAAATCAATTGTCTTTGATTGTGTAGAGAAGTTTCCCGAAGGTTCATAGATTCTTGAAACAAAATGAGCCTTAAGTTTTCCAGGAAGATTTTGTCCGGCATTCAAGCTTGTGCTGAAATTTGCTTTTGAATCTGCACCAAGTTTTCCGGACCAGATCTGGCTTCTGCTATAATTAATGTTTGTATTAAAATTAGAAAATGTATACTCAGAATAGCCGTCAAAATTTGTTTCATCTGCAGAGAAAGCAACTGAAACATCTGCTTCGTAATTTGGAACTTCTGCTCCATGAAGCCAGGCGCCGCTTAGAGTAAAGTTGTTTCTTGAACTTGTAAGATATTCCCCCTGAGCTTCAAGTTCTACTGAAAGTCTGTTTGGAACAATACTTTCAACACTAAGATATTTTGTCCAGGTGTTTCCGCCTATTGTTACACGGCCAGTCCATAAGCCTGTTGGAGAATCGGTAGAAGTTTTAGCAGTTATAGGATAGAAATTATTTTCTGATTTTGTAAGAAGCTGACTTTGTGTAACGTGGCCAAGTGGGTCCATTAATTCAAAAGTAACAGGAATATTTTTAGGAAGAGATTTTTCAAGATCCTGGAGTACAAAGGTAAGGAACATCGCGTCGCCTGGTCTCCAGACTCCTCTTTCTCCGTAAATAAATCCTTTAAGCCCATCAGTAACTTTTTCTCCGCCAATTTCAAAATGGCTTGTACTTAAGTTACTTCCTTCTGAAATTTTAAGATATGAAGTTTGATTATTATTTTTAGCTGTAATTACAAAAGCAGTTTTTTGAGTTTTAATAACAACCTGTCCAGTGGAATCGGTTTTGGCTTTTGCAATAGGAGTTCCAACATAATTAGAAACTTCAATTTCTACATTAGAAAGAGGCTTTGCAGTTTTCATGTCAGAAGCCATAATGTAAAGCGAACCGGTATTATCCTTTTTGGCCATCAATCCAATATCAGAAACTAAAATATTTCTGGAAATTGTATTAGAAGAATTGTAGCTTGCAATATAAAAAGCCGGATGGCATGGATCATTTCTATTATACCAGTAATCGTTTCTATCTCTGTTGCTTACATTTTCCCAGTAATCCCAGCTGCTCTTTTCGTTAGGAAGAGTGTATTGTTCAATTGTATCAGGCGGCATAGGAAGACTTGAGTAATCATGACTATATGGGCAAACATATTTAATCTGGTCTCTTCTAAAAGAAACCCTGATATGGTACATACCTTCAGGATATTTTTTTATCAGCTGCGAAAGATCAAGTCCTCGGGCAATGTATTTATTCTGCATGGAGTTATCCCAGTTAAAGCTGAGCTTCTTTTCCCAGATTGGTTCTCCAACGCGATAAATTTTATTTGTTTCGTTAAGTTCATTATCCTGCAGGAACTGGTTCATGTTGCGTTCATAAATCTGATAAACCTGAACAATTACACCTGTAAGATTTTTTGTTTCAATTGGAAATACAGCACCCTGGCTTGTCGGGAGGATTGTATTTGAATTCATAAAGCGTACAGAAGGAATTTCCCATTTGTCAGAAAGGGTTACTGTGTCTGCTTTTGCAAGATAAATGCCTTCTGAACTTTTTATTCCCTGCTCAAAAGAAACAGTCTGAATGTCCGAAAAGTTTGAATCGCTGAAAATAGAAAGTGTGTTTCCGTGAATGGAAGAAGTATAATTTGAAGTAAGTTTTCCATCCTGATTTTTTGCAATGATATAGGATTCTATGTCTTGAGAAGAATCAAGGGGTTTTGAAAAACTAACAAGGATTGTGTTTTGTTTTGAAGTATTGATATCTACAATAGAAAAATCTGATGTGCCGGGAATAGTAATCTGTTTTGAACCGTTAAAAAGTTTTTCCTGGTCACGGTCCATTCCTAAAGCCTTGCCTGACCATTTAAATTCCAGGTTACGATTTTTATCAGAATCATTTGGAAGATTTACAGAAAATTTCCATGTATCGTCCTTGTCACTTTTTTCCCAGAAAATCTCCTGAGGTTTAAAGCCTAGCTTTGCAGAAAGAAGTTTATTGATCTGGTTTTCCTCAACAGGAATATCGGTTGTAACAGACCCAGAAACTGTATAGAGGGCATTTACCGCATTTAATTGAACTTCATCAAAGTCAACAGAATAAGAAGGACTTTCTACATAAAAGTTCTGTTCAAAATCATCAGCACTTTCATCGGCAAAAAGTTTTTTAATATTTGCTTTAAGAGTGAGTTTTGAGTTTCCTTTATATGGCTGGTCCGGAGTAAAGGTTGCTTTGTTGTCTGAATAATCCCAGATACCCCTGAGCTTTGGATAAATTTCAATTGCTTCGCTAATAGGACATTTTGGAGCTTCCATAAAGCTAATTGAAATTGGAGTTAATCGTCCTACAACCTGAGGTGTAATAAATTCGATGTGATTCGTAGTTGATTTTGAATAAAAAGTATTTTTACCGGATTTTGTACAGCCCGATAAAACCATTAAAAGAATTGATAATGCTAACGTTAATAATATATTTTTTTTCATATATATATTTTAACATATATGAGTTAAATTGCAATTGCTTTTATAAAATAATGACAAAGAGATTATGAAGCCGGCTTTGTGCGTTTTTTTCAAAAAGTCCTGTAAAAACATTGTCTGGAGTAAATACCGCACAAAGAGTATTGTTTGGTAAAGCGTGAAGATCTGTTCCAAAAAGAGCAGAGCGGATTGGTTTTCCGTTATAATAATCCTGGCGGTCAGATTCATCTTTAAGTTTAAGATTTGTAAAACCACAGAGGCTGGATGTTTGGCTGTCAAAGGGTTTGATGCATTTTAGGATTTGTGCCTGTATTTCTTTACGCTCTTCGTCAAATGAATATCTTTGATAGGTTAAAGAGTTTTGCTTCATTGCTTCAAGCTCTTTTTCCATATTCTGGATTGCAGTTTTAATTGTAAAATCTTTTACGCCTTCATAGCCGGCGGCATCTTCAATATTAAAAGTGCCAATCTTTGTTCTGTAAAGGCCTGACAAAAATGCAGCAGAACCACAGGCATTTGCAATGTCTCTTGCAAGGCTGCGGATGTAAGTTCCTTTAGAAACAGAAAAATCTATACGGGCATAAAGAACTTTGCCATCCTGATTTTTCAGTATTTCAGAGATTTGTGCTTTATAAATTGTTACTTTTCGAGGAGGAATTTCTGCTTCCTGCCCCTTACGCACCAGCTCACTTGCTCTTTTGCCATCAACATGAATAGAAGAAAAAACCGGCGGAACCTGATCATAAGTCCCCGTGAATTGTTCTACAGCCTTTATAAGTTCTTCTTCCGTAGGAAGTGGAGCAGTGCGGATAACTTTTCCTGTATATTCAAGAGTATCTGTTTCCTGGCCAAATTTAATGACAGCACTATAATCCTTATCAAAAGCAGTAATGTACCCTGCAAGTTTTGTGAGTCTCCCCGTACAAACAACCAGCAGCCCCTGCGCAAAAGAATCCAGCGTCCCTGTATGCCCAACCTTAGTTATCCCCAGCGCCCTCTTAACATCCGTCAACGCCGTAAACGAAGTAAGCCCCACCTTCTTAGCCAGAAGAACAATTCCATCTGTATTCATATTTTAACATTATATAGAATTTCTACTAAAAAAAAAATAATCAGGCATTTATTTTAAATCCCATGAAACTTAATCCAAAATAAACATCCCCACCAGAAGGGCAGTGAGAGGATCGAACTCCCGACATGCGCCTAATAGGAAATCCGTTAAAAAAAAGAGCGTCAGCTCTTTTTTAGGATTTACCTTTAAAGCGCTCCGAACGAGCGTGAGCGAGTGAGGTCTGACAGAATGTCGGGAGATTCTGAATGCGAAGGGCGTTAAAAAACAAAAGGCTTGGTATAAACCAAGCCTAGTGGGCAGTGAGAGGATCGAACTCCCGACATTCTGGGTGTAAACCAGACGCTCGTACCAGCTGAGCTAACTGCCCGAATCACTCACAAGTGATAAAAATAATATATCAGAAACTTAAATTTGTGTCAATATAACAAATCCTTTTCCATGCATTTTTTTACTAATAAATGGCATTTTTTATAGAAAAATCCGAATTAATCTGTTATTATTATAGCAATGAAAAAAGCATTTTTATATGCAGCATTAATATTTGTTTTTTTCCTCGTTTCCTGTTCAAATGCTCAGATTAATGTTCTGACTTCTCAGGAAGATACTTTACGCTCTGCATTAAATGATAAATCAAATAAAACAATCTGGACAAAAGAAATAGAAGCAGATCGTCTTTCTGTAAAGCTTAATTCTAATATTTCTGTAATTAATAAAGATATAGTTTCTCCGCAAATGCTCGGTTCTATAAAAGACTTACAGGGCCCTGTTTATCCGGAAATTAAGAATTTTGCAAACCTTGACTGTACTTCAATGAATAAAACCCTGCTTTCTACAATAGATGATTTTTGCAAACAGATAAGTAAGTCAACAGATAACCTTGAATCCTTTTTTGTTTCAGAATATTTCTTTAATTATGTATTTTTCAAAACTGATTTTGAAGAAATCTTAAGCAATTTCAAAAAGGGTGATGAAAACTTTGACCATTATGTTATCTGCAAAGCTTTTGAAAGTCAGGACTTAACACAAGTTCCTGTGCGTTTATATAATAAAAACAATTTTGTTGATTTATCTGTCTATCTGACTTATCATAATGGGTATAAGATAACTCAAATTGAAGTTATCAGGTGGGGGAAAATATATGGAGAATCAGACAAAGCAAATTCCAAAAAATGATGAACAGCTTTCTGGTATTGAGCGCGAACTTGTCCTTCAATACCTGATGGATGGAAATGTTCCTGTAACACTAACTCCTGTAAACGAAGAAAAAGCTTCTGATGACGGAAAAATCATTCATCCGCTTGCATCACAAATTTTCCCTGTTGCATTAAAGCCGGAGCATATTATAGTTCAAAAAAACGGAAAAATTCATCTTGAAAATCCTCCTCAGTCTGTTATAGGCTTTGCAGGTAAAACTGTACGTGCGGAGTTTTATTTTAATCGTGTAGGTTTGTTCTTTACCTCGCTTGTCGATAAAGATAAAAAAGGCCTTTATATTCTTGTTCCTGATAGCCTGAACCGCATAAAGGATGTTGAAGAGCAGACAGACTATGATTTTTCTGCAGTATTATTTTTTGAATGTAATAATAAAAAGGATATTAACAAGCCTTGTCGTCCCTGGGAGCATGAAACATTATTTTCCCGTCCTGTATGGAAGTCTATTCCTTTAGAAAATCAAAAAAAAGCAAAAGAATATCTTGAGCAGTTTGTAGAAAGTGCCAAAGCAAAGAAAAATGCAGGAAACGGAATTCAGCTTATTCCGGTTTGTAATTATCTGACTTTTGAAGCAGAAGTAAAAATGCAGGCAATTGAAAATAGGGTGCAGCCTTTAAATATCCTTTATGTTGATCATGAAAGAATTGTTCTTGGCAGCCAGAACCAGAATGATAATTATGAAGTTGGTCATGAATATGGTTTAAAGCTTTGCTTTTCTATAAAAAACAGTCCTATTCTTTCCCGGGATATTTTTGTTACCTGTCTCGTAAATAATGTTTACCAAAGTGAAGACAAAAAACGCAAATGCATAGATTTTATTTACACAACTATGCAGGAAGAAGATTTGCGATATCTTTACGAAAAAGCTACAAAACGACTTTTTGTATAGAGATTGTCGGGCTTGACCCGGGAATCTTTTCTTTATTTAGCTTTTCTATTTCCAAGAACTGTAGAAATAATACTTAAATAAGGAATATTCTCGCAGAAGATTTTTATAATTACAGTCATTGGAACAGCAAGAATCATACCAATAAAGCCCCATAAATATCCCCAGAGGGCAAGACTTACGAGGATTGCAAAAGGAGAAAGTCCAAGGCGTTCACCTTCTATACGCGGTTCTAAAATATTTCCCAATAAAAAGTTTATTGCAGCCATAAAAAGAAATACAAAGACAACTTTTCCATAATAAGGGTAAAACTGCAATAAAGCAAAAATAGTTGTAAGCAGGGTAGAAATAATAGAACCAAAGGTTGGAATAAAGTTCATTACAAAAGCAAGAAAGGCCCATACCATTGGAAAATCAAGCCCGATTATAAGTGCCATAACGAATACTAAAAGTCCGGTGGCAAGTGAGATAAAAAACTTTATAGAAAGAAAGCGTACAACATCTTGTCCAATTTGCTGTGAGATATTAAGTACTGTCTGTTTGTTTTCATCTTTTACGGCATTTGTGATTCTTGTTTTAAATCCCTTAATTTCAATTAAAAGAAAAGAAAACATAATCAAAATAAGAACAAGATATTTTCCAAAACTTAATACCCCGGAAGAAAAGCCTAAGGCCAAATCCTGGACAAACTGGCGAACTTCCAGAATGCCCCAAAGATTATTGATAAAGCTTTTTTCTTCATCAATAACAAGATTTAACTGCTTTGCTATAAGTCTGTAAATAGACATAAAGCGGCTTTCATATTTTGAATATTCTGTTGCTATTGTCTGAACACCTTTTGCAAGCAAACTTGAAACAGAGCCGATAGCAAGAAGAACAATTACAACAACTATCAATGTTCCAAAAATCCATTTGATATGAGCTTTTGCTTCAAGATTCTTTACAACA
>Ga0247609_10005744_pt1 | contig 12110 bp, 23 predicted proteins | sample 172DNAGHGlowgp2_FD_193487 | JGI IMG/M metagenome (GOLD analysis project Ga0247609, IMG submission 193487) | Sheep rumen microbial communities from Palmerston North, Manawatu-Wanganui, New Zealand - 1728 DNA GHGlow gp2 | ecosystem: Host-associated > Mammals > Digestive system > Stomach > Rumen ... | reverse complement strand
GAGCTTTGTAGTAGCCGCTGATTTTCATACAGCAAAGGTTTGGGAAGCGGTGCTTACGTCGTCCGATTAAATCAGCGTCGATAACAGCGATATTCACTTCATCGCCTCCAGATAGATAATAACTTCAGGTTGCCCGAAAAATTTTCGGGCATGAATTTCGCAAACCTGCCTGTCGTCTTCAAAGGCAATTCCAGTTAAAGCGTCCATGATAGCTTTTAGGTGGTTATCAAGGTCGCCCCAATTCCGGCTGGTGATGTCCTTAGGCTTAGGTTTGTAAACGTCGACAGAAAGTTTGATTGCGCCAGTGAGCGGCGGACGTCCCGCCATTGCCTTTAAAGCGAAATAGCCGAGCACGTCCTTGTACTCGGTATAACGCTTGTCATTGTAGCGATGAGAGCCGCCCATAACGCGCTTAAAAGGGACGGAATCCAGCGGTGCAACGATTTTAATCATCGTCCTCCAAAATCTCTATGTCGTCCATAGCTTCTAAGCTAATAGCCCACGCGGGGTGGAGTAAACACCATTCACCTTCGTTAACAAATGGTCCAACTTCCCCGATAAGGATTTCTTGCCCGTAACGTACTTTGATTTTGTCGCCGTCGCGGATAGCCTTGCCTCGTCGGTCGTAGTAGCCAGTTTTCTCTCTCATTTTAATCACCTTTCATTCCTTGTCGTCTCCCGAAAAGTACAACACTGCCATTATCACATTGAGTACGATTACGATTAGATTCAGCTCTGGCGGATAAAACGACGTGATTATATGAATCGTTAGTAGCGTCGTGATTATCAGCATGACTTTTGCCGAAAACCTTTCCTCGCCGCATTTTTCCCAGAATTCTTTTAGATACTTCATGTTATCAACCTACCTTTATTCCATAGCCGCTGTCACAGGTATTTTTAGAACTTTTGCCCGCGTGTGCGTGCAGAGGCATTGCGCGGGCGTCCGCAGTCGCTTTTAATTCCTCGAATGTCTTGCCGAACACTTCAATTTGTGCTCGATATTGCCCATAGTCCATATTGCATTCGCGGGCTTCTCGCGTCCAATCACTTAATGTCTTAACTTTTTCGCCCGTTGCTTTAGCCATTGCCTGTTTAGCTTGTTCCTTTTTTATCGCTTCGTCGCGGCATTTTTTAGAGCAATATTTTGCGTTGTAAACGTCGGTAAATTTCTTGCCGCAAGTTTTGCACGTCAGAGTTTTTTCGACCGCCGAGCGGTGCCAATGTGCCTCGCAACAGACTACCGAACAATATTTTTGATTGTTATTTGTCGGAATAAATTCTTGCCCACATTGGGCGCAAACTTTTGGTGGTTTTGGCTGGGCTTTCGGTCTATTTGCCTTTTCGTGGTTATCTCGACATTGTGCCGAGCAGAATTTCTGATTGCCGCGCCATTTAATAAACTCCTTGCCGCAATGCTGACACTTTATCGGCGGATTATCGCTGTTTTGCGTCGGGTTGTCGTGCTTTTCTTTTTTGAGCGCGGTACTTCGCCGATTGTGATGTGCTTTTGAGCATTCTGGCGAACAGGTCACTTTATGCGGATATGGGCTTTCAAATTCCGTGCCACAGATTACGCATTTCTTTTTCATAGCATCTCCTTATAAATCGGAGCGGCGATTAGTGGTGGTTGGGATTCTAACCGTCGCTCCTTCCTGTCAACTTAATGTCACTGTGAATTTATCGGGTACAATTTTCCCGCGCATGTCGGGAATAAATTCGCCCGTTTCCTCAAATACTACGCCGTCATCGACGATTAGTAGCTTGCCTTTGAGCTTCGCCCAGTCCGTGTATTCTTCCGATTTCACTTTCACGTATTCGGGCGCGACTTGCTTAACTATCGCTATTAACCGCTCGTCGTTGTTCTTGAATTCCTCGCCGCCGAGATAGAACTTCGGGTGTTGCTTTACTTTAGCGATTGTGCCGCCGACGAAAGGAATTGATTTCTTTTTCTTCGGCGGATTTTCGTCGTAATAGGCTTCGAGCAAGATGCTAAGATTTGCTATTTCCAACTTCGCAGATTTAGTTTCGTTGTCGAAATTTTTCTCCGCTGTGGCGATACGGCTCTGGAAAAATCTTATGCTCGCGTCGCGTTTTTGAGCCGCCTCGTCGATTTCGTCTTGCAGTTCGCGTATCTGTTGCAGAATGCTTTCTACTTCTTCAACCGTCATTTTACGCCGCTCCCTTCAAAGCAAGTCGGTTTGGCTCCGTAAGGCAACCATGCTTTTCGTCCTGCGCCAGTGGTTTCAAATATGCCTCGTACTCGTAATCGGGATAATTCGGGTCGTCCAATTTCAACTTGTCACCCTCGTAGACTTCGTTGCCATTTTTGTCGTAACCAGCGAGCTGGGCAACGGAGTGCTTTTTAATTGGACGAAAAGTTGCGTCTTCCATTATGAGGAAATCATACGCACACGTTGAAGGTAGAAAACCCACGCCGTAAACCAATTTACCTTTTAAGCTAAAGTCTTCCCCGCGAAATTTAATTTGTCTCATGATTATCCCCCTCAATCACTTCGCCCGTTTCAGCGTCAATCATTTCCTCTTCGGGGACGTACATATCATCGCGGCTTTGGACGTTGCCACCGTTATCGACGTATTCAAAGGTACTTTTATCGACAACGCTTTGGTCAGCTTGCATTGCCTCAGCCATATCCGCGCTTAGAATCCCCCACGCATTGAGCAATTTTTTCAAAACCGTTTTGCTCGCCATTGCGTCAAAGTTCGTCGTCCATGGGCTGAAACTTTTGCCGTAACTCTGCGAATACTTTTTGGCATGTTCCTCGATTTCGTCTTTGGACATGTACAGCGTCTTTTCAAAGCCGTTATTCAAACGCATGTAGGCGACATAGCCGACAACTTCATCAGAAATTTTTTCGCCAGTTATCGGTTCGCCCGTCACTGGATTAAACCCGCGAAGTTCGCCCTCTCTGACTTTGCCCGCGTGCAGAGCGACATATTTGCCCGTGCGGTGTGCTAGTTGGATCAATCCTTTCACGCCGATAACGAATGTCGCTTGACCTTTGAACGGCATAACATACGCTTGACCAAGTGACGGCGTTATCGACAATTTCAACGTTGCCGCCAGTCCTGCCGCTCCGAAGATTGAGCGCGGGTCGCAACTTTGCAACATGCGATTGTTATTCCAGATGTTAAGAAGTGCCGACGTAAAACCCGCCGCGTTCTTGCCTAATATCTCGCTGAATCTCTCCTTGATTTTCGGGTGCGTGTCCATGTACACTGCTAAACTTTGATTTGCCATTTTTATTCACTCCTGCCATAAATTTGCTTTCGCCTCTAATAGTATTTTCCTAAGCTCACGGATTTTTTCTGCCTGTCGACGATACTTTTTGGCTTGTCGTTCCGCTCGCTTCTGCTCTTTATACAGTTGATTCAAGCCGCGTTCCAGCCTCCGACTTAGGCGAATTTTGCCTTTCCTGTTCATTCATTTTTCCTTTCTCCTACTTGCTAAGCCGCCGCCGACGTGATACAATCCTATCATCAACATTGAACAGTACATTTGTGATATAGATTTTCACGTCGGCATTGCTGGCGTTATTTTTTTACGCTGATTTAGGCTCGGCGTTGTGCAGGGTATAAATAGCATCGTCGTAAATCTCAAAGTCGATTCCGCCACTTAACCAATCGTCCGCCTCAAACTTACCGCGATTTTCAAAATACATCTCAAACGGAATCGCCTTTTGCAAGTCGCTAAGCACTTCCATTAAATACACGTCAAGCGCATATGCGGGGACTGTGTACTCCGTGACGCCGTCGCGATAATTCTCGCTAGCTGAAGGGCTATCCCAAACCCATTGCGGCTCGTACAGCGGCAAATGCACGTCGCTATAGTCGTTGTAATAGCTGGGGTCTTTCATGCCCTTAAAGCTGTAGTAGCGTTGCTTTTTGTATTCCGCGATACTCAACGCCGCCAACATCAGTTGATTAGCGTCCGCGCCTTTGGGCAGTTTTAGTACTAACGTCATCATGATTACTTCCTCCTATCATTGGTTCCGAAAAATGCTTGCACACACATTTCCGATAGTCTGCTAACTATCCGTCCGCCAGCGAACTCCTCAACCCTTTTGAATCTTTCCTTCAAGGCGTCAAGGTCAAGATTTGACGTTATCAGCGTTGCTTTGTTCTCGTTGTACCGCCGATTGATTATCTGATACGTGATTCCGACATTCCAAGCAGTCAATTGTCCTGCGCCGATGTCGTCGAGAATCAGCAAATCGCATTCGCAATAGCGGTTAAGTAGCTCCGCTGTCGTCATTCCCGCCGAATCAAACGTACTTTTTAATTCTTCGAGTAAATCTGGCATATCCCCGAAGATAACCGACTTGCCCGCATTGATAAACGCTTTGGCTATCAGTGCCGCTAAGAATGTTTTGCCCGTGCCGTAACCGCCGTAAAAGTACAGGCTTTTACTCGGTTTGTCGCGAACATAATCTTTCGCGATTCTAATCGCTCGCTCGTTGTCGTTCGTAACTTCGTAGTCTCCGAAAGTGTAGCCCTCGTACTTGCTGGGGAGCCTCGCCAATCGACAATCCTTTTTGAAAGCTAGCTGCTTGCCCCATTGACATTCGTAACGTCCAACGAAGTCGCTAAATTCTTTGCCAATAATCGGTACCGTGTACTGTTTTTTGACTTTCCTACAAGGCAAGCCCTTGCAACCTTCACATTGCGCTATCTCCCTTTCGGCTTTGCGAATCTGGTTAGCTTCAAGCCAACTGATTTCGACGCCGTAACGTTCCTTGTAAATTGAGCGCATTTGTTCAATTTCATCACCAGAGCGGTTTACTGTCGTCAAAGGTAACGGGCTTGTAGTTAAAATCGCCGCTAGCTTCTCCAACCTTTTCACCGCCTTTCTTCGATAAATTCTTCGGCTTGTTGCGATTTTCGAGAACGCTAGCGAAGTAAGCGAACGAAACACCATACGAACTGCCATTTGAGGCTTTTGCCGCGTCCATTGCCGCTTTCACTTCCGAAAAGCCGTACCGCTTTACGTAACTTTCAAGCTTCGAGATAAGCTCAAAGTCCAATTTTCCAAAACGCGATTGTTCCCAGTAATCAATAACCTTGTCGAGCTCGTTTTCTTCAGTATTATTAATTTCTCGCGCGCACGCGATTGCCGTTATAGCAGATAAATCTGTCTTATTTGTCTTAAAGTCTAAAGTCTTAAAGTCTTTATTGTCTTCGCGCGCGCGTTTAATAGGAACTGCCGAAAACTGGTCGCCAGCTGGTCGGTTAGTGGTCGGTTGTTGGTCGGTAACTGGTCGGTTGAGCAAAGCTTTCATTTCTTCCCCTAAGCTGTAACTGGTTTTGTTTTTGAATTGCGTACACTTGATGATGTGCCGCGATGCTAGAAAATGTTTGGCGTCATGCAAGGTAGTTTTCTTGAGCCCTGTAAGCTGGATTAAATCGCGTTCCGATAACACAAGATTGTCTTGCCAGTACCGCTCGTTAAGTTTGAAGATTAGCGTATCGAACAGAACACGCGCACTTGGCGAGTACTCAAGTTGAATCGCGTCGCTATGAAATCCTTTCCACAAGTCAATTAAACTCATGCTTGCGCCTCCTTCCATATTTACTTTTCAATGACCTTGCCTCCTATCAAGGCTCATCTCAACCCACTGCGTGCGGCTAGTGGGCTGACATGAAACTTGATTAGGTTTATCTTTCAATCATCGGCAGGATTCCATTTCTTTTGAGTATGTGATAAAGCTCAATGCGTCCTTTTTGCGTCCAGTAGGTATGCGCCTTGCAATGCATTTCGCCGTCGCCGCCCATGTATTTATGTGTTTTAGTCTGCGACCAACCTTTTGCGGCATATTTCTGATATAGGAGCCAAATGCCGCTTTGCTTGAATTGGATTCCTAGCTCGTGCAGGAGCTTATTGAATCTTTTCGCGCTGTAGCCGTAATCTTTTGCGATGATACTTGTTATAACCAAGTCTTTGCATTGGAGAATCGCGTCGCAGTAATCGGCTTTAGGTTGCAATTCGGCGTTTTGTACCTGCAACAGCGCGTTTTGTGCCTCCAACTCTTTCATGCGTTGTCCGATTAAAATCAGCTGGTCGCCGCTTATCGGTCTGCTTGCGTCGATATACATGCCCGCCTTGCGGATAGTCGGTAAAACCACCGAAGTTACCCAGCGTTTGAAGGTTCTTGCTTTGGGCAGATTACTACGCAGAATCAGTGAGTAAACTCCGCTTTCGTTAATGACGGTAGTACTTTGCAAGCCGCGTGACCCACTGTCAATTTGGCAGAGCGTCTTATCTTCGTCGTCGACGTGCTTTTTCAACGCGCCGAAAGTATCAGCATAACCAAGCGCGGTTGCCACGTCGGAGCCGACGAAATACGGCACCCCGTTAATCTCGATTATGCGTACGCTCCCAAATTCAGGATTGCTGAAAATTTGAATTGCCTGTTCCATAATTACCTCCCATAGCCTATTCCGTTGCACCAGTCGTCATATTCGCCCTTACTCATCGGGGCGCATTCGTCTACAACTTCCTCTTCGCTTTCGTTTTCGTTTCTGTGAGTGAAGGTCTTGCCCCAAAGCGTACCTTTACCTTCCCAGCGATAGTAGCCATAACCTGTGTAAGGGTTCGTCGCTCTCATTAGGGCACCGCCTTTATACGTCCCTTTATTTACGATTCTCATTTGAAAAGCTAGCATTGTTGCCACTCCTCTCACTCAAACCAGCAATACATTTTGTCCCCCGTCTCAACTACGACTGCGTCTTTAGAAAACGCTTTGAAGTCTTCAAGCTCTGCCTCTGAATCGGCAGGTTTTTCTTTCATGACACCTTCGAGCGTAACTCTGTAGTCGTAGCGTCTGTTCGAGATAACAAAGCCGTGCGCCGTGTAGTCGGGGTATCTCTCCATGAATTGATGAATCTGAACTACGTCGGGTGCGGTTTTCTTCTTTTCAAGCGGGTTGATAAAATTTTGCCTAAGCAATTCGCTAAGCTTATCGCAGGTCAGCCCTTCAAAATGTCGGACACCGCCGATGTAACTGTCTGGGTCGTATTCCCCGAAAATGATTTTGTCGCGCTTTTCCTCGTCGTTATTCAAACGCGGACGTGAGCTTTTAGCTTTTCCCATTATTGTTCTCCTTTCATGCTGGTAAAAATCTTTCGGCGATGAGCGACAGTCGCGAATAGTTTTCCAAAGTCTGATTCGTGCCTTTGTAAATCTGTTTGTAGCTGTCGCCACGTGCCGCTAATCCTCTAATCGATACTTCAACCATGCTTTGAAGCTTTTCAATTTCGTAAAGTTGCCCTAGCGGTAAATCGTCGCGGCTTTTCGGTTGTATCTTCGCCGCTCTGTTTACAGCGTTTTGATAAGTCATATAAAACTTTTCGTCATCTGTCGTCGAGCCAGCCGCCCTTGCCAGCGGGATTATTACGTCGTGAATCGCCGCGCACATTCCTTTGTTGCCACGCTTGCCCGCTTGACGAATTGCCCGCCACTCCTCGTTTTGCTGATTGAGTAACGCTTTTTCCATTGCGTTAAAGGCTTGAATAAAGTCAAGTTTGAATTTCAACGCCTTTTCCCCAGTGAAACCCATTGTCAGAAGAGTAAGTCCGTCGCGATTCATTAAGTACATCGGAAGTTCGCGCCCGTTCTGCTCAAATATATACTTCGATTCAATAAAGTACTTAGTGGGGATAGCAGATTTTTCGACTTTGGCTAAATCACGCGAAAGATTACGGATTGCCTCTAAAACAACTCTGTGTTCCTTTTCAAAATGTTCTGCGACTATTAGCGAAGTCGTCAATGCTTGCTTGTTTTGCAGAAAAACCAGTTCTTTCATATCTAGTCTCCTTTCAAAAGATGTGCAACTCTCTTTTCGAGCTTAGCGGCTTTTTCGTTGGCGGCGGCAAGAGAGCGTTTGATGTCGTCGGGCGTTATGCCGTCGGTGCACACATTGCAGATTGCCCAGCCGAGTTTCGCCACGTGCTTTGCGATAATCGCCCAACCTTCAGGAGTGAAGATTTCCTCGCCGATAGCGTTCATGGCGTCTGCCCTCACGTGGTAGCCATTCACGCTGTAGAATTCCTTCTTCCCAATCTTCATCTTCACAATCAGCATTCCAATTCCCCCAAAAATTTTCCTGAAACCTTGTAAACTTTACTTGACAATGCTAAAATGCCCGTATGGGGTTTTCTCCCCATAACTTTTCAACCGTCGTATCGAGCGTTTGAGCTATTCTGATTGCAGTCACAGCGTCTGGAATGCGACGGTCGTTGCTTGATTCGTCCGCCTCGTACCTTTTGTAGGTTCTAAGCGGTATTTTGGCTTTATCCGCGAATTGCAGTTGCGTTAAGCCCAGTGATTGTCTTGCGGCTTTTATTTTGTTACCCATTTCACCTCACTCCTTAGGATTAACGGTGTCCCGTTTAGTCCTTTTGTGCGTATTATAGAAGGTCTAAACGGGCTTGTCAAGATGTATTGAAAATTTTGAGAGGAGGGCTAATCATGGTTGAATTGGTTTCTCGTCTAGATGAATTAAAAAGTTCTCGAAAGCTTATGCAAAAACAAGTTGCCGAAGGTGCAGGTATTCCGCTCCGTACGTATCGTCGTTATGAAAATGGGGAGCGGGAGCCGTCGGCGTCAATCATCATCGCCCTTGCCGACTTCTTCAACGTGTCAACCGATTATTTGCTCGGTCGTACTAACAATCCGTCAATATTGAAAGGGGGTGATTGAATGACTAGAGAAGAATTAAGAAAAATTTTTGATGACGCCGAGAAAAAGGTTTGTACTCCGGAAAATTATGCAAAAATCGTTGCAGAACTTACGGATTCGACAAAGATTCCGCCGGACGATGAGAAGGCTTTCGCTCTCCGGGTAAATCCGATAATAGAGCGGGAAATGCTTTTTGAAGTGCTTGCCACAATTCTGGTGGATAAGTAGTTTTCATGTATTTCCACGCGCGGTAATTGGCTTCTTCATTGGCTATTTTGCGGATTTCGGCGCGAATTGTCGGTTCTTTCAACAGAGCGACAATATCTTTCGTGTCGATGTTAATAGTAATTTCCATTTTTACCTCCTAAAAACTCAATCCGGCTGTCTTGAAGGGGGCGTGATAGATTGAATGCTGAAGAAATCGCTTTAGCTAACAAAATCTCTCGTATCATTTCTTCACAAATTGAACTTTTTGAGAAGCATTTGCCCGATGATAAATGTGTGGCGATAGTTTTAAGCAACGATGTCATTGAGATTAAAGAAGTTATTGCGCTTGAGTATTTTGGTTTGCTCGCGATTGAAGGTCTTTGTAGAACTGTCGTGTCTCCTCAATACTGCGGCGCACCAATTCGCGTCTTGCTCGCGCCAACTCTTCAAGGTCTGACATTGATAGGTGCCCCACGAACGGAAGAGGCTTCTCGTTCAAAGATTGGTTTCTCAATTCAGGGTCAAGAAGTTTCGCTAGCTCAATCATCTGTGCCGTAATAGGAGCCAGATACTCCCCGTTTTCCCTTACGGAGCGTTCGGAGAGTATCTGCATTTGCTTTTTGAGCGTATCTTTAATGAAAGTGTCCATTAGTTTTCCTCGTCTGCTTCGGACGGCGTTTCGCCTTTGGTCATATTGCAAAAATCTTTGGTTAAACGGTCTGCAACCATTTTGTAATATGATTTGATGAACTTATCTATGCGCCCGCCTAATTCAACCCTAGAAATAACGCCTTTTTCGTGGAGTATGTCAGCAAGTGCCATTTGATGAATAGCGTTGTCAGCAAGTAATGCAACAATCGCTTTTATTTCTTTATCTTTCATGATTCATCAGAGGGCGTATCAGCCGATTCAGAATTCTGGTCGGGCTTTTGAGACGCGAGCCAGGTGAAAGCGTAGCCGACGCAAGGTGGTTGAGAATTACACGTCCCAAAGCTTTTTCTCAATTCGGGGTCGAGAATTGTAGCGAGCATAACCAACTTGTCGGTGATAATCGAAATGCCGTTCAAATCTTCGTTCGCGGCGCGTTCGACAAGCAGTTGCATTTGCTTTTCAAGCATTTTTCTAACCAATTTGTTCATAATTTTAGCCTCCTACTGTTTACGGTTTTGAAACAATTAAAATGGTGTATCGTTAGGGTCAAAACCCAAATCGGGCGGTGCAATCGGCGCGTTGCCAGAGGGCTTGCTGTCTTGCGATTTAGCGTCCATGAATTCAAAGCTATCGACGATGACATTGACGCTACTTTTTTTAGCCCCGCTTTTGTCCTCGTACTGGTTGAATTGAAGGTGACCGTCGACGAGGATTTTAGAGCCTTTTTTAAGGTATTTGCCCATAGTCTCTGCGGTCTTATCCCATGCAACGAGATTGAAGAAATCAACCGCCTTTTCTTTTGTGCGACGGTCAACGGCGATTCCAGACGAGCACCACGCCATATTCTTTTGCGTGTATCTGACTTCAGGGTCGCGGGTAAGTCGCCCGCTTAAAATTACTTCGTTCATATTTTTTACTCCTTTTGTTGCGCCTTTATGTTTGCAATTAGTTCCAAAGCTTCAGTCGCGTATCGTAAGCCTTCAATTAAAGCGTCTAATTCCCAATCGCCACCAACCGAAATGATTAAGTCTTCAATGTCGGTGTGAACTTCTCCGTCAATAGACGCACTAAGGTCACCACCTTGCATACGCAATTTGATAAAACTTTCTCCGCCGTGTCCAGAATCACCGCCGCAATAACCTGTTGTGCCAGCTGTAACGTTCAAAATTCCATTACCAAAATAATTTTCTTCAATCGCACAAATTTTTTTAATACGATTGTTGCCATAACGGTCAAGAGAATACAGATTAAATTTCATTTGCGTTGCTCCTTTCCTTAAGTCAACCGCCCGCTGTCGAGCGGCTGAATTAAAGATTCAAGAGGGGGTCTCTGCAAGCGTCATCAGTCGCTTTGACTAGCTCCGGATAATCGCGGCGACTGATTCAACTTGCGCCAATGAGTAAAGAAACCAACAAACGAAAGGAGAATAAAGTAATGGGTCGAGCCATAAGGCTCAAGTCTGCCGTCAAAATTTCTCCGGCAATCCCGACGGCAGAAATCAACCTTATTTATTTTAAAGGAGGTAGCCCCTGTGGGCGACTAATCGATAGGCATTCCGTCTTCGCCATATTCAGCGGCGATTCTCCTGCATTCGGCGACAATCAGCTGGTTGTAATATTTCCAGTTTAAATCAGTGATTTTCCTATTGGTATCGCTGGCAGGTCTATCGAGGAGAAAATCCAGAGTTTCACGGCGGTCACGCAATAACGTTTCCAGCATTGAGAACTGTTTTATCTTTACTCTGCGATAATCTTCTTCCAAATCAATTCCTCCTATTTAAAGCGTGTAAGTGGCGGCTGGTTTTAATCTTCAGAACGGAGGTTGCACCCTTCTTTCTTTAATTTTTTGTGAAACCGCCACTCGCGCTTGTTAGCTAAATCACCGAGCCGACAGTTGGTTTTTGTTTTAACATTTTGTGGTCTAAGAGATTGCTGAAAACTGCCGGTCAGCGTGTTTTTTATAAAAGCGGTTAGGCGGCGGTGAGACTTGGCTTCATGTCAGAGGAGGCTTTTCACCTCACTTATTTTATTTTTGATACCGCCGCTTAACGTTACCATTTGTGCTTCCATTGACACTCCCCACACCCACGCACTCGAAAGAGAAAAGATTGACACTCCCCACGGCTAAGGGCGGAGGGATTCTTGCTTCTTCGAGAACTGCGCCGAAGGTTACGTCTTACACTCTCTCCACAAGCTTAAATTCCCGTGTGTCCCACGGTACTTTTTATTCTTCAAGCTGAATTTTTCATTTCCAATGCTTTTCGCAAGATGTTTACAGCGGCGTTTTGGTCGCGGTCGTGAGCAGTTCCACATACCGGACAAGTCCAATGCCTCACACTTAAATCTTTCGTTAGCGAATTTTTATATCCGCAGGTGCAACAAGTTTGACTTGACGGGTAAAACGTCGGTACTTTTATCACGTCGCAACCGTACAAAATAGCTTTGTATTGCAACTGCCTAAAGAATTCGCCCCAACTGACATCTGCTATAGCTCGCGCCAATTTGTGATTTTTCATCATTCCCTGCACATTGAGCGATTCAACCGCTATCGTTTGGTT
>Ga0247609_10005743_pt1 | contig 12110 bp, 11 predicted proteins | sample 172DNAGHGlowgp2_FD_193487 | JGI IMG/M metagenome (GOLD analysis project Ga0247609, IMG submission 193487) | Sheep rumen microbial communities from Palmerston North, Manawatu-Wanganui, New Zealand - 1728 DNA GHGlow gp2 | ecosystem: Host-associated > Mammals > Digestive system > Stomach > Rumen ... | reverse complement strand
AATCTCAACTAGTGTCTTATTCAACGATGGTGTTCCAGTTGTGGACATCTTCGTATTCGCCCAGCTGGATGGCACGCAGACGCTCATAAAGCTTCTTGCTCCAAGGACCGGGTTCTTTGCCAAAGTTATAGCTCTTGCCAGTCTCGGGATCATCGAGACGTTCGATGGGGCTGATGACAGCAGCAGTGCCGCAAGCACCGGCTTCCTGGAACTCGGCAAGTTCTTCAACAGCGATGGGGCGACGTTCCACCTTCATGCCCATATCCTCGGCCAACTGCATGAGGCTCTTGTTGGTGATGGAGGGCAGGATGGAAGTGCTCTTGGGTGTGACATAGGTGTCGTTCTTGATGCCGAAGAAGTTGGCTGCACCGGCTTCGTCAACATATTTCTTTTCTTTAGCGTCGAGATAGAACTCGCAAGCATACTGACCACCATGGCAGGCTTCGACATGGGCGCGGAGGGAAGCGGCATAGTTGCCACCCACCTTGAAGACACCGGTGCCGAGAGGAGCGGAACGGTCATATTTGCGGGTAATGACATAGGGGTTGGCCTTGAAACCGCCCTTGAAATAGGGACCTACAGGGGTGACGAAAATGAGGAAGAGGTATTCGTCGGCAGGTTTAACACCAACGGTAATACCGGTGCCGATGAGCAGAGGACGGAGGTAGAGGCTGGCGCCAGTGCCATAAGGAGGAATGAAACGCTCGTTGAGCTTGATGACCTTCTTGCACATCTCGACAAACTTCTCAGTGGAGAGTTCGGGCATCATGATGCCACGGCAGGTGCTTTGCAGGCGCTCGGCATTGGCTTCGGGACGGAACATACGGATTTTGCCATCCTTGCAGCGGTAAGCTTTCAAACCTTCAAAAGCCTCCTGACCATAGTGGAGACTGGAGGCAGCCATGTGTATGGGGAGATACTCTTCGGAAGAGATTTCAATTTCGCCCCACTGACCATTGCGATACCAGCAACGGACGTTATAATCGGTTTTCACGTAACCAAAAGGGAGGTTTTGCCAATCAATATTCATAGTACTAATTATATTTGATGTTTGATATTAAATTGTTTGATATTTCAAAAGATTAAAGTTTAAAATCTATCCTGTCACCCTATTGCGCAACTGCGATAACTTTAAACTTTAAGCTAGAAAAAAGTGGTCCCACTTGGGCTCGAACCAAGGACCCACTGATTATGAGTCAGTTGCTCTAACCGACTGAGCTATGGGACCAGATTTCATACTTTCGAAATCGGCTGCAAAGATACACATTTTTTTTCATTCACCAAGAAAAAAAACTTTTTTCACCTAGATGGGTGATGATTAAAGCACAAAAGATAAAATCAAGTGTAGGTAGAAATAGCATAATATAAAATATTGTAACCAAGACAATAACAATAATATTTAGTATCACAATGGAATCGGGAAAACGGTTAATTGGATGGTTGATAAATCGGCAAGGAAAAAACATGCCAACAATAGTGGAAAACGGTCTCACTCAATATGAAAAAAGGTATTTTCGAAGTAAATGAGAGAAATGTAATCTATGGTTAGGAAGTAAAACACTGGATGAAAACAACTTAAAACCAAGAAATAACTTCATAGGTAAGTACGGGAGAAAAAGAGTAGTGTTACTTCAGGGAAAAAGGCTCAAAAAAGGGGGAAATGGGTTGCTCAGAAGACCAAAGAAAACCTGTTTGGGACGAAACAAGTGCATTCCAAAATAGTGGAAAAAAGTCCATTGGGAGAAAAATGTGTAATGTATCAAAAAAAATTAGTATTTTTGCAGTTTTGAAAAACAGATATCAGAATGGGTAGAATTCTTGCAATTGACTATGGTATAAAGCGTACAGGGATTGCTGTGAGTGATCCGGAGCGTATAATAGCGACAGGACTGACCACTGTTGCCACACCTACGTTAATGCAATTTTTGAAAGAGTACTGCCAGAAAGAGCCTGTAGACATCTTTGTGGTAGGGCAGCCCAAACACATGGACAACACCCCGTCGCAGTCGTCCAAAATCATAGAGCCATTTGTTCAGCAGCTGGCCCAAACCTTCCCCGAAAAAGAAATAGCCCGTATCGATGAGCGGTTTACCTCGAAGATGGCGTTTCAGGCCATGATAGATGGTGGGCTGAAAAAGAAACAACGTCAGGACAAAGGTATGGTGGACCAAGTGAGTGCGACCATTATGCTGCAGGACTATATGCGAACGCTGCAATGATATCGAAAAACCACATCAGAGAAACAATAATAACAACATATAACAGAAATGATTTATCCAATTATCGGCTTAGGCCATCCCACACTGCGCAAAATAGCTAAACCTATAGATAAGGATTATCCTGAACTGGAAAAATTGATAGCGGACATGTATGAGACCATGTATGCCGCCGACGGTGTGGGACTTGCAGCCCCCCAAATAGACCTTTCCATACGCTTGGTGGTGATTGGGTTCCGTCCTTACGACGAGAAAACCGACACCTATGGTCCCGTGGCAGAACAGCACACCCTGATTAATCCTGAAATACTGGAATATATAGGTGAGAAAGAGTATTTCAACGAAGGATGCCTTAGTATTCCCGACATCCACGAAGATGTGTTGAGAACCGAAGGCATCGTGATGCGTTGGTATGACGAAAACTGGCAGATGCACGAAGAGGAAATACACGGAATGTTTGCCCGCGTGGCCCAACATGAATATGACCACCTGGAAGGGAAAGTGTTTACCGACCACCTCAGCACCCTGCGCAAAACCATGCTCAAACGTAAGTTAAACGATGTGATTAGCGGGAAGGTGCGCACCTCTTACAGAATGAAAAGGAAATAAAGCCCATCTTGAAAATAATATATTTTATATTCAATAAATCAACTAATTGAACAAACAACATCAATCATGAAGAATCTACAAAAGTATGCTTTGATATTCGTTGCGGCTGCCATGTTGGTTGCCTGTGGTCCCAGCAGGGAAGAACGAGTGGAACAAATAGAGGACTTCGAGGACTCACTTTTCGAATTGGCCATTGCCGCTGACCCAGCAACAGCCGATGAATTGACCGCGTTGTACGAATCGTTTGCATCCAAATATCCTGACGACCCGCTCACGCCCCAGTACCTAATGAAAGCCGCCGATGTGCAGAGCAATGTGCTTCACACCGAGAGAGCCATACAATTGTATGATCGGGTAATCAACAACTACCCGGATTTTCAGGCCATTCCCGACTGCTATATGCTGAAAGGTCATACATACGAATTGAACAGTCAATACGAGGAAGCCCGCGAGGCTTACCAAATATTTGTGGACAAATTTCCCGACCACTACATGGCTGACCAAATCCGCATCACCATTCCGCGTGTGGGCATGAGCAACGAGGAGATGTTGGCCGATATTCTTGCCCACGCCAACGATACAATAATAGCCCAATCAGCCCCGGTTAAGTGAGCGATATTATCAACATACTACCCGACAGTGTAGCCAACCAAATTGCTGCAGGCGAGGTGGTTGACCGCCCGGCTTCGGCTGTGAAAGAGTTGCTCGAAAATGCCATGGACGCTGGAGCAACCAAAATACAGCTGATAGTGAAAGATGCAGGGAGGTCGTTGATACAAGTAATTGATAACGGATGTGGCATGAGCGACAGTGATGCCCGTCTGTGTTTTGAACGCCACGCCACATCGAAGATTCATAAGGCCGACGACCTCTATGCAATACATACAATGGGGTTCCGAGGCGAAGCCCTAGCATCGATAGCAGCCATCGCCCAGGTGGAGCTTAAAAGCAGAATGCACGACAGCGAATTGGGCACCCAAGTGATAATAGAGGGCAGCGATGTGAAAGAGCAGACACCCTGTGCCTGTCCTTTTGGAACATCGATAGCTGTAAAGAATCTATTCTACAATGTGCCTGCTAGAAGGAACTTCCTAAAAAAGGATAGTATCGAGTTGAGCCATATCGAGGAAATATTCAAACGAATAGCTCTAATAAACTGCGATATAGACTTTTCCTTCCATAGCAACGGCAGGATTCTATACGACCTTCATGGTGGCAATTTTGCAGAACGGATAAGCCAAGTGTTCGGCGAAAGCTATCGGGAACGGTTCTATCCAGTGAACGAGTCTACCGATATAGTAAAAATCTCCGGGTATGTTTCAAAGCCTGAGTTTTCCCGCAAAAGCCGTGGGGAACAATACCTGTTTGTGAACCACCGATTCATAAAACACCCTGCCCTCAGTGCGGCCATCGAGAAAGCTTATACAGACATAATCCCGGAGCACTACTACCCTACTTATTTCATGCGTCTGGAGGTGGATCCCAGCCGTATCGATGTGAACATTCACCCCACCAAGACTGAGGTGAAGTTTATCGATGAAAGTGCCCTTTTCGCCATACTAAGGGCTGCCACAAAGAAAGCATTGGGACAATTCAGTCTGGGCAACGAGCTGTTGTTCAATCCCATTCAGGAAGTGGACGTTCCTCCAGCTCCCAAAGGATACGTACCACCTCAACCACAGGTGCACTACAACCCAGACTACAATCCTTTCGAGATGAACGGCAAAGCCAAAACAGGCAATACAGCTTCATCAAAAGGCGTAACGGGCAGTTTTTTTCAGCCAACCGAACATCGTGAACCCGTTTCGTCGAAATGGACTTCTTTTTTCGACATTGAAAAGGAAAAAACACCACCCCCCGATCCCGTTTTGAAGATGGATTCCGGGGACGAGAATGGCATCGACGACAAACGCGAGCAAGTGGTGCACAATCCTTGTATTCAGATAAAGAACAGCTTTATTGTCAGTTCAATGCCCTCCGGCCTGCTGATAGTGGACCAACAGGCAGCACACGAACGGATACTCTTTGAGCGTTTCAATAGTGCCAGCGAACAAGTAGCCGCACAACATTTACTATTTCCTGTCAACTGCCAATTCTCTCCCGCCGATGCTGACATTTTCAACGAACTTTGCAGCGACTTGAAAGGTTACGGATTTGAAATAGGCTCGATAGGCCAGACCACTTTTGTGGTCACTGCCACCCCCCCCGATGTGAAAGAAAGCGAACTGCAACAATTATTTGACAAAATGATTTCTGACTACAAAGGCTCCATGTTGCAGAAGTTTTCAGACAGAAAACAATGTTTATGCCGTTCTTTGGCCCGGCAGATGGCGGTGAAAAGCAATACTGTGCTCCAACAAACAGAAATGCAACAGATAATGGCAGACCTTTTTTGTTGCCAAGTGCCGCAAATCAGTCCTTCCGGCAAGAAAACCATGGCCATTGTACCACCTGAGAAAATCCTAAATATCCAATAGTGTTTTATTTACAAATACCGAGAACTAATTTCTAATTAATAACAGAAAAGACATGTCAGAATACGCTCCCCAAGGGTTCAGAATGTTACCTCCCGTGGTGAAGAACCTGATTATTATCAACTTCATAGTGTTCCTCGCCACAATGGTGCTAGAGAAATACAACTACAATGGTATTACAACCATGTGTGCGCTGAATGCTGCATGGACTGGCCGTTTCCGTATATGGCAGTTGCTCACATACATGTTCATGCATGGCAGTTGGAGCCACATATTTTTTAACATGTTTGCCTTATGGATGTTCGGCTACGTATTGGAGAATTACTGGGGTTCGCGCAGGTTTCTCTTTTACTATCTAGTTTGTGGCATAGGAGCTGGTTTGTGCAATCTTATCGTTCCTGGTTGGACTATTACCGTGGGGGCTTCCGGTGCCGTGTATGGAATACTGCTTGCGTTCGGCATGATGTTCCCCAACGAACGCATTTACCTATACTTCATCATGCCCATCAAGGCCAAATGGTTTGTGATTGGTTATGCCGCTATCGAATTGCTGGACGGCTTGTTCATGACCTCCGACGGTATTGCTCACTTTGCGCACTTAGGCGGCATGCTGGTTGGTTTGATATTGATACTCTACTGGCGCAAACATCCCTTCTCCCGATTCTGAGTATGATAATAAAAGAGTGGGGATGCTGAACCGGATTCGGATGCATCCCCACTCTTTTTTTATTTGATAAAGCTAATCCCTACTGAGGAATCTGCTGTGATAGGCAGTGGAAAGAGCCCAGCCCCCACACAATATCGGTGCTGTCGATTCCGATTATCTCCCTATCCGGGAAACAGGCTTCAAGTATATAGGCAGCCTCGTTATCGGAAAGACAACGATAGGTGGGGAAAATTACCTTGTCGTTGGCTATATAGAAATTGGCATAGCTTGCAGGCAACCGCTGGTTTTCATAAAAAACCATGTCGGGCATTGGCAATTCCACAATCGTGGGTTGCTTGCCATTGGCAAGTCGGCAGGAATTGAGTTTCTTGAGATTTTTCTGCAACACGTCATAGTTCTCATCCCAACTGTCTTCTTCCACAGCTGTAATTATCGTATCCTCGGAAATGAAACGGCTAAGATCGTCCACATGTCCGTCAGTATCATCGCCCATGATTCCATCTCCAAGCCAAATAATATTCTCCACACCATAATAGTCACGCAAATAGCCTTCTATCTGCTGCTGATTAAGATGGGGATTGCGGTTTGGATTAAGCAGGCAGGATGTTGTAGTAAGCAAATCCCCCACCCCATTCACATCAATACTGCCTCCCTCCATAACGATGCCGGGCTCAAACAATTTAAGGTCGGGGTCGGACTGATGAAGGCAATTGTATATGTGCACCGGTATCTGAGTGTCCAATTCATAGGGATATTTTCCTCCCCAAGCATTGTGGTTCCAATTCACTATGGCATGTTGCCCCGGATTATCTCTATTAAGCAGATAGGCGGGACCATGGTCTCGGCACCAGGCATCGTTGGTCGGAAACAGGTGGAAGATAATACGATTCATGTCGGTCCCCATCACTTCGAGAGCCTGTGCCACATGTTGCCGCATGGCCTCGTCCTGAACGTTGATATGGACATCCTCGGCTTCTGCAAGTGTCTTAATGAAAATGTGATACGATGGGAATATAGTCTCTATCTTTCCCGGCCAAGAATCCTCGTTGTGGGGATAGCTGAGCCATGTTGCCTTATGTGTTGCCCATTCGGCAGGCATATAGTATCCGAGTTCTTTAGGGGTCATTGCAATATATCTATTTGTTAATTTCCAAGTATTTGTATCCATTGAGATGTATCAGATGGTCAGGGATTTCGGCAATCCAAACTTCTGTTTCCCAAGCAATATTTAAACAATATTTCTGGTACATTCTACGGCTGAGGAATGCGGTGAAAAACACAATATTGGCCGTGCAATCTGCAAGTTTTTTCTTCAGCCTTGCTACTCGCAGTTCGTCCATCGGGCCAGAACTGTGGACAGCTTCTATAAGATACAACAAGTTCTTTTCTTTGCTATAAGCGACAATATCGGGTAATTCATCATGATCGATGGGAAAAAAGTGAAGAGATTCCAATGCTTTGTTGTCAAGAAACAGATATTTGTTGGATGTATCACCAACATATAATACACTTGCACCCATGCCCCATTTAGGTAGGAATTCTTCAATTATTTTCTTTTGAAGGAGATTGTGTTCGCCAGATGATAATTCCAAAGCAATGCCGGATGGTAGTGTGACCGGTATCTTGGCCATCATTCTTTTTTTCTCAAGTTCTTGCTTTACTTTCTGGCGCATTTCAATGAAGACAGACAGCCGCTCATCCCATTTTTTTGTGCCATACGCCTTTAGAAGATTGGCGAATTGTGCATCAAGTGAGTATCCACGGTTTGGATTGTTGGTGGCGGCTTGGTCTATGGATGAGGAATTAACAACAAGGCCTTCCTCTACAAGGATTTTCAAGTCTTTGCGGCGAATGTCGTCATAAGATCCTGGTGAGATATGTTCACCGTAATGCGTGTTTTCAAAACTAATTATATCACGTGTCTTAAGGAAAGAACCATTCATTACGGATTTTGCCTGTTTAAAAGATGATATGATTTGCCCAGTAGCAAGACACGCTCCTGCCATTTTCTCCCTTCTTCGATCGGAAGGCAAATCTTCTACCGGTATTCCGACCATGGATAGAATATCAAGCATGTCAGAATACAATCTTTTAATGGATTCTTCTTTTTCACCAGTGAATCTTATACGCATATAGAATCGAATAATGTTTGTTCTTGATACTTGTTGATGTATTCTATCTCAGGATATTGTCTAATAGTATTGTGATAAGCGTCTTTTACAGCTAGTGCAAGTTTGTATGCCAACAGCGGAGGCACGGCATTGCCTATTTGTGTGAATTGCTGAACCTCGTTGCCACTGAACTCAAACCAATCGGGGAAACTCTGTAGTCTTGCAGCTTCACGTGACGAAATTCGACGCCGACGTCCGTCAGGTAGTTTAACCCGCTGCATGTCACTCGTAGCACCTGCCAGATTACGGCAGGTAATAGTTCGGGCAGGACGGTCTGGATACAAATCTCTAGGGTTGATACATGCGGACTTTTTCTCGTACTCTGCAATGTATTTATCCTGCGCTGGCGTCAAGAAATGACTGTCTGCAAATGCCTTGTTCATCGTTTCACCAATAGCCTCACCCACAGTAACCCTAACTGTTTCCTTTGGGGGAAAACGAAAAATTGACTTGTGTCCAATTACAAAGATACGTTCCCTGTTTTGGGGGACACCATAATCAACAGCATTCAAGCAACGGAACTCCACTAAATATCCTAATTCACGCAAGCTGTCCAATATCAAGTTGAGATACCACTTGTGCGAATAGGCTAAGTTGCGAACATTCTCAAACATAAATATCCGTGGATTGATTCGCCTTATTGCATCAATAAAGATAGGAAATCCATCACGGGCATCCTGCATTCCTTGTTGCTTGCCTCTTACACTAAACGGTTGGCAGGGGGGGCCTCCTATGACAATATCTGCTTGGGGGTAACTAAATCCCAACTCCAATTTAGACAAATTACACACTCCTTTCAGATTTTGATTATAAGTGTCAACTGCAGCTGGAATCATTTCATAACCGATAGTCTCAAACCCAGCAGCTTCAAAACCTAAAGACAGCCCACCACATCCAGCAAAAAGGTCAATAACCTTCACCGCCTCTGTGATGTGTGGCTGCAATGTGGAGTTTATGTAATCTGTATATTTTGACATTTTTTAATCAAGATAACGTTTCAGTATTGGTTCGTATGAATCAATGCGGCGGTCACGGTAATAGGGCCAGTGACGGCGATAGTGGTCAGTCTGGTCAAGATCCAGCTCTTCAACATGGAGCACCTCGTCAAGATGGGGCGCCTGATAAAGCACACGGCCAAAGGCATTGGTGATGAAACTTCCGCCCCAAAACTGCATGCCACCTTCGCGGCCGGTACGGTTGACGCTGATAACGGGGACACCGTTGGCCACAGCATGGCTTCGCTGTATGGTCTGCCATGCTTCATATTGTTCTCGGTTGTCGTCCTCATTTTGACGGACATCCCAGCCAATGGCGGTGGGGAAAAACAGCAATTGAGCACCCATCATGCTGGTAATGCGGGCTGCCTCCGGATACCACTGATCCCAGCAGATAAGCACTCCGAGTGTAGCATATTTTGTTTTGAAGACCTTGTATCCCAGGTCACCCGGTGTGAAATAAAACTTCTCATAATAGCCAGGGTCATCGGGAATATGCATTTTTCTATATTTCCCCAAATAGGTTCCGTCGGCATCAATCACAGCTGTGGTGTTGTGATACAATCCTTCGGCTCTTTTCTCGAATAAGGAACAAACCATAACAATGTTCAGCTCTTTGGCAAGGGCCATGAAATGCTGGCATGTAGGGCCCTCGGGGATAGGTTCGGCCAATGCGAAGTTCTGATAGCGCTCTTCATCACAGAAATAAAGCGAAGCAAACAACTCCTGTAGACATACTATCTGTGCTCCTTGTGCGGCCAGTTCCCGCACTTTTTCGGTGTAGCGGTCAATATTCGCCTGTTTGTCGGCCGAACATGCCATTTGGGCAATACCTACTTTGACTTTCATTGTAATAAGTTTTTTTCGAGTTCGAATTGATTTTGCAAAGATACACTTTTTTTTTCGATTTGCAGCATTCCGACCAATTATTCTATCTTTTTCCCTCAAAAACGCATATCACATACATGCATTAATACACATCACAAAACATATTATTCAGCGCTATTGCATTACACAACAAGCTTTCATCCAACTACTTCACATTTCACAGTATCGTCAAAAGCATCTTGTTCTAGTTTTTATTTCTTTAGTCTACTGACCACCACTGCTCATATTAATGAACCCCACCCTGTACGCAACAGAGTGGGGCCCAATGCATGGTAAACAGCGATACGCTATTTACGAATTAGTTCTGTGGTGCCATGCGAATTTTGCAGGGTAACTGTAACGGAATGTGTGCTGCCATTGCGATAATATTTCACATCCACATGGTCACCAGGAGTATAACGGCCCAACTCTTCCATCATTTGGGCGAAGCTGTTGACCTCGGCTCCAGCTATGGATAACAGCAAATCGCCCTCTTTCAATCCTGCCTTGTCGGCAGCACAACCCGAAACCACTCTTGCCACCAACACACCCTTCACTTCTTTCAAACCCAACTTTTCGGCCATGTCGGCATTCATCTCAACCACATTCACTCCCAAATAGCCGCGTTGCACATACCCGTATTTTTTCAAGTCGTTCACCACTTTCTGGGCCAAATTGGAAGGTATGGCAAAACTATAACCAGTATAGTATCCGTCGGCCGAGGCGATAGCTGTCACAATACCTATCAGCTGTGCATTGGCATCCACCAGGGCACCGCCCGAATTGCCAGGGTTGACTGCGGCATCTGTTTGGATAAACGACTCGATAGGGCTCTCCATGCCACGGTTATTGTCAATAATGCCCATGTTGCGGGCCTTGGCACTAATGATACCGGCCGTTACAGTGGAGGTTAGGTTAAAGGGATTGCCAATAGCCAACACAGGTTGACCCACGCGGGCATTGTCCGAATTGCCAAAGGAAATGGATGTGAGACCTTTCAAGTCAACTTTCAGCAGTGCCAGATCGGTCGCGGGGTCGTTACCTATAAGTCGCGCCGACACCACTCTCTTGTCGTTGAGTGTCACACTGATTCGCTCGGCATCTTGAACCACATGGTTATTGGTAACAATATAGCCGTCATCCGAAATTATCACACCCGAACCATAGGCACTGTATTCCTGACGTTGCATACCCTGATTGATGATGAAGCCGAAAAATGACTGATACAAGGGCGTAAGGCGGGTTTGAATGGTACGGATATGCACCACTCCGTCAATGGTTTTTGAGGCCACATTACTGAAATCCGCATACATCGGTTTGGGAGTGTTATTCTCCACATACTGCTGGGTCTGCGCATGCTGACAGCCACAAAACAAAATAGGCAATAACAAAAGAAGCTTTTTCATAGATGTCATTGTTTTAAAGATTACGATGTTTATTATTGTTAGATTTTGTATGTCTATGAAACAAAAATCGAGAAAAAATATTGTATGTTTAATATTTTTTGTACTTTTGCATTTCAGTGCTGCAACAATATGATTGCCGCATTTGTATTACTAATAGAATAATATTGTCATGAATATCATTATTGTAGGTACAGCTCATCCCTATCGAGGCGGACTAGCCGCTTTCAACGAACGTTTGGCCCTGCAATTCCAAAAAGAAGGCCACCATGTGGAGATGTACACTTTCACACTTCAATACCCCGGTTTCCTCTTCCCCGGCAAAACCCAGTTCACCAACGACCCTGCCCCTGCCGGTCTTACCATAAGTCGTAAAATCAACTCTTGCAATCCATTCAACTGGATTAAAGTGGGCAATCAGATTCGTAATAAGAAGCCTGATATGGTTGTTTTCGCTTATTGGATGTCGTTCATGGCTCCCTGCTTCGGCACCATTGCCAAGCAAATACGCAAGAACCACAAAACACGTTGCATCGGATTAATCCACAACATGATTCCTCACGAACCCAACGTTCTCGACAAGTACCTCCCCCCCTATTTTGTCAAACAGATGGACGGGTTCACCACACTCTCTCACGCAGTGATAAAAGACATTGATCAATTCGACAAACACAATAAGCCCAAGAGCTGGGCTCCCCATCCCATCTA
>Ga0247609_10005740_pt1 | contig 12113 bp, 7 predicted proteins | sample 172DNAGHGlowgp2_FD_193487 | JGI IMG/M metagenome (GOLD analysis project Ga0247609, IMG submission 193487) | Sheep rumen microbial communities from Palmerston North, Manawatu-Wanganui, New Zealand - 1728 DNA GHGlow gp2 | ecosystem: Host-associated > Mammals > Digestive system > Stomach > Rumen ... | reverse complement strand
CATACGTAAGCTTACATATAATGAAGGATGTTCTCCGTTTGGCCAGTAAGGGAAGCCTCCCTCATTAAGCTGATACATTCCCCAGGTTTTAATGTAAGACTTAACTAAGGTTTCAACATCAGAAATTTCAGAGTTCAAACCAAATACATCAATATATTCCCCAAAGGCAATAAGAGGAAGAATCTTGCTGGACTGCTGTTCAAGACATCCATAAGGATATGTGAAGAGATAGTTTACAGAACTTCCAAGCATGCCCAGCCTTGTTGCGTCAATTGTAAATGAAAGGTCTCCTCGGGCATCTTTTGCAAAGTCAGGAATTACAAGCTGCTCAATTGCTTTTCCGTTTGTGCTTTCATTGTTGATTGTACCTAAGGTAGCAACAGTTTCGTATGTATAAGTTTTCTCAATCTTAATCGGCGAATTGAGTTTTTCATTAAAGATATCAGAACTTACTGTATAAACGAGCTCTACAGTTCCAGCTTTTTCTGCAGCAACATTAAAGTAAACAACAGAAGAATCTCCTGCTGCTACATAAATCTTATTGCTGGCCGGACCATCAATAGAAGCCTGTCCCGGAATTGTAATTCTTCCTTCGAGCTGGTCCTGTGCAGTATTTTTTGTTGGACTTCTTGTTTCAAGAGAAATTGTAATTTCATGACCTTTTGCATCAAGGTTTGTAACAAGAACACCACATTCTGCAGTATCACGTTCGCGAAGTTTTCGTGGCTGTACCTGCTGAACGTTGATTGGATTTTGAACAAGGAATTCATCTTCTTTAAGAGAGAATAAATCATCCTTTACACCAAAGGCAGTAATTCTGTAAGTTGTAAGACTGTCCGGAACCTTGAAGGTTACTGTCGCTTTACCATTTTTGTCTGTTATAACTTCCGGCTCAAATACAGCTGTAGGTCTGAAGTCTTTTCTTTCATCTTCATCCTTTTCTTCATCAGAATCGCCGCCCTGCAAATCTTTAATGCTGTAGGTAACAGGATCCATGAGCATTGCGCGTGAGTCACCACCACGAACTCTAAGAGGGAAGTTACTTGTTGAATAAAAATAATCAATTGGATTTGGAACATGGTAATTGATTAAATCAAGAACACCACGGTCTACGGCCATTACTGTAAGTTCTGCATTGCTCAAAGGTTTACCGCCTTTTGTAGCAGTCAATGTAAGGGTTGCCATCTCACCTGGCTTGTAAGAAGGTTTGTCTGTTTCAACAGCAACCGAGAAAGCTCTTACATAAGGATTTACAAATACTGGTGTTACCCCAAAATATCCTTTAGGCTTGTCTAAGTCCGGCTCTCCGTATTGATGTGTCGGCTGTCCCTGACGAACAGAATAAGAAGAAACTGCAACATAGAATACAGGAACAAACTTTGACGAAACAGGAACTTCAATTACATTTGCAGGGGAATCAAAATGTCTGATTTCTTCAGAGAAAATACCTTCGCGCTCAATTGTAATAAGATAGTCGCCTTCCGGAAGCGGGCTTTCCATAAGAATCTGGGCCTTGTCTCCAGGGTTATACTGTGACTGTTCCGGTGTAAGATTAATTGCTTCGGAATTATAATCATTGTAGCGGTAGAAATCTCCGCCTGTTACATAAAATCCCAGCTGGGTTACAACAGATCCATCTTCTTTGTCGGTACCGGTAACAGTGAGTGTGTACCAGCCGGATTTTGTTGGAGTAAGAGAAAGGGTTCCGCTGGCCGAAGCTCCAACATTTATACTTCCGCTTGCTTCTTCAATATCCTGTCGCTCATAACGAGAGTAAAGAGTATTATCAACACTCTGTTCGTGAATTACAGTCCATTCTTCGCGTACAAGCTTGTATGAAAGAGCAGAAACCTTTTGACCAGGATTTGCCAGCGAGTTTCCCTTTACATCTGTAAGAATATATGGGAAATCGATTTTTGTATTAGTCTTAGCAAAGCCCGAAGAGCCTGCAGAACGTTTTAAACCAACATAGAATTTTGCAGGGTGAACTATAATGTTTGCTGCAGTAGAAATGCGCTGGTTAGAAATGTCTGTTATGCTCGATTCAACTCTGTAAGAATAGGTGCTTCCGTCTGTAATCTTTTCTGAAGTGCAGGAAAGAGATGCTTTTCCTTCTGCATTGAGTTTTCCTTTTGAATCTGAATAATACATTCTGTAAGAATAAAGATCCGGGCCAAAATAAAATCCTTTTGTTTCTGCTGTCTCAAAGTGAATATTCTGGGCCTGCTTATTCCATACAGTTTCGTATTCTGCTCCACTCAAAGCTCCTCCAGCCAGATATTCTGCAGAAAGCTCTGCTGTGAGTGTGTCTCCACTGTAATAGGTAATTTCCGGAACAGTAATAGAAGCAGTGGTTTTTACGCGTTCAAACTCTGCAATCTGAAAATTAATTCTTTCTACAGTGTATTTATCTGCATCGTCGCGGTGATATTTGATTGTATAATATCCGGGCTCCTGGTCATCAGGAATTTTAAATGAACCATAAAATCCGCCTGAAGAAGAAAGGGTTCCGGAAATTTCAGGAGTAATTTTTTCTCCGTTATACCAGCCTTCTTCAACATTGATTGTGTAACTTCCTGTGTGAACATTAAGGGCTCCAAGAATCTGGTCACGGTCGATTCCCCGGTATGTAACTGTTTCGCCAGGTCTGTATACACCCCGGTCTACAAACATAAAGGTTCTCTGAATTGCTTTGCGGGCATCGTGGCGGGAACCTGTCGGAACCCCGTCTCTCCAGGTGTTGTGAGAGGTTGGAGTAAAGACAGCCTTGTCATCACCCTTTGCTATATAAACTGTAAGATTGTCCTGATAAGAGTAATCGTAGTCGTGATTTCGTTCATAAGCGGCAATCTGCTCTTCTGTATAATTAATTATTGCAAGACCATTTTTGTCTGTCTTTCCCTGTGCAAGAATATGGTTCAAAGGATCGTCAGTAAGCTTACTGCATTCGTTCAAAACATAAACATCGGCATCTGCAACAGGCTTGTTTGTAGAAAGACTTCGAACCATTACGACAGCACGGTTAATTCCCATACGGGTTGTAATTCCAAGGTCGGTTACCTGAATTGTAAGAATGTTTTTATCTTCTTTTGTGTACTCTTCGTTATCCCAGTAATCAATATCTTTGTATTGGGTGTTTGCATCAAAGCGTACAAAACCGTATCCGTTTTTAAGATAAGGGTCTAATTCAATTTCTTCAAAGTGTCGTCTGTTTTTTTCATTATCATTTATGTAAACAGGATTATTAAGCACAAGTCCTTTATCGCTTGTATAAAGAGGATTTTGAACAGCTCGAATCATATAGTAAGAATTGTCCAGAACATTTTGATGTTCATAAATTAACTTGTGAGGGAACTGGGCTTCGAGCATGCGGGCACCGTAATCAAGATAATTAACGTATGCTTTTACAGGACGGGTTTTGAAAGTGTAGTAAAGTGTTCCGTTTCCGCTGTTGTATAACTGGCCGTAAATATCTCTAAAGCCATTGTTGATGTAAAGATAATAGGTTGAGTTAAGTTCAAGTGGAAGACTGTGAATTGTAAGATAGCGTCCGTTTATTACAATATTGTCTTTTGTAAGTTTATAAATATTGCCCTTTGTATCGTGTACAGAAATATATTCAATTACAGAAGCTTCATCTGGAATCTGAGAGAATATAATTTTAAGGGGATTTTCCATGTTGCCGTCTGTGTAATCTGTATAATCATTAATTTTTATGCGGTCAAAAGGCTGAAGGGTTTTAAATGAACAGGTCTTTGCATCATCTGTTGTACGGAATGAAATTACGCTGTTGTGAGGAATTGCGGCGTTTATTGTTACAATAAAGGAATTTGTTGTTCCCGCTTCTTTATTGCATTCCGGTTCGTTATTCCACCAGCTGAAGGATTTATTTGAAAAATCTGGCTCGACCGAAATTGCAGAACTTGCATAAAGATTGTTGCCTGCTTTTACTACAAGCTTGTTTGCAAGAGACTCTGCTTTTAAAAGATAGTTAGTCCTGACAAACACGCGGTTTTCATAAGCAGGAAGGGCTCCTGTCGTGTTGTCGTAGGCACACATATTTTCTTTAATGTATCCGCCCCAGATTTCTTTTATCTGCACAGGTTCTGCCGAAGTTTTAAAAGTTGTTTCGCCTTTGATTGAGTTTCCGTAAATTGATTTTAACTGAGGGTCAACTTTGATGGTGTAGGCAACAGAAGGGTCTGCAGCTTCTTCGGCTTCAAAGCTTATGTGCTGACTTCCGTACCAGTGGAAGCTACCTTTAAGTGCAGGTGTAATTGTTACTACATCTGAAGTGCTTGAAGGAGCATCTAAGGCTGTAAGGGCTCGTACCGGCTGAGAAAAAATTACATAGAACTGAGGATCTCTTGCTTCAGATACTACGCTTGTTTTTGGACCCCAGTCTTCTACTTTTAATTCAAGGCCCGAAAGGTCTTCATCTTCAGTCTCTTTTTTTTCGGCAGTATAAAGATTAAACTTTTTTCTTTCTGATGAATACTGAGTTTTGTATTCGCTGAGCTTTCGTATCTGTGGAATTACAGAAGTTGATTCCTTGTCTTTTTTTGATTTTTTCTCTTTTGCTTTAGAGCTGTCGTTCTGATTCTGAAAATCTTCCGGTTCCTCTGCAGAAAAATCAAGATTAAAGAAGGATGTCATGGAATTAAAGGTGGCTCTCCCTTCGCTGGCCAAAACACGGATTGGCTCTGCTGCTTTTGATTTAGCTTTTCCTTTGCTTTTAATATTAAAACGCGCTTCTTCATTTCCCTGAGAAAGCTGGCTTTTCTTACTGCAGGAAGTCGTAAAAAGGGCTGCTGCAATAATAAGGGCAGTTATAATAACTGTTCCGCATTTTCTGATTCTAAAGTCTTTCATTTTTCAACTCCTGTTGCCTGATTGTTAGTTATATTTTTGGCAGTCCATTTTAAAACTGCCATTGCATATTTCATTTGATTTTCCGGCATGAAGACGTAGTATTTTTTTTCAAGGTCTTCAAAGCGGGTACCAATTGTCATTACTGTTGTTGTCGTTTCCGAAGCCGAGACAACTGCTTCAATTGGAATTTCTATTCCTTCAGAAAGGTTTAAAAGTGCCACCCGCTGATTTGTAATTACAAAGTTGCCTTCGTTTCCTTTTTGAATTGTTTCTGTTGCAAAATTGATTTTTTCACCTTCATTCAAATCAAGGTGAAGAAAATGAACCATAGGCATTTTTGATTCTGCTGTTAAAGGCAGCTTATATTTGTTTGTGTCGACATAAGGATTTTCGTATGAGGATTTTCCTTTTGAGCGGAGATTCTGCATGATTATAAGAAAAAGCATAAAGCCAAAAAAGAGGATTGGATAAATGAATTTTGCAGAACCCTTGCCCTGTGACTGCTGTACGCTTTTAGGAACTCGTTCACTTAAAGGCTGATTTTGATTATTTGATTTTTTCTTGCTGCCAGCCGCTTTTGAAGAACCTGAACCTTTTGCCCCACTACCGGAATCAAAGGCAGTATAACCGCTGTTTGAACCAAAGGGGAGCGAAATGCCGCCTGAATTAATTGCCGGTTTTACAAAAAATAAAAAAACCAGCAGTGCAGCATAAAAAGCCGTAAGCGAAATAGAAAGAATGATTTTTATTTTTTTCTTCCACTGGGTGTAGTAGAGCATTAGAACAATTCCAAGAGGAATACAAAGAATTGAAACAAAGCAGGCTATAGTAATGATTGAAAATAGTTTACTTTTTGACATTCAAACTCCATACCGTATGTAAGTTTTAAGTTTTCTTTATTTAAGATATCACTAATTTTACCACAAATAGGAGGTGTCAACAATGGCAAAAGTATGAGGGTGTCGGCATAAGAAGCTGCAAGGTTTATGTCATGAACAGATAAAAGAATTCCAATTTCTTTTTCATGTGCAAGAGCCTTAAGTTTTTTTAAAAGCCATGGCTCGTAAACAAAATCAAGATTTGCGGCCGGTTCATCAAGCAGAATAAAATCTGCCTGCTGGCATATTGCCCGGGCTATGCGAGCCTTCTGAAACTCTCCTCCCGAAAGTGAATGAAGGGGTCTTTGTGCAAGCGCTTCTATTTGAAGTTCTCGCAAGGCCTGGTCTGCAAGTTCTTCATCCTGCTTTGTATAAAATCCGTTTTTTGTATGGCAGAAGCGCCCCTGAAGTACAAGCTCGCGAACTGTAAAATCCCAGATGGAATATTCGTTTTGCTGCATAAAGGCAACAGTTTTTGCAGCAAGTTTTCGCGGGAGTTTATGCAGGCTCAGGGCATCAATTACATTGGGATTATTAAGAGTCTGTAAGGCACTTCTTTGAGAAACTGTTCCCTGTAATACCTTAAGACTTTGATCAGGTACTCCGGCCAGAATAGAAAGCAGGGTAGATTTTCCGCAGCCGTTTGGTCCGCACAGGCAGGTCAGTTCTCCCTGTTTTATCGAAAGTGAGACATTTTTGAGAACAGTTTTTTTTCCGTAATAAGCAGAAAGACCGCTAAGAACAAGTTCCTTGCCCATAAAAATATTATACATGATATACAAAATCAGGGCAAACAAGAAAAAAAATATCCATTAAATCGTTTTAATTTTTTGGAAATTGCCGGCAAATCTTGACGCGCCTGATGCTTGTAGTAAAATAAAATTACTATGAAAAGATCTGGAAAAAAATCATTTTTAATTTTCTTATTCGTAATTTTGACTTCTCTTGCTGGAATCTGGGCAGAAAATAAGACCATAGCAGTCGATTCTGAACATGTCAGGAAAGTTGGAAGAACCTATGAACATTCAAAGGGATTAATTCTGGCTTTTTCTGCAAGTGGAATTGAATTTAATGTAAAAGCAAAATATCTGGGAGTAACTATTGCGGGAGACAGTGGAGTCTCAGGCTCAGAAAACAATTCTTCTGCCAGAATTGTTGCTTTTGTAAATGGCCAGAGATTTCTTGATAAAATGATAAGTAAGAAATCTGAAACTTTTACAATTTTTGATGAAGATAAAAATGTAGAAGGCCTTGTTCAGATTCTAAAGGTTTCAGAAAGTGCAAACTCTCTTGCGGCAATTACAAGTCTTACTGTTGATGAAAATGCAATTGTAAGCCCGGCTAAAGAAAGAGATCTTAAGATGGAATTTATAGGCGATTCTATTACTTGTGGTTATGGAGTTGATGACCCTGTAAAAGAACATCATTTTAAAACTTCAACAGAGGATGTTACCAAAACTTATGCTTTTAAAACTGCCCGGGCACTTAATGCAGACTGGTCTTTTGTGAGTGTAAGCGGCTGGGGTCTTGTTTCAGGTTATACTGGAGACGGTAAGAAAAATCCAAACTCTGTAATTCCAAGAATTTATGATAAGCTTGGTTTTACCTGGGGAAACACAATTTTTGGAATTAATCCTGGGAATGTAAGCTGGAACTTTGATTTATATCAGCCTGATTATGTTGTTATTAATCTTGGTACGAATGACTCAACTTATACAAAGAAAAATGCGGATAGACTTAAGGAATATGTTGATGCTTATATCGCTTTCCTTAAACAAATCAGACAAAAAAATCCTAAGACTCAAATTATTTGTTGTTTGGGAATGATGGGAGATGATTTGTATATCAGTATGGCTCAGGCAGTTTCAAAATATTCTTCGGAAACAGGAGATACAAAGGTTTCTGCCTTAAGACTAAAGCCTCAGCAGATGAGCGATACAATTTGTGCCGACTGGCACCCTTCAGAAAAAACACACGAAAAAGCAAGTAAAGTTCTTCTTGACATACTCCGATAGACATAGTATGATAAGCGTGCTACGACAGACGTAGTACGATAGACAAAGTATGAGGAGGAGCTATGGTATCAATCAGCAGCGATGTTATTCGTGGATATAACGATACGATGATATTGTTTCTGCTAAAAAAAGCGCCGTCCTACGGGTATGAAATTTCCAAAAGTATAAAAGCGATGACGAACGAAAAGTACATCATAAAGGAAACTACGCTCTATTCTGCTTTTACACGAATGGAAGAAAATGGTTATGTTGAATCATTTTCACGGGAGGCCGAGAACGGTAAAAGACGTACGTATTATCGTATAACCGAAAAAGGAAATTTGTATTACAAGGAAAAATGCGAAGAGTGGAAGCTCACCCAGGAAGTTGTAGGCAAATTTATTACAGAAGAAAATAATCAGTAAGAGGAGATGACAAATGGAAACTATCAAAAATTATCTTGAATCAATGTTCAGAAATCTTCCAAATACAAGTGAAGTTCTTAAAGCAAAAGCAGAACTCCTTCAAATGATGGAAGACAAATACACAGAACTCATACGCGAAGGAAAATCAGAAAACGAAGCTGTAGCAACAGTAATTTCTGAATTTGGAAATCTTGATGAGCTTGCAGATTCTCTTGGAATCAAGCATGTTATCCATAACGAGCAGGAACCGCAGAGACGCAATCTTTCTCTGGATGAAGTAAAAGAATACCTTTCAGATTTGATTACAGCAATTGCCATAAGATCAGCGGGAATTGCATTATTTATTTGCTGCTGTGTTCCGGTAATTTTCTTTGGAGATGTTGTAGAGAGACAGGTTTTTGGAGTTTGTCTTATGTTTATCTTCATTGCTATAGGAGTAGCATCAATGGTTATTCCCCGCATAAGAATGGAACAGTGGAGATTTATAAGAAGGGAACCTTGCTCTATCAGCCCGGCTACAACTGATTATGTTTCTGAAGAAAAAAGAAAATTCAGAAATGCCTACACAGTCATGAATACCCTGGGAATTGTTTTCTGTATCTGCAGTGTTGTTCCTGCAATCATCCTTGATGATCTTTCTCACAAAATTAATGAATCATGGTCGGGAATCTTTTTCTTCCTTTTCATTGCTGCCGGTGTAGTTTGTTTTACTTACAGTAACAGACGTTATACAGCCTATCAGCGGCTTCTCAACTTGAATTCAGAAACAACAATCGGCGGAACTTATACAGGTTCCCGCGATAAAGAGCCTTTCTACAGAAATAAGACAATGCGTGCTATAATGTCTGTGTATTGGCCGAGCGTAACTTGTATTTATCTTTGTTACAGCTTTTTGACCTTCCAGTGGTGGATTTCCTGGATTATCTGGCCGATTGCCGGAGTTATTCACAAGCTCATTATTAATTTGAGTTCGGAAGAATAAGGGGTGAAAAATGAAGAGAAATATATACTTAATTATACTTACAGGAATTACAGTAATCTGTATTATTGCAGGTGCAGTTCGTCATATTGCTGTTCATGAAAAAGATTTAAGCGCAATAAAGTCTTCTATCAAAGAAGGAATCCGCAGTGGAGATTTTGAATTTGATTTAGACGATTATGATGATTATGATAACGACGATTCCTGGGATGATTCTGACTTTGATTTTGATACAGCAGATTCAAAATCTTTTGATTCAGAAGTAATAGGGGAGTTTACAGAACTTAATGTTCGTCTTAAAGTTGGAGCCCTTAAAATTGAAAGAGGCAACAAATGGGAAATTAAATCAAGATATAGTCAGAAAAATCTTAAACCTGAGTATTCCCTGAAAAATAAAAAACTTTCAATCTCACAGCCACGCTACAAGAATAATGTTCTTGGAAACAAGGAATGCCGGGTAATGATTACTGTTCCTTTTGGCGTAGAACTTGATAAACTTGCTGCAAATATTGATGTTGGTGCCATAGACTTAAGTGGCTTTGATGTTAAGATTGGTTCTGTAGAAACAAATGTGGGTGCCATAGCAATTTCAAATGTAGATTTTAAGGATCTTGACCTTGAATCCGACGTAGGGGCTGTTTCTATTGACCTTATTGAACCTATAGAAAAGTATGATGTTAATCTGTCTTCGGATCTTGGTGCAATTGCAATTAATGGCCGTAATGCAAAACGAAGATACAGTCACAAAGGAGATTCAAACAAGCGCCTTAGAATCAGAACAGACGTAGGCGCCATAGAGGTTAATTGAATGAATAAAAAAGACGCGGCCCATGAGCAAACATCTGCGGTCCCTGAACAGACATCTGCGGCCCATGAGCAAATCTCTGCGGTCCCTGAGCTTGTCGAAGGGTCTGCAAATATCATCATCTCCGACTTCCCAGACCCTGATGTAATTCGTGTAGGCGACATATATTACATGGTAAGCACTACAATGCATTTTATGCCGGGTTGTGTAATCCTGCGTTCTTATAACCTTGTTGACTGGGAATTTGCATCTTATGTTTATGATAAGTTAGAAACAACTAACGGCCAGTTACTCATGGATAACCGTGGTGTGTACGGAAAAGGAATGTGGGCGGCTTCGCTCAGATATCATGATAATAAATTTTATGTAGGCTTTGTTGCTAATGATACTCACAAAAGCTATCTTTTTACTGCCGATAAAATTGAAGGTCCCTGGACTCGTTCAGAAATAAAAGGTTTTTATCATGACATGTCGCTTTTCTGGGATGATGACGGCAGAGTTTTTGTCGTTCACGGAAATACAGACATTCATCTTACCGAACTTGAAAGTGATTTAAGCGGTCCTAAAAAAGGAGGCCTTGATAAAATTATAATTCAGGATGACCGTGAAAAAGTCGGGCTTGGTTATGAAGGAAGCCATCTTTATAAAATAAATGGGCGCTACTATAACTTTATGATTCATATTCCTAAAGGCAAAATGCGTTCCCAGGCCTGTTATTTTGCAGATAATATCGAAGGACCCTGGACAGGCAGAGATGTTTTATGTTCAGATCTTGGAAACTGGAATAGCGGTGTAGCTCAGGGTGGAATTGTCCAGGATAAAGAGGGCAAGTGGTTTGGTATTCTTTTTCAAGACCACGGTGCGCTTGGTCGCATTCCGATTCTTGTACCTGTAAGTTTTGGAGAAGATGGATTTCCTTTATTCGGAGATGATGCAACCAAGAGTGGCCCTTCGAGAGCCACAGGGACCACAGTTGGATCAGTGGTCCCTGAGCCTGTCGAAGGGCCTGCTTTATCAACTCCCCAAACTCTAACAGTCCTCGATAACAGACCTGGTTATAAATATGCTCCTTTATGGAGTAACGACTTTACAAATCCTGCCTGGCAATGGAATCATATTCCAGACCCCCGAGGATATACTTTAAAAGACAATCTCTACACAATTCAGACAAAGAAGCTTGTAAAAAATATCACTCAGGCTGCAAACACATATACACAAAGAACCTTTACCGAAAAATGTGCCGGCTCAGTTATTGTAGATGCAGGTAAAATAGGTGAGGGTGACTTTGCAGGTCTTGCGGCCTTAGAAGGAGAATACGGCTTTATTGCAGTAACAAAACGCGACGGAAAATATTACCTTCTTGCAGCAGAGCATAAATCAAAAAATGAACCATGGGCAATGGGAGTGTTTGACACAGACCCGCCGACAATAAAAGAAGAAATTCCTCTTAAATCTCCAAAGCTTGAGTTAAAATTGATTTTTGATTTGACTCGTGCAAAGCAGCAGGTTCAGCTCTTGTACAGGGAAAAGCCTGGCAAGGGAGAATATCAGGAATTGGGCAGTCCGGTCAAACTTCGTTATACACTGGACCAGTTTGTTGGGGTACGTTTTGCCCTTTTCTGTTATTCAACAAAGCAAGCTGGCGGAGAAGCGGATTTTTCAGATTTTAATTATTCTTTCTGGTAAGACAAAGAGAAATAAAGAAAGGCACTCCCAGTATTGAAGTAATAATTCCTGCAGGAAGTTCGCCTGGTGCAATTGCAGTTCGGGCGATTGTATCTGAAATAAGGAGTAGGGCAGCTCCAAACATCATGCTGTAGGGAATGAGGGTACGGCTTTTAGGTCCCGTAATTTTTCGCACAATATGAGGAGCAATAAGGCCTACAAAACCAATTGTTCCTCCTGCGCAGACAGCAGAACTTACGGCAAGAGCTCCGCAAATCAAAACAAAAATTCTAAGGCGGTCAACCTGAACTCCAAGGCTGGCCGCTGTTTTTTCTCCGCAGGTAAGTAGGTCTAAAGGACGTGAAACTGCAAAGGCAATGATAATAGAAAGAGCCGAAGGAATTGCAATAAAAATGAGCTCCTTCCAGCCGCGTCCATTAAAGCTTCCTAAAATCCAGGTGTAAATTGAGTGAAGCTCCTTGTTGCTTGTAAGAA
>Ga0247609_10005739_pt1 | contig 12113 bp, 11 predicted proteins | sample 172DNAGHGlowgp2_FD_193487 | JGI IMG/M metagenome (GOLD analysis project Ga0247609, IMG submission 193487) | Sheep rumen microbial communities from Palmerston North, Manawatu-Wanganui, New Zealand - 1728 DNA GHGlow gp2 | ecosystem: Host-associated > Mammals > Digestive system > Stomach > Rumen ... | reverse complement strand
GAAAAATATGTTCCTCATGGTGGCCCTAACGGTGGTGACGGCGGTAAGGGCGGTGATATTATTTTTACCGTAAAGCGCAACCTTCGTACTCTTGCAAAGCTTCGTCATCAGCATTGCTTTAAGGCCCGCAACGGAGGAGACGGCCAGGGCTGGAACCGCTATGGGGCAGACGGAGAAGACTGTGTAATTCCTGTTCCACCGGGTACAACAATCCGCGATGCCGAAACAGAAGAAATCATTTATGACTTTTCTACCGCCAAAGGTGACGAAAGCTTTACCTTCTTAAAAGGCGGTAACGGCGGCTGGGGAAACGTTCATTTTAAATCTTCTACAAATCAGGCTCCGCGACAGGCAAATCCGGGTCAGCGAGGGGAGACACGCTTTTTAAAGCTTGAACTTTCAATCATGGCAGACGCAGGGCTTGTAGGATTCCCTAACGCGGGAAAATCCAGCCTGCTTACTTATTTTACAAACGCCCGTCCAAAGATTGCGCCTTATCCTTTTACAACAATTATTCCAAATCTTGGTGTACTCCGCGTAGACGACGAAAGCGATATTATTATTGCAGATATCCCCGGAATTATTGAAGGTGCCAGTGAAGGTTTAGGCCTTGGCGACACTTTCTTAAAACATATTACCCGTACCGCTTGTCTTATCTTCATGATTGATTCAAGCGACGAAAATTATCTTACAGCCTACGATACTTTGTGTAATGAGCTTTCTAAGTATTCAGACAGTCTTCTTGAAAAACCTCGCATTGTTTTGTTAAACAAAATCGATATAGAAGGTGCTTTTGAACACGCTGTAGAAGCTGCAGAAAAAATCCGCGCTGCAGAGCCGGAAACTGTTGTTATTCCTGTTTCTGTTCATACAGGCCGCGGCATGAAGGATGCCCAGAACCAGATTGTGCAGCTTGTAAATCGTCAGGAGCAGCGCACTCTTGCCGAAGAAAAAGGCACTGCAGAATTTGGAAGCAGCTTTATGAAAGACCGTGCCGGCTTTGAAGATGATGATGACGAGAATATTCAGTATCCGGGAAGTGAGGCTTAAGAATGAAGCTTGCAGTTTTTGGTGGCACATTTAATCCTCTTCACGTTGGACATGCAATGCTTGCTGATACAATTGTACGCGAGCTTGGTTTTGATAAAGTGCTTTTTGTACCAACCTATGCTCCACCTCATAAAGATATCTCTAAAATTGTTGCCGCAGAACACCGCATGAAAATGATTGAAGAATTTTGTAAAAGCGAAGGAAACAGTCACTTTGAACTGGAGCCCTGCGAAATTGAACGCGGCGGCATTTCTTATACTTCCGATACCCTTGAATTTTTGACAAAAAAATATCAGGGCCAGTTGGAGCAAAAACTGGCCTTTGTAATGGGTGATGAAGTTGCAGCAGAGTTTTCCAAGTGGCGCAATCCCGAAAAGGTTTCTGAGCTTGCAGATTTAATTATTGTTCATAGATATCCGGATGTAAAGGCAATGGAAGACTGCTTATACGAAAATAAACCAACAGGAGACTACAAGGGGGATTTTGCCGTAAAGTTTGATAAGGATAATTTTAAATATCCTCATATTTACATAGAAAATCCTATGCTGCCGGTTTCTTCTACAGATATCCGCCGTCGCATTGCCGAAGGAAAAAGCTTCAGGTACCTTGTACCGCCTGCAGTGTATGAATATATAGAAAGGAATGGCTTGTATATTGACCCTTCGACAGGCTCAGGGACCGCAAAATGATTGACTGGGACACTCTTACAGAAAAAATCCGCGATTATACAGAGGCTCATGTAAAACCTTCCCGATATGAGCATTGTGTGCGTGTTGCCGAAATGTGTGTAAAACTATGCCAGCGTTACGGCCTTGATACAAATAAAGGCTATCTTGTTGGTATAGGTCACGATATGTGTAAGGATATGCCTCACGAAAAAATGCTTGAATTGGCAAAAAAAGACGGCTCTCCTGTTACCGATTTTGAAATGTCAAAGCTTTCTCTGCTTCACGGTCGTGCCGCTGCAGTTATGATGAAAGAAAAATTTGGCATAGAAGATAAAGATATTCTTGAAGCAGTTGCAAATCATGTTTCGGGCTGTATTGGTTTATGTGATTTAGGAAAAATCCTTTTTCTTGCAGATAAAACAGAACCTGGCCGTCCTCAGTCTACAGATGAGTACCGGGCAGGACTTATCAAACTTACACTTGATGAGCAGTATCTTTCTGTTATAAAAGAAAATTATGAATATATAACAGGTCGTGGATATGAAGTTTACCCGGAGACTAAAAAAATGATAGAATACTATGAAAAGGTGGTTAATCAGGCTAAATGAAAAAGCTTAGGAACGAACAGAAAGGTCTTCTCTTTATAGCACTCATTATTATTGTTATTGCGGCTTTGAGTTTGTTTTTTGCACGCTCTCTTAAAACTAACCGTGTAGAGGATGCCCTTGAGCATGATACTCTTTTGAGAACTCTTTTTGTTGTTCAAAATGCTGATGGAAGTGTTCTTTTTTCAAATGTAATTATTCTTGATACTGAAACTAAAAAAGCCGCTGTTATAAATCTTCCGGGATACACCGGTGCAATTTTTCAGTCGCTTGGTCGAACAGACAGGCTGGCCCAGGTTTACAACGAACTTGGTATGGCTTCATACAGAAGCGAAGTTCAAAAGATGCTTGGTATTTCTATTCCATATACTACAATGGTAAAACTTGAAGATTTTATCCGCCTGTGCGACATGTTTGGAGGAATGCGGGTATTTATACCTTCTCCAATAGACAGTACTTCCGGCGAAGGTGAAAGATGGCTGCTTCCTTCGGGCGCTGTTACTCTTGATGGAGATAAAATTGCCGTTTACCTCAGGTATCGGGATGAAGAAGAAACAGAAGAATCTATTCAAGACAGATATCAGAATGTAATGGGAGCCTTCCTTACAGGTCTTCATGATCAGAGTTTTAAGATTTTTAATTCGAGCAAAAACTTTAAAAGATTTTCTGTGAACTTGAATACAAATCTTGCAGATTATGAAGAAGAAACCTTGTATTCAGAAATCTCTCAGATTGATACAGAATCTATCATTAAACAGACAATTACAGGCTCTCTTCGTAATGTAGACGGCCAGCAGCTTTTGTTCCCTCTTAATAACGGTGAGTTTATTAAAGAAGCTGTTAAGCAGACAACATATATGCTTATGTCTTCTGATGGAACAATTTCTAACAGAATTTATGTTCTTGAAATTCAAAACGGTACTAAAACACAAGGCTTGGCACGTCGTACTGCAACTCTTTATCAGAATGCAAGCTATGATGTACTTAGTGCTGTAAATGCCGATTCAAATGATTATGCCGAAACTGTGATTGTTGATCACATTGGTAACGAAGCGGTAGCACGTCAGGTTGGCGAGCTTATACGCTGTACAAATATAAAACAAGCAGATGAAATGGAGGATGGAAGCTCGGGCGACAGCATGGTTGATTTTACTGTCATTCTTGGAAGAGATTTCAATGGTGCGTATGTAATTCCGGGAGCTTCTTATTAATTATATGAAAACAACAGAAGAAAAAGCAATTGAAATTGCAAAACTCATGCAGGATGGAAAGGGTAGTGATGTTACCCTTATTGATATCAGCGGCTTGAATTCCTGGACTGATTATTTTGTTATTGTAACTGTAACAAGTTCTACTCAGCAGCAGGGTCTTGCAAAGCAGATAAAAGATTATATTAAAGAGAATGATCTTGAAATTCACCCTGTAAACCGCAGAAGTCCAAATGGTGAAGACTGGAACCTTATAGATTTGGGTTCAATTGTAGTTCACCTGATGTCTGCACAGGCAAGAGAGTTTTATAATCTTGAGAAACTCTGGTTTAACGGAAAGGTTATTGAGTTATAAGTCATATTTGTCTATAAAGGATATGTCATCTTCGTCATCGTTGCGGTGGCGAAGGTTGTAGCCGTCTTCCGGTTCTACATCATCATAGGGTTCGTCTATATCTTCTTCTTCTTTGAAAACATCGTCGTAGTAAAGTTCATCGTCGTTGTCAAAGTCGTCAAGGACATCATCCTCATCGTCATCAAAATCATCATCGAATTCTTCGTCAAAATCGTCGAAGTCATCATCCATGTAAATTGATAATTCATCAAGTTCTGGATCTGCGAACATAGACACCCCGTATCTTTACTTTTAGGAAACTCACCCATGAACAAGATATAGCAAACACAAGGATTTTTCAACTACCTTGTAAAAAAAATATAATAAAAAATCAACAAAATATAACAATTCTTTTTCAATATTATAATGAATTGTTATATTTTTTCTTGGAAAGTCATTGTGTTTGACAAGGGTTTGAAAATTAGTATAATATAAAATGCTGATGAAAAACTTTACTGAAAGGGCTTATGCCAAGGTAAATTTTAATCTGCGGGTGCTTCCCTGTCGGACTGATAACTATCATAATATAGAAAGTATATTTCAGACAGTTGATTTGTACGACGAATTGGAAGTTAGTGTTTCAGAATCAACTGGCTGTTTCGTCGAATGTAATTCCTTGAAACTTCCTTTACAGAACACTCTCACCAAAGCTTATGATGCCTTCTGCAGTGTTGTAGGTCTTAAGGTACCGGGAGTAACTGTAAACTTAAAAAAAGGAATACCGGCAGGAGGCGGACTAGGCGGAGGATCTTCTGATGCTGCGGCGCTCATAAGGGTGCTGTCAAAAATATGCAAGGTAAATCTTGATGCTGAGCAGCTTGATTACATTGCATCACAAACAGGAAGCGATGTTTTTTTCTTTATGCATTGCGATAAGGACGGAACAGGTTGTGCCCTTGTTTCTGGTCGTGGTGAGGTAATAAAGAAGATTACTCCTAGAAGAGATTTATATCTTATTCTTGTGTTTCCTGAAATATTCAGTTCTACAAAAGAGGCTTACCAGCTTGTAGATAAGCAGCTTGAAAGTGGAATTGATAATGATTTTGTAATTTTAGAAGAGCTTGAAGAAGAATATAAAAAGCATCCTTCTGAATGGCGCTTCAAAAATACGTTTACTCCATCGCTTTGTGGTGTTTACAGTGATTTGAGTAGTGCGTTGGGTACGTTAAAAAAATGTGGAGCCGATTTTTGCGATATGTCGGGATCAGGATCCACAATATTTGGTGTTTTTACATCAAAGCAACGAGCAAAATATAATATGAAACTGCTTGCTGCAACCTGGAATTGTGCTCTTGTACGTTTGCTGTAAAAAACAAAAGTTTTTTGGAGGAGTGACTATGCAAATTACAGAATTAAGAATTCGCAAAGTCGAAGATGAAGGTAAGTTACGTGCTTATGTTACAGTAACTTTTGACAACTGCTTTGTAGTACACAACGTAAAAATTATTGAAGGAAAAAGCGGGTTGTTCATTGCTATGCCTAGCAGAAAAACCGCGAACGGGGAGTATAAGGATGTAGCTCATCCAATTAGTCCTGAGTTCAGATCGGAACTGCAAGATAAAATTATTGCAGACTATGAAGCTGGTCATGTTGAAGTTGGCGGTGAAGCCGACTGATTATGATACATTTTCTTTCTCCGCTGGTGTAATGGTAGCACACGAGCTTTTGGTGCTTAGAGTCCGGGTTCGAATCCTGGGTGGAGAATTAAATGTCTCTTGAGTTTTGGAGTTTCCAATAATCAGGTGACAAAAATTAAAGGATATAAGGAGCTTTAAGAAATGAGTAAGCAGACATTGAATGCAAAAGTTCGAACTGCCTCTGGTAAGGCAGCTGCTAAAAAACTTCGACAAGTAGGTAGTATCCCGGCCGTTATGTATAACGATAAGGGCGAAGCTACAATGCTCGAAGTAAATGAAGTTGAATTCAACAAAATCTGGAGAAGTGTAACTCCAACAACTTCAATTAATCTTATCGTAGACGGCAAAGAAAATTTGGCTTTGATTAAGGATACTGAATACAATATCCGTACCGACAAAGTTCTTCATGCAGATTTCTTTGTACCTGCAGCAGACGAAAAATTGGTAATGAATATCAAAGTTCATTATTCTGGAACACCTGCCGGCGTTTTGAAGGGTGGTTTCAAGAAAGAACGCAACAACCAGATTAAAATCAAGGCTGCTATTGCTGATCTTCCTGAGACAATCATCGCCGACATCTCTAAAATTAACGTTAGCGAAGCTCTTCGTGTAAAAGACCTCGAGCTTCCTTCTTCTGTTGAAGTACTTACCGACAAGGAACTTCCTTTGGTAACAGTTTCTCCAGCACGCTAATTTTTTACTAGAGGTAAGAGTAAAATCACGGATGTCATGCTTATGTCTGCATCCGTGATTTTTTTTTGAGGTGTGATCATGTCTGACTTCGAAGAGCAGGTTTTAGAAGGCCTGTTCAAATGCCGTATTCATCTTCCAAATGTCTCTCATGATGGTGGAATAATTGGTGCTGCTGTTTCCGGTGGAGCCGATTCGGTAAGCCTTCTTCTTTCTCTTTGCCACCTGTTTAAGGCTCATTCTATTCCCCTTAAAGTAATCACTGTAAATCATTATATAAGACAGGATAGCGAAAGCTGTGGTGATGTGGATTTTGTAAAGAACTTATGCCAGTCACTTAAAAATCAGGGGTATGATGTAGAACTTACAGTATGTGAATTAGAAAAGGGGCAGGTCGCATCGCTTGCTCAAAAAAAATCAATTGGAATTGAGGCTGCTGCCCGAGAACTTCGCTATGATGCTTTTGATAAATTTATTGAAGAAAACAGATTAAAATGTCTTTGCCTTGCCCACAATAAAAATGATCAGCTTGAAACTCTGCTCATGCGTTTTTTGCAGGGAGCAGGAATAGATTCTGCTGCAGGCATCCCTCAGGTGAGAGAAAAATATATCCGCCCCTTGCTGGATATTGAACGTGCAGAAATTGAAAGCTATTTGAAGCAGAACAATATAAGCTGGCGTACAGACAGTACAAACAGTGATACTTCATATTTACGAAACAGAATCCGTAGTGAGCTTGTTCCTTTATTAAATAAAAGCTTTTCCGGCTGGGATAAGGCTGTTCTTACAGGGGCCCAGAAAGCGGCAGATGATTCGGAAGTTTTAAGTCAGATTCTTGTGCTTGAAGAAGATCAATTGAGCTGGGATGATACTTTTTATGAGTTTCCGCGGGGCCTGCAAATTCGCCTTTTATTAAAGCTTGCCAATAATGCCGGCTGCAGTACACGTATTCCTTATGCATTTTTACTGGATGTGTGCGATTGTGCCAAACATGCCGATAATTATAGAAGAAAAGTGGAAAAACGCTTTGAAGATTTGTGCTTCACTTTAAGCGAAAGAGGCGTTAGTGTAAAAAAATGCCCTGAAGTGAAGAAGGAAATTGTTTTTTCTGCTATAATAGAAAAGAGTGGTTTTTATGAAACTCCCGGGGGACGGGTTTTTGTTCCTGAGGGCTTTAATTTTCCACTCCGCATAAGAAGCTTTTGCCCCGGTGACGAGGTAGAAACAGCAGATTGCGGCACAAAAAAAGTTGCAGATGTTTTTTCGGACTGGCATGTCCCGGAAGAAAAACGTCAGTATATTCCGGTTGTTCAGGAATTGAAACTTCCTGAGCAAAGAATTGTTTGTATTTTAGGCAGCAGTTTTGGCTACAAAGATTGGATTGTTAAAAATGAAAAAATGTAGATTCTTTTTTGTTTGTTTACTTTTAATTGCAGGAATGCAGGTGACTTTTGCACAAAGTAAAAGCGTCGCTTCTGCCAATAGAAAAACTGCAGAAAGATGTCTTTCGCTTTCTGAAAATTATATGCTTAATTCCGACTGGCAGAATGCGCTTAATCAGGCAGAGCTTGGACTTTCTTATGATGAAAGTATTTCTGACCTTTTTTATGTAAAAGCAGCAGCTCAAAGTAATCTTGGCTATACAAAAGCTCAGGTGCTTCAAACAATTAAAGAATCCTTTACAAAAGATAACTGGATTAATTATACAAAAAACAGTGCCCGCATTTTGTATGCAGATATTCTTTGTGCAACAGGTCTGTATGAGCAGTCGCTTGGAGTCCTGGATATGGAACCACTTTTGTATTCTGCTGACTCTGAGTTTATCCGTATAAAAAATTATTACAGAATGGGAACTACCGCTTCAATTGCACAGGCCAGAGCCCGTCTTAATTCTTCTCGGAAAATCTATCCTAAGGATGTGCGCTTTCCAAATCTTTTCTTTATGTTCGAAATGGCCTTTATGAATTATGCCGAACGAAGCGGAACTCCTTACGAAATCCCTGAGCTTGTTCAGACAATTGCAGATTCTTACATTGCAAAACTGCCTGATTATTCTTCTACCGATATTGAAAGCGAAATTATTGCGCTTTTATTCTGCAGTGGAGAGCAGCAAAAACGTCTGCTCAAGGCTGTTGGTGAAAAAAGTCAGGATCATCCATTGTATGCATATGCTGCACTCAAAGCAGGAATAATTTCTGAGGAAAAAGCCTTTAATCTTTTCTTTGAATCTTCAAAAGATAGTTTTAGTCTTGGACTTCTTGAAAACTTTTCAATGCTGATAACTGATGAAGCGCTTGTTCAGAATTTCAGCGATCATTTAAAATCCTTTACCGGAACTTTGTATATTGACAACGATCTTGATCTTCTGGATGAGCTTACTATTGTCTATGAGCGGGGGCGTGCTAAATCAATTTTATATGATAAGAATTCCGATGGTCTTGCAGAACTTAGTGCACTGTGCGATTTTGGAACTCCTGTTTCTATGACACTGGATGGCGGAAAATATGATTTAGTTTATGATGACTATCCTTGTCTTGCAAAGGTAACAGATTCAAGTGACGGAAACGTTTATCATTTTTTAAGTTATGATTTTTCTTTTGATCCTTTTGAAATGACTGTTGATACTTTGTTCTCCCGCTTTAATGTCGATTTTTATATTCCTCTCATCGATAGCGAAATTGAAAGTCCTGATAAGTATGTGCTTGCAAAAAATGCTTCTTCGCTTGAACTTGAAACAAAGGAAAGAGAGGGTTCAAAAGTTATCTATACAATTTTTGAAGGACGCCCTGTTTTTGCAGTATTTATGAGTAAGGGCCTTCGTTATGCTTATGCAACAATTGAACCTGGCTGTCCTTTTGTTCGTTATTCAGATTCTGATGGAGACGGAGTTTATGAAACTGCCGAAACCTTTGATATTGATAATGAAAATAAATACACACAAGAGACTGATATTCAGATTGTAAAAAATATTTTTGGCGAAAATGTATTCAGCGAAAAACTCTTTATAAAGAAAATCGAAGTTGACCGCAATGCAGATACAATCATAGAGTTTTCGGAACAGTATCTTGGAAATAACGGAAAGATTTCTTCCTGGGATACAGATGATGATGGAAACCTTGATTATGAATATATCCGTTATCCTGATAGTCCTGACTCAAAACTTACCGAAGAGACAATCTTTTATGCAAAAGATGGTACAGAGTTTGTTTCTCTTCAAAACGAAGAAGGGGTTCCATCTGTTCTCAAATATGAAGGAGAAATAGTTGAGATTCTTAAAGGTCAGACTCAAAACTTTTATTGGGTTGGAGAGCAGGGAAGCCTTGAACAGGAAGAAGCTGTATATAATGCTGTAAAAGATGGTATTACAGATGGAGCTGTAATGCTTGTAAAAATTGAAGAAAACAGAGTTTCTGTAATAAAAATTGGAAGTGCTTATTTTTTAAGAATTCTTCCTCCAACAGAAATTACAGAAGTTGAGACAGAATAAAATGAAAGTTGTTAGTTTTATCAAACATAATTTATATACACAGTTTTTTATCTGCGTGTTAGCTTGTTTTACCTTTTTTAGTTGTAAATCAATTGCTCAGCCTCAGAGTGTGGCCCAGCCTCTTGATTATACAGATCAGGATGTTATTGAAAATGAAATAAAGACTATCCGTGAACTGCAGGAAAAGGAAAGTACCCGGGCCTTGTTCCGTGCCTGTCTTCTGGAAGATGAAGCAATTATAAACGAATGTGTTGATATTGTTTTAGAGCAGGTTCACAAGGCTCAGGAAGAAAATAATTTTGCAGAAGCTATCAGATTATATAAATCCTTGTTTTCTGTAGAGCAGGCCTTTCCTCAAAAAATCAAAAGTGAATTTCTTCATGATAATCAGTATGAAAAATGCGTTGAGGAATTATATAAAGATGTTCCGGGGCTCACTGTTGATAAAGAAAAACTTCCTTCTTCAATAAGCGATTGTATAAATGCCACTGTCACTGTCTGGGTAGATCAGGGCTACAAGGTTGAAAACGGAGCCGGCTATGCAGATATTGTAATTGGTTCCGGATTTTTTATTGACCGTCGCGGCTATATTGTAACAAACCATCATGTTATTGCAGAGGTTGTAAATCCTAAACGAAAGACAAACTGTAAGGTTTATATAAAGCTCCCTGCCGATATGGAAAAGAAAATTCCTGCAAAGGTTATTGGTTGGGATTCTGTATTAGACCTTGCACTTTTAAAAGTAGAGTACGAGCCTGATTTTGTTCTTGCTCTTGGTTCAAGTTCCGATCTTGAAGTTGGAGATAGCATTTCTGCAATAGGAACTCCTCTTGGACTTGAAGGAACAATTACAAGCGGAATTATATCTTCTACATCAAGAACCTTGATGACTATTGGAAAGGTTTTCCAGATTGATGCTGCTGTAAACTCAGGAAACTCTGGTGGTCCTTTGATTGATTCTAATAAAACTGTACAGGCTATTGTTTTTGCAGGTATGCTTCAATTTCAGGGCCTCAACTTTGCAATTCCTGTTGAATATTTGAAGCAGGAACTTCCTTTGCTTTATAGGGGCGAAGAATTACAGCATTGCTGGCTTGGTGCTTATGGTCATACAAAAAGAATAAGAAATAATTCAGAAGGTCTTGAAGTTCAATATGTAATGCCCGGTGGTTCTGCAAGTTATACAGGTCTTGAAATTGAAGATCTTCTTATCAGCGCTGATGGAAAAAATATTTCGACTCTGGAAGACTTTCAGATTTTGTGTATGAAGTATGAGCCTGGAACAATTATAAACGGAACAATCCTTCATTACGGACAGAAAAAGGATGTTCTTCTTTATTTAGATAAAAGGCCAGAGGCTCCGTTAAAATTAATTTTTGAAAGCGATTTTGTTGATGATTCATTCATTCCTATTTTTGGAATCAAAATGGTGCGTTCATCGACAATAAATAAAAAATCCTATAGAATAGAATATGTACTGGAAGGAAGTATAGCAGATCAGAATAGTTTTTCTGAGAATGATAACCTTGAATTGCTTGATGTACAGTTTGATGATGTGAATAATGTTTTTTATGCAGTGATTCAAATTGAACGGAGAAAGAAAGGTCTCTTAAAAATTCAAATAGGGCTGGGCACTTCCTACGACAATCCAAATTACTTTTAATAAGTCTACATACGGGGAAAACTGATGACAGAAATGAAATACAAGCGCAACTTTTGTATTGTAGCGCACATTGACCATGGCAAATCTACTTTATCTGACCGTCTCATCCAGAAGGCAAAAATCATAGATGACCGCAAGATGATGAATCAGATTCTTGATAACATGGATATTGAACGTGAACGTGGAATTACAATTAAAAGTCAGGCTGTAACAATTCCTTATCATGCAAAGGATGGTCATGATTACGAACTCAACTTTGTAGACACACCTGGACACGTAGACTTTTCTTATGAAGTTTCAAGAGCAATTGCTTCTTGTGAAGGAGCCCTGCTTTTAATAGACGCTACTCAGGGTGTAGAAAGTCAGACAGTTTCAAATATGTATATGGCACTTGAACATGACCTTACAATGGTGCCTGTAATTAATAAAATTGACCTTGCTTCTGCAGATATCCCTTCCTGCAAAAATCAGATTGATAATGAGCTGGGACTTGATTCCAGCGAAGCTATGTGCGTTTCTGCAAAAACAGGAGAAGGCATTGACGAGCTCATGGAAGCAATTGTAACTAAGTTTCCGGCTCCAACTGGCGACCCAAATGGAAAGCTTGCTGCCCTCATTTTTGACTGCCATTATGATGTTTACAGAGGTGTAGTTGTTCATGTCCGCGTTATGGAAGGTCGGCTTAAAACCGGTGACCTCATTAAAATGATG
>Ga0247609_10005737_pt1 | contig 12117 bp, 12 predicted proteins | sample 172DNAGHGlowgp2_FD_193487 | JGI IMG/M metagenome (GOLD analysis project Ga0247609, IMG submission 193487) | Sheep rumen microbial communities from Palmerston North, Manawatu-Wanganui, New Zealand - 1728 DNA GHGlow gp2 | ecosystem: Host-associated > Mammals > Digestive system > Stomach > Rumen ... | reverse complement strand
TCTTGATTGCATCGAAATCCATTTTCTTGCAGTAGTAGCATCTGTCGGGCGGGTTGTTTTCGAACTGTTCGGAATCAAAAACATCACACTCGATCACTACCTGCTTAACGCCGATATTTTTGCAGAACTCGACAGTCCATTCGAAATCTTCGTTGATAAGGACCTGTGATCTTATCGTGACGGCGATGGAGTTATCACCGAGAACCTCGTGGGCCTTATATACAAGATACGTCGAATCCACGCCGCCAGAAAAAGCGACCGCCAGTTTCCCGGCGGTCTTAATACGCTCAACGAGCGCTTTTTCTTTTACTCTGATGTCTGCTTCGTTATCCATCATTTGGCTGCGAGCATTGCCCTGACCTTGCCTTCCGGATCCTTAATAAGAAGGACGACCAGCCAGATAACGATTCCCAAAGCAACTACGGATAAACCGAGATATGTATCGTTGAGCATGTCTGCGGGAGCCTGCTCGAAAAATTCTGCGCCAAGCTCGATGTACTCAACTACGGCATCAACGAGCCACATAAGGCTTGCGCCCCAATACATAAGGGCAAGTGTGCCAAGCTTTCTGTCTGCCTTGGAGTTATACCAGAAGACAGTTGCGATTGCTGCCGCGAATACAGTGATAAGAAGTGTCATGAGAAAGCCTCCTTATACTTTTGCCTGACTCTTGGCCGCAGCCGGAGCTTTCTTTTTAGTAATAGCTTGTGATACAAGCACCATTACGACCCAGGCAAGTGTTACAAGGACTGCCATGGCAACTCCGCTCGTAAACATTTCACGGAGCATCTCTGCTGCATCAACAGGATTGGCTGCCGCAGTAAGGAAAGGAAACCACGGTGGTACTTCGCCGTGCCATACATGCTCAAAAGCAAGGAGTGCGGAACCGCCCCAAAGCATATTATTGAGCCAACCCATCTTCTTTATAAAGATATTGTCAGAACCTTTCTTGTCAGCAACGTGCTTTATTACCGTAGTTACGATTGCTTCTGTTGTAGGAACCAAAAAACATGCCATAGGGTGATCTCCTTTTTATCTGGTTATCGGTATCCTGATTTTATCACAGGGAACTGACCGGTATATATCAGTTAACCGATAGATTATTACTTCTTTTTTGACTCATTATCTCTTTCTGAACTTTTCGACGTGGCTGCATATGGCATCAAATGTCTCATCACTCAGATCATGCTCTATCTTACATGCATCATTCTCTGCGATCTCAGGATCAACACCGATCGCAATAAAGAAATCGGTAAGTTCCTTATGCCTCGTATAGATCTTATCGGCTATCCCCATGCCCTTTTCAGTAACGGTTATAAAACCGGATCTGTCCATTTCTATATATCCGTTCTCACGGAGCCTTTTCATTGCATTGCTGACAGAAGGCTTGGTAACACCCAAAAAAACCGCAATATCAATAGAACGGACATATCCGTTCTTCTCCTTAAGGATAACCATTGACTCAAGATAGTCCTCTGCGGACTTGCCGATATCGTTGCTGTTCTTCATGTTAGCTCCTCATTACTGAGTCTGACTTGATCTGTCGGAATGTACAGACTAAATCAATACTACAAACTTTATTCCACCGTGTCAAAACATATCTGACATAAAACTGATAGACTGAAAAACGTCTGCGATAGTAAAATATCAACATTAGAAAAGAGGTCCCTGAATCATGAAAATTATAGAGAATTGCGTAATGGATGAAGAGCGTGCGCTTTACGGCAGCACAAGTATTACTGTCAGGAATTGCCGGTTCGATGGTCCGGCTGACGGCGAGAGCGCTCTTAAGGAATGTTCGGATGTCACTGTGGAAAACTCATTTTTTAATCTCAGATACCCTTTATGGCATGTTCACGGTCTCACTGTCACATCTTCTGAGATGACTGACAAATGCCGCGCCGCGCTGTGGTATTCGGACAGCATCAGCATTAATGACACCAGGCTTCACGGCATCAAGGCTTTGCGCGAATGCCGTGATGTTACGGTCACTTCATCATCTGTCATTTCGCCGGAATTCGGATGGTCAGTCCACGGACTTAAGATGACAGACACTTCAGCCGAATCGGAATATTTCCTGATGAGATCTTCGGATATTGTTTTCGAGGACGTGAGATTAAAGGGAAAATATTCGTTCCAGTACGTCGAAAACGTTGAAATCTCAAATTCAAGATTTGATACCAAAGATGCTTTCTGGCACGCGAAAAACGTAACTGTCAGAGACAGTGTCATCAACGGCGAATACCTTGCCTGGTATTCAGAAAACATCACATTTATAAACTGCACGATAAAGGGCACACAGCCCCTCTGCTACTGCAAGGGACTAAAACTCATCAACTGCAGGATGGAAGACTGCGATCTCGCATTCGAGAGATCTGATGTGGAGGCTGAGATCACGACACCGGTGATCAGCATCAAGAACCCGTTGTCCGGCAGTATTACCGTGCCTTCAGTCAGTGAGATCATAAGGGATATCCCGGGCGCAGACGGAAAAGTAATCATAAAGAGCTGATATCAATTATCAGATGATCGTCAACGCTTTTCCGTCTCTTCACCTTTCATGACGACATTAACGTAATTGAACGGTATCTCGATGCCTTCTCTTGCAAACGCATCGTTTACGCGCATATTGATGTCGCTGATGACTATTTCTGTCGCTGTGACCGGCTTATAGTAGACCGTTGTCGCAAGCACAAGGCTGCTGTCAGCATAAGAGATGAAATATACCGGACCGTAGTCCTTGTTCTTCCACTCGGGTTCGGAATATTCGGACTCTATTACCGCGTCCCTTACGACCTTCATGGCTTTATTCATATCAGTACCATAAGCAACATTGAACCTCATGTGGACCGATCTTATCTTGGTGTTGTGGCTCATGTTGGTGATCAGGCTCGAATTGATCTTACTGTTGGGAACTATGACATCGATGGTATCAATGGTCCTGATAACGACATGCCTTGGCGTGATGTCCATGACGACACCTCTGGTGCCGTTCTCGAGTTCGATCCGGTCGCCTATCTCGAACGGTTTGTTGAAACTTAAAGCTATACCGCTGAAGAGGTCTCCGAGGACAGGCTGCGCGGCAAGTCCGGCAACAGCACCGATGATAGCGGTTCCCTGGAATAATACTTTGCCTATGTCTGTCGTGGCGGTCGAGCTTACAAGTACCCAGATAACCGCAATGACAATGATGAGAGTCCTTATTATGTTCTGGGTAAAGCGGATCTGGATGCTCTTCTTGTCCTTGAGGCGCTTTTTGACGAATCTGTTGTATATCAGCAGGATGATCGTTGTGACGACAAAGGCAACAAAGGTGTAGATGAGAAGCTCTACTATCTGCCCCAAAGTGGTTGTCTTATCGAATAATGCCCCCGGGAATTCTATTCCGAACATGCCTAACCTCACTGAGTTTTGCTGCTTAAAACTTGTTAATGATAATAATACAACAGAAAATAGCATTTATCGAATAAGGGTGTATAATCAGTGCGATTTTTATATTAGAAAGAAGGAAATCTTATGAAAAATAAGATTATAGCAACAGCTCTTTCTGCCGTTCTCGCTTTGGGCTTTATGGCAGGATGCGCACAGAAAAAGGATGACACGGTCATCAGAGTAGGATCACTTAAGGGCCCTACAACAATAGGCATCGTAAACCTGATGGACAAGGCATCCAAGGGTGAATCAGAAGGCAAGTATGATTTCACGATGGCAGCAGCACCCGATGAGATCACGGCAAAAGTCGTATCAGGTGACCTTGATATAGCTCTTGTTCCCGCAAACCTTGCCTCTGTTCTCTACAATAAGACCGAAGGCGGAGTAACTGCGATCGACATCAACACTTTAGGTGTCCTTTACTGCGTAACCGGAGATGCTTCAGTTACTTCCATCAAAAGCCTTGCAGGAAAAAAAGTAATTACGACCGGTCAGGGCGCCACACCTGAATATTCCCTGAGATATCTTCTCGAGCAGAACGGTGTTACCGACTGCGAGATCGAATTCAAGTCGGAAGCAACAGAAGTTGCTGCTGTTCTTGCAGAAGATCCTACACAGATCGCTATTCTTCCCCAGCCTTTCGTTACTGTAGCCTGCGCACAGAACGAAGCCATCTCGTCAGCTTTCTCCCTTGAAAAAGAATGGCAGCTTGCCACAAACGGCCTTGGAATGGTAACAGGCGTCACCATCGTAAGAAATGACTTCCTTAAGGCTCATCCTGCCGCGGTCACCACTTTCATCAAGGAACACGGCGACAGCGTAGTTGCTGCAAACTCCGACCTTGATACCACTGCTGCCCTCGTCGTAGCTCAAGAGATCATCGGCAAGGAACCTGTTGCAAAGAAGGCTATCCCCCAGTGCAATGTCGTATGCATGACAGGTGACAGCGTTAAGAATAACCTCTCCGCTTACCTTGAAGTACTCTATAACAGCGACCCCAAATCAGTCGGCGGAAAGCTTCCGGGAGATGAGTTCTATTACAAAGGATAATTAATGAAGAACAAGTACATCAGGACAACTTTGATCGTTTTGATCTGGCTCGTTATCTGGCAGGTACTGGCCCTCGCGGTCAATAACAGTATTCTCCTGTCGGGTCCTGCAGAGACGGTCAAAGCCCTGATCGGACTTGGTTCTGAAGCTTCCTTTTACATCTCGGTCGGAATAACCGTCGGCAAGGTAATGTTGGGATTTATCACAGGCTTGATCCTGGGCTCCGGCCTGGCAGTCCTGTCGTACAGGATCAGTATCATCAAAGAATTCCTCTCGCCGTTCGTTTCAGTAATTAAATCCATCCCTGTCGTAAGCTTCATCATCATCGCCCTTATCTGGGCCGGAAGCTCGAACGTTACGATAATCGTATCGGCAGTGATATCCTTCCCTATCTTTTACAAGAACCTTCTTGAAGGACTGGCAGTAACAGATCCCAAGATGCTTGAACTGGCCAAAGTCTATCAGATGAAGACCGGCAAAAAGATCCGGTATATCTATCTTCCTTCTCTTTCATCACAGATAAAAAGCGCGGTCTCGCTTGCCATCGGCATGGCCTTCAGGGGCGGCATCACCGCTGAGGTCGTAGGCCAGCCTTTAAGATCCATCGGCAACGGACTTTACAGATCCAAGATCAATCTGGCAACATCAGAGATGCTCGCATGGACTCTGGTTGCGGTACTTGCCGCATTCCTCGTCGAAAAGCTGATCTCATTCGTTGTAAAGAAGGTGCTCAAATGATCGAACTGAAGAATGTCTCCAAATCATTTGACGGGATAAGAGTACTGGATTCTTTCAGTGCTGTTTTCGATGACGGAAAGTATCTTTTAAAAGGTCCTTCAGGCATCGGCAAGACAACATGCCTCCGCCTGATACTGGGACTCATAAAGCCCGATGAGGGTGAAGTGACAGTTCCTGACGGCACAAGGTTCGCTGTCTGCTTTCAGGAGGACAGGCTTTTCGAGAAAGAGGACTTATTGACAAATATCCTCGCGGTAAATGAGAACATCTCTGAAGAAGATGCCAAAAAAGCAATCCTTGAACTTCTCCCTGCTGATTCGCTTGATAAAAAAGCCGGTGAACTGTCTGGCGGCATGAAGCGCCGTCTTGCTGTTATCAGGGCTATGCTCCACGATTCTGATGTTGTCATCCTGGATGAACCTTTCACCGGTCTTGACGATGAGTCGCGCTCGAAAACGTTATCATTTATCAACAGGCATTTAAACGGACGTCCGCTTATCATCACGAGCCACGATGAAAGAGGACTTGATGACTTTCAGACAGTTAATATCGGGCAGGAATACTAAGCTTGTTGCGATAGAAAGACGCTTCAAAAAACGAAGAGCCTGTTCTGACGGATCAGACCAGCTTTGACACATCGGTGGAGTAGCACCATCTGCCGCCCGTAAGATTTCCGAAATAATACTTGTTGGATGCTGACTCACACATGATGAGGAGCTTGCCGTCAACGAAGATTATCTCTTCGGCCATCGGCGGTGCTTCAAAAGAAGCTGTCATGGTGCTGCTGTCGAGAGCATATACCGGAACAGCCTTACTCGGCAAGGCTACACCGGAACGAAAGTTCAGCAATTTTATCATCACCGGTTCAGATTCTGAAATGTCATAACAGCTGATCGTGGACTTTGCCGTTCCATAAGACTGTGAGATCCATATCTTTCCGTCCCGGATGGCCATGCCCTGAACAAGACCCGGCAAAGAATATATCTCAGAAGGATCCCGGTCGATCCCGCATACCGAATCTTCTTCATCACTGAAAGCATAACAATAGGCAAGCGCACGGTTTTCCTCTCCAGAAGGCGTGGTGATCCAGTGTGATTCATCCGTCATGTAATTGGGATCCCTGTAGAATTCACCGGCGATAAGCCTGTCTTCCGTAAAACATAAAAAGGCAACATTTATACCGGTGTTGAAAACATCCACTCTCTTCAGGACTTCGCCGCTCGGGGCAGACAATACATCGGACAAGTTGTATATATAAAGGCTTGAGTCCTCATCGCCTGCGACAAAAAGATGATCACCGTGTACGGCAAGACCGCCTGCATGAGGTGATACTCCGTTGCCGTCTTCATCTCCGAGGACAACATAACCCGTCGTATTGCCGCTTTCCTGATCGACACGGTAAACCCTCGAGGGCGATCCGTCTCTCTGATAACCTCCGACAAGATAGATGCCTTCTGACTCAATAAAATCAAAGCCTTGAGGAACAAGATCGTCCGACAGGCCCGGGATCTTCATCTCCTTATCGGATGCTTTGTAGTAATCAATGACCGGAACTTTGAAATATAACTGCGCGATAAGGAAAACAACGGCAAGAAGGATAATGAACACACCCAGAACAACGATAAGCGCCTTAACTATCTTTGTAAGCGTCTTTTCCGTCCCGGCATCCATTCTCTTCTTAGCCATTGATAATTCTCCCTTACGGTATTAATACCAGTCCTTGTGTCTCTTGATGTAGATGACTTTCATGATCTGTGCGAAGACCATGTAGACCACCATCAGGATAGCAAGCCAGAGCATGTAGCTTATGGGCATGGTGGGAAGACTGAAGAGTGATGAGATCCCCGTAAACCCGATAAGCAAAGTGACTGCGATTATGGCAAGAGTCGACAGTGTAAGCTGGATAGATGCCCTGTCGCCGATGAAAGGCATCTTGGGTGTTCTTATGGTGTGGATTACCATCGTCTGTGAGATGACACCGAACATGAACCAGCCGCACTGGAAATATCCTGCCATATCAGGATTATTGTATCCGAATATGAACCACAATACGAGGAAGCACAGAACGTCAAGGACCGTACTCAACAGACCGAAGGATACCATGAATTCCCTGATGCCGCTTAAGTCCCACTTCTTAGGCTTCTCGATATACTTGGACTCGACATGGTCGAAAGGCATACCGAGCTGGGCAAAGTCGTTCAGGAGGTTCTGAACGAGGATATGCACGGGAAGCATCGGAAGGAACGGCAGGAATATACTAGCGATAAGAACCGAGAACATGTTACCAAAGTTGCCGCTGACAGACATCTTCAGGTACTTGGACATGTTAGCGAAAGTGGAACGGCCTTCAACAACGCCTTCATCAAGCACGTTGAGATCCTTTTCGAGCAGGATGATATCAGCAACCTCTTTGGCAATATCGACTGCGTTATCAACGGAAATACCGATATCGGCCTGCTTTAACGGCAAGCTGTCGTTGATACCGTCACCCATGTAACCGACCGTGTGGCCGTTTGCCTGGAACATCTTAACGACGCGCTGCTTCTGGTAAGGCGAGAGCTTTGAGAATATATCGCATTTCTCGCATGCTGCCTTGAGTTCATCGTCAGTCATTGCTTCGATCTTGGCACCCGTAAGAGACATTTCGGTCGAGAAACCGAGTCTTCCGCAGATGTTGATGGCAACGCCTTCAGAGTCACCAGTAAGAACTATCGTACGTACGCCGTTCTTTCTCAGGGCATTGACGGCTGTGGCGGCAGATTCCTTCGGCGGATCGAGGAAACCGACAAATCCTATGAGGACCATGTCGCTCTCGTCCTCAACACCGAAAACATCAACGCCGTGAACATTATTCTTCTGGGCAACTGCGATAACCCTGATGCCTTCAATGTTGTTATCGTCAGCGAGCTTTTTCGCATTTGTCTTGAGTTCATCGGTGATATCTTTGACCTCACCGTCGATCTCGATAAAAGAACAGATGGAGAGGATCTCTTCGACCGCACCCTTTGTAATCAGCTGGCGCTTGCCGTTCTGGTCTTTGAGCACAACACTCATCCTTCGGCGCGAGAAGTCAAACGGGATCTCGTCTTCTCTTACATAAGCCTCCTTAAGGAAAGAGAGCTCTTCCTTCTCGGCACGGTTGATGATCGCAACATCCATGAGGTTCTTAAGACCTGTCTGAAAGTAACTGTTGAGGAAAGCATGCCTTAATATACGCTTGTCCTCCCTGCCCAGAACGTCCATGTATTTTTCTAAGATGATCTCGTCCTGAGTCAGCGTTCCGGTCTTGTCAGTACAGAAAACATCCATCTCGCCGAACGTCTGGATGGCGCCCAGACGCTTAACGATGGTCTTCTTGCGGGACATGTTGATAGCGCCCCTTGCAAGGGATGAGTTCATGATAACAGGGAGCATCTCAGGCATGATGCCGACAGCGATCGTGATGCCGAACATCAGCGACTGGAGCCAGCTGCCCTTGGTAATGAAGTTTGCAATAAAGATTACCGGCACGGTGACCAGCATGAAACGGATCAGGAGCTTGCTTACCGAATCGAGATTCTTCTCAAAAGCGCTCTTCTCCTCATAAGAGTTAAGGCTCTTAGCCATGCTGCCGAAATAAGTGTCTCCGCCTGTCGTAAGTATGATCGCCTTGGCGCTTCCGGAAACGATATTGCTTCCCATGAAGCCGATATTGGCAAGATCGGTGACTCCGGCGTTAGTATCAGATGTCGTGAATTTCTCCACGGGATTGCTCTCGCCCGTAAGCTGTGACTGGTCAATGAAGAGGTCCTTCGTCTCTATGAAACGGACGTCACCCGGGATCATGTCACCCGAAGCGAGCTTTACGATGTCGCCCGGAACGATCTCTTCGATCTCTATCTCAGTTTCAACGCCGTTACGGATGACATCAAGCTTGTTGGTGATCATGCCCTGCAGTTTTTTCGCTGCATTATTGGACTTTTCCTCCTGGACAAACGATATAACCGCGGAGATGATGATTACCGCAACGAGCATGATGAACGTTGCGAAAGAAGGCTCATCCGCCATTATGACATCAGTTATGAATGTTATTACCGCGACTACCAGCAATACGATGTTAAAAGGATTGATCACAGCATCCTTGATACGGACGGCAAGATTCTTCTCGTTGCCGAAATCGATGATGTTTTTGCCGTACTCCTCAAGCCTGTCTGAAGCCTGGACCGGGTCAAGACCTTCTTCATCAGTCTGGTATTTCTCAAAAAGAGCATTCTGCTCCATCCCGCTCAGTTCGAGAAGTGTCTTCTCCACTTCATTGCGGCGTTCCGGATCTTCTTTACGTTTCATGTGTATCCCCCTGTAATTAACCTGTGAAAAATTATAACAAAACGGGAACACCTTCTCAAAAAATCATGTCAATTCAGACACGTTAAAGAATAATTGCCGAAATAATCAGGGCCGCCCCACGCTTTGTGAGACAGCCCTGCATTATCATTAGTGTTTCCTGTCGTCAGGCCGCTTTCTTAACGGAGTCACTGTTTACAGGGAATGTGAAATAAGTCTCCGGATAAGGCTCATTCTCCAATGTGAAATGCCACCATTCCTCTTCCAGGGGTTTGAAACCGTGCTTGAGCATCAGATCTCTCAAAATCATGCGGTTCTCATACTGCTCTTCCGTAATGTCCATGTAGTCCGGATGGCTCAGCTCTCCGAAATAGTCGAACGTACCGCCCATATCCACTTCTTTTTCGGTCGTCATGTCGAAAAGTGTGAGATCGACAGTGCTTCCGCGGCTGTGTCCCGAATGCGCCGCAATGTAACCCTGAGGGAAAAGAACATCCTTTTCGAGCTCAGGATAGAAGTATTCCTTCATGCGCGTATCATCGGTATCAAGTGCCCAGTTCTTGAAGTTAGTTACTGCCATCTGCGGTCTGTAGGCATCGTAGATCTTCAGCCTGTAACCCATTGACATGGCTTCATCGCTGACCGCCTTCAAAGCTGCTGCGGCTTCCTTCGTGAGAAGCGCAACGGGCTCCTCGTAGCCGTCGATCCTGTCGCCGACGAAATTATATGTGCCGTAATATCTGATCTCCAGGATCGCATCCGGAACGGCTTCGGCCAAAAGCACGAAATCAGATGAGTCATTTGACAGCACCACGCCGTCCTCGGCTATTGCCGTTGTTGCTTTAGGCTCTGTTGCCGAGCTGCATCCGCCAAAACAGGACATCGCCACAACAGACATGACTGAGAGTGCAATGACCTTTTTTGCAGAGTGTTCCTTCTTCCCGAATAACATCCGTAAAACCTCCATGACCGCTCGAAGGCGTAAGATTTTCACAGTGGGAGTATAACACTTAATATCACGGACTTCTTGACGTCAGTGTTTCGGGTTTGTATCTAAGTTGTTATGCTCACATCTTAAGCATAAACAGCCCGTGCCTGTTGCAGTAAGCATATATCCTGCTGACGCAGTTTATCCTGAATACGGCTTCCGCATTTCCCTCAGGATAAAGCTTAATAAACTGCACGCCCTGGTCCGACACGGCAGCAAGGAATGAGATATAGTGATCCTTTGTCATCGGATGGCTGACCGTGACATAGTACTCGTCATCGATGATCTCCGCCCTGATCCCGTGCTCTTCATCGCATGTTTCAGGTCCGAGGGGCGGGAGCGTTATCCCGCAGCAGCTTACCACCGCTTCACCCGTGGTCTGTATGACATTTCCGCATACAGGGCAGACATAGAATCTGCCTTTGGTCATGTTCGACGAGCGGTTGCAGTTCCTGATATCCTCACCCGAAAGCAACTCGATCACGGATATGTCCAGCGCTTTCGCAAGTGATTCGATCAGGCTGATATCCGGAAAACCCTGCCCGGTCTCCCACTTGCTTACGGCTTTGCTGCTTACGAAAACTTTCTCGGCGAGTTCTTCCTGCGTCATGTTCTTATTTTCGCGGAGCCTTCTTATGACTGCTCCTGTTACATATTTATCCATAGCTTTACGCCTCCTTGCGCTAACAAATTACCATAGCAGACACCTCATTGTTACCTACGCTCCGTGGAGTCAATTGGTGCTATAATCCTTATCTATGGAAAAAACAAGAAATCACATTGGCGACATCCTGATAATCATTGCGGGACTATTCTGGGGCAGCATGGGCATCTTCGTGCGCCATCTGAACGGACTCGGTTTTACTTCGATACAGGTTGCCTGTCTGAGACTTACAACAGCAGGGATCCTTTTCGCATTGGTGCTTCTTGTCAAAGACCGCAGGGGCTTTAAGATCAAGCTCAAAGACATACCGCTGTTTCTGGCACTTGGCCTTGTCAGTATCCTGTTCTTCACATGCTGCTACTTCACCGCGATCCGCCTCATGACGATGTCCACCGCAGCGATCCTTCTTTATACTTCTCCTATCTGGGTAATGATCCTCGCGATAATCTTCCTCAAAGAAAAGGTCACTTTGCGGAAGATCCTTGCTCTCGTTCTGGCTTTTGCCGGATGTGTCCTGGTATCCGGGTTCGGCGGCAAAGTTACTGTTACCGGGATCCTTGTCGGACTCGGCTCCGGTCTTGGCTACGGCCTTTACAGCATCTTCGGAACATTCGCACTCAAGAAATATTCCCCTTATACGGTCACCTGCTACACATTCCTTACAGCAGGTCTTGGTTCTATATTTGTTGCTGACCCTATTGATCTTGTCTCGAAAATATCCGCGGCAGAAAACAAGCCCGCACTCTTCGGCTTCGTATTACTTACTGCCGTAGTCACCGCCGTCATACCATTCCTGCTCTACACATTGGGGCTGAATATGACCACTGCCGGCAAGGCCGCCGTGCTTGCGACTGTGGAACCCGCCGCCGCAACGCTTTTCGGAGTCTTCGTAATGGGCGAGACCATAGGTCCTGTCGCAGCA
>Ga0247609_10005736_pt1 | contig 12118 bp, 7 predicted proteins | sample 172DNAGHGlowgp2_FD_193487 | JGI IMG/M metagenome (GOLD analysis project Ga0247609, IMG submission 193487) | Sheep rumen microbial communities from Palmerston North, Manawatu-Wanganui, New Zealand - 1728 DNA GHGlow gp2 | ecosystem: Host-associated > Mammals > Digestive system > Stomach > Rumen ... | reverse complement strand
TTTTAATCTGCTTGACAATGCTGTTGGTCCGAACAATCTCGTCGGAAACCGCATTGAAGGATTTGCTCGACTCCTGGGACGCGCTTACAACATCAATGATGGAATCCTGGATGCTCTTGAGCTGCTCACCGATTGTCTTTGACTGTGCGGAGGAAGTTTCCGAAAGTTTCCTGATTTCATCCGCGACAACTGCAAATCCCTTACCGGCTTCCCCTGCATGTGCCGCCTCAATCGCCGCGTTCATGGCAAGGAGGTTCGTCTGTTCCGCAATGTTCGCAATGGCAGCGTTCGCCTCCTGAAGCATCTTTGACTTTTCCTCAATCTGGGAAATCTTTTCGTTTACCGCAAGCTGCTTTGTCTGGCCGGACTGAGCCTCTGTTTCAAGGGACGTAAATGAGGATGCCATGTTGTCAACCGCATTGTTCACGCTCCGTATGTTGGCGACCATCTCCTCAACCGCGCTGGATGCCGAAGTCACGCCGTTGGACTGATCGCGGATCATCTTTTCAAGTCCGTCGATATTTCCAGTAATCTCGCTTATGGTCCCGGATGTTGCGGAGACGTTGTTTGTCTGACGCGCAATCTGCTCGTGCACTCCGTTGATGTTGGAAATAATCTGCGAGATGGAGCCCGCCGTGTTTTCAATGGAGCCGGTCATTTTTGTTCCGACGGAAGACAATCTCCTTTCCGAATCTTTTATGGTGCCGATTATATTCTGGAATTTCTGTAGGAAGCGGTTCTCCTCATCGACAAGCTCATCGAATACCTTGAAGACGGAAGCCCTTTTTATGTCGACCCTCTTGGTCAAATCAGCATTTCCGGAAGAAAGTTCCGCGACCGCATTTTTCAGAATCCTCAGCTGGGAAATTATGCCAAGGATTGTGAGGACCAAAAGAATCATGACGATGACCGAGCCCGTAATCAGGCAGAACGGAAGAATGGAATATTTAAGAAAAGCCGCCGTATTGTATGGGGCATAGAGGACCATATACCAGCCCACAAGCTCAAGGGGCGCCAGAAGATAATCTCCGCCGGATGCCGAGCCGAAAATTATTTCCTTTGGTTTGTTGTCCACGTTTTTCAGGAAGGGAAACTTTTCAAAAATGCTGATTTTATCCTTGAGGATGCTTGAGTCTGCCGCGCCCGTAATCTCATCCTTCGCGTTGAAAAGATACATCTCGATTCCCTTGTCCAAATCCTTGTACATCAAGTCAATGAAATTCTGCAGCGGGATTCCAGTACCTGCAATACCGACCGGCTTACCGTTTGAGCGAACCACGGCGTTGACCCAAAGATTTGTCTGCTTCAGGGTCTCGTTATAGTTGATGTTGAAATTGTACTCCTCGGTCTCATACATGGTCATGTTGTACCAATACTCGGTGGGGTCGCTCGGATTTACGGTGTAGGAGTACTGAAGGTTGTTCCAGAACTCAAAGTCAGCGTCGCTCGTCCAGAAAACGGATTTTCCCAGGAAGGAGTCCATATAGCTCTTGAAGTTTTCAAATGCGACCGGAGTGTTTGCCTCGTCCTTTGGATTTGCCAGATACTTTACGATTGAGGGAGTTTTTACCATCTGGCGGACAAGGGTCAGCTGCTCGTTCATGTTCGCGTCAAATTCAAGCGTGCGTAGCTGTGCGTGGAGGTTCATCTGCTTGTTCACATCGGAGCGGAAGGACCTTCTTGCGAGAACATCAACAATGCATAAATCAAAAAAAATAAAGACCAGGACGGCTATTACGCCGGTCAACAATTTTCTTCTTTTAAACATATACTCTCCATACTAACCTAAATTTTAACACAGAAAATCCGGTTTTACAAGTTGCCAAAGCAAAACAAATCAAATTTTTTTCTGTCGTTAGTATGTGTTAATCTAAAACATAGGAGTGAGGGAATATGTATAAGGCAAGTGCCGCAAATATTGCATGGGAAACTTAATGTTGATCGAGGAAACGCTGTAATGTAGGTGATGTTTTTATTTAACATAATGTTAAAATATGCGGAACCGGAGGCTGACACGCAACAACATCTGCACAAGCGTAGCGCGGTATTCGTAGCGTAGCTTCAAACGAGCCGTTGTTGAGGGGCAGACTTCGATGGGAGCACATTTTCTGCATTTTTTCATGGTTTTCACCGTAAATGAAAGCGTTTCCTCTTTTAGATTTTAGTTTTCCAAGTTTATTTTAGATTTGCACTTGCCTTCTACAAAAGCAATTTTTTTCTTTCAATTAGGCGAATCTTGTGCTACAATATATGGCGGGTGGTGAAGTTTTTGAAAAAAACTCGGTTAGATCATGCAAGGAGCATTTACATGGACAGAAGCGGTCACAAGGCGAAATCCAAGAGACTGGCAGATATAGCGGGCAGACTTTCCGCGGGGGAAAAAGCACCAAGGTTCCTATTTTTTCTCCTTATCTTCCTATATATTGTCGCGAATTTTCTGACGGTCATAACAGGACGCTCAAACGCAAGCGTCGTTCTCTTCGGGATTCAGGCTCCGGTATCGGTGTTCACGGGAATCTTTTCAGCACTCGGCAACGTCAGCATCCTTCTTCTGGTCTTCATGTACGGAAAGACCGGATACATCACGTCCCTCGTCATACTCATAGTCCAGGCTCCGATGATTATAATCACAATTGCCACGCGGCACACCATCGGGAACATCTCGGGGCTTTTCATCAATCTTATGACCGGCATCGCCATCTCAATCATCTATATAAACAATCTCCGGGTGGAAAAATATCAGGAGGAAATACACCGCCAGGCTGTCACCGACTCAATTACGGGACTTCCGAGCCGCTTCGCCTGCACGGAGATGATGAGACGCTACATGAAAAACGGGGACCAGTTCGCAATCGTTTCCATAGACCTGAACAACTTCAAGGTCATAAACGACACCATGGGACACCACGTTGGAGACGAGGTCCTTGTGGAGATTGCCTCCCGCCTGAAAAACGTGACGGAAGCCAGTCCCGACGACAAATGCGATTTCGTGGCCCGCCTCGGCGGCGATGAGTTCTGTCTTTTGATCAGGGACTACGAGACCGACGACGACATCCTTGACACAATCAGGCTGTATGAGTCCGAAATCAAAAGAAAGATTACCATAGACGGCTACGATTATTTTATGAACGCAAATTTCGGTTACGCGGAATTCCTTTTGGATGCCGATGAGCCGAGCGCGCTCTATTCCTGTGCCGACGCTGCCCTGCATGAAATCAAAAGGGCGGGTGCCGGCTCCAACAACATCCTGCGTTTCAGCTCCGAGCTTTTAAAGACCGCGAAATTCCTTGATTTGGAAAGAAAAATCCGCGCTGCCCTGCATGAGGACTCCGTACTGTTCAATCTCCAGCCTCAGTTTGACATGGACCACAAGCTGCGAGGGTTTGAAGTACTTGCCCGGCTTAAGGACAGCGACGGTTCCATAATCAGCCCGAATGATTTTATTCCTGTCGCGGAGGAAGTGGGAGTCATCGCACGCCTTGACCTACAGGTTTTCAAAAAAGCCGCGTGTTTTTTAAGCGAGTACATCAGAAACACAAATCCGGACATCCTTTTGAGCACGAACATCTCGGTAAAGCATCTTATGAAAAACAACTTCATTGAGGAAATTGAGGATGCCATTGAGCAGAGCGGAATCCCCGCGAAAAACGTGGAGCTTGAGATTACCGAGACCATCATGATTGACTCCGCGGAAAAAGCCCTGCAGTGCATAAACAGGCTCAGAAGCATGGGCATGAAAATCGCCATTGATGATTTCGGAACCGGCTATTCATCGCTGAGCTACCTGAACAAATTCCCGATAAACCTTCTGAAAATCGACAAGTCATTCATTGACCAGGTGGACTCAAGCGAGTCATCCGAAAAATACGTCGAGGCAATCATCTCCATCGGGCACATCCTGAACTGCAAGGTTATTTCCGAGGGAGTTGAGACAGACACACAGCTTGAGACTCTGAAATCAATAGGCTGCGACTACATCCAGGGATATATCTGGGGGAAACCCATGCCCCCGGAGGAAATTACGAAGAGGTTCTTTAAATGACGCTAGCCGTTCCGCCCGCTTTTCATCAAGCTCAGGATGACAAGAAAGACAACAAGCAGGACCGGGAAAATTCCTCCGGAGAAAAGCCCCCTCTGAAGATTGTCCCCCGCTTTCTGTGAAATCATTCCGACCGTGCTGGGACCGATTGAGCCGCCCAAATCTCCGGCCATCGCAAGAAGGGCAAACATTGCGGTTCCTCCCTTTGGAATCTTTTTTGAGGATATGCTCAGAGTCCCGGGCCACATGATGCCGACAGAAAATCCGCACATAACGCAGCCTGCAAGGGCGACGACCGCATTATGCGAAAGCGACGCCATAATATAGCACACGAGGCAAAGAACGCCGGACCCGATCATGAATTTCGTGAGCTCAACCTTCTCGCCGAACTTGCCGTAAAAGACCCGGCAGATTCCCATAGTGGCAGCGAAAAGACAGGGCCCCGCAAGATCACAGACGGTCTTGGACAAACCGAGCCCCGACTCAACAAAGGCAGACGCCCACTGAGCCATGGAAAGTTCGCTTGCCCCGGAACAGACCATAAGGACGACCGCCACCCAGAAAAGCGGCGACTTAAAAAGCTGGAGGATTGTCATGCCCTTTCCCGAGTCCACAAGTTTTTCAATCGGACAAGTCGCGAAATTATAAATGTTGTACAGCGGAATGATTGCCCAGAAGCAGGCGATGTATTTCCAGTTGTCAATTCCAAATACAGTAAAAAGCACGCTGGAGATTATTGTGACGCCAAGCCAGCCCCAGCAATAAAAGCTGTGAAGGAGACTCATGGTCGCCTCTTTGTTCTCAAACGGACAGGCCTCCACAATCGGGGAGCAGAGAACCTCAATCAAGCCGCTTCCAATTGCGTAAAGCACGACGCTTATCATTATTCCGGTAAAGGCGGACGGCAGGAGGTCCGGTAAAATTGCCAGAGCGACAAGCCCGAGCGCGGAAAAAAATTCGGAGGCGACGATGCTGACCCGGTAGCCGATTTTATCAACAAACCTTGCGCAGAAAATATCCACGAGAAGCTGGGTAAAAAAGAATGCCGTCGGAATAAGAGCGACAAGCCCGAGCGGAATCTGATAGTCATTGTGAAACTTGAGAAAAACGAGCGGGGCAAAATTCGCCGCAATCGCCTGGGTGATGAAGCCCAAATAACAGGCCCTTAAAGTTTTCTTATAATTCGGTTTTGATTTTTTTGCATCCATAATACTAATATACACAAAACCGCCCGGAACGCCAATCACTTATTGGGACCTCGAAACCGCCATGCCCGGCCAAAACATGACGGCGACGTTAAGGTCAGCATAAGAGTTTATCTCATAGGTATGATTAGCCATTGTGAATGAAGCCATAGCATTTACCTCCTCTTACATTAAGATTTTATCCTTCGAAAGACACTTGCATTATACAAAATGACTTTCGCAAAAAATGAGAAGAGGCGGGAAATTTTGGATTTTCGCAAAAAAACTATTTTTTTCTGTGAAACCTACATTGCAAATGTAGTATAAGGAATCCACTAAAAAAAGTTCTGCTTATGTATGGAGAAACTTTTGTGGCGTGGGGGGAGCTTGCTCAAAAATTTTTATAGTCACACGGATTCGAAAAATCTAACAATTTTTCTATAAACATCAGATGGTTTACTGTTCGTGATTCAGCTCCCAACTTTAGGGCCTGAATGAAAAGCCTGATAATTCAAGACATATTCTCTATAATTGCAATTTCCTCTTCATTCAAATCGTAGAGTTTATAGACAAGCTCATCTATCTTTGATTCCAGCTTGCTTGTATCAGCTTCTGGAGCTTCTTTTTTGACTGCAAGTATTTTGTCAACAAGATCAACTAATTTTTGTTGTTGTGCTGGTGAAGCTGATGGAATGGGAAAATTATTTATCATATCTTTGGAAAATGTTATACCACCACAATATGTGCTTGATGAATATTTTTCCTTTATATAAAAAATAGGCAGTTTTGAATTCAGTATACCCAATAAAAACTTTAGTATGCTAATATCTGCAGAACAAATTACTATTGTTGATTTACCTGGAAGAATTTCAGCATTTTCATCTAAACAACCATCTAAAAGATTTAATCCTTTAAAAATTATCTTTGGTTTTGCAGCACGTGAGATGTAGGATTTTCCAAGTGATTCCTCGAACTTTTTCTTTGATACTACGGGATTTGAATATTTACCACCGTATGATATTTCCTTTGCATCCCATTTATCGTAATATTTTCCGATTGTTCCTGTGTTTATAAGTCTGTAATATTCTTTTAAGTCAGGATGTTTATTTTCTTCAATTAAGTTTTTTACAATATAAAAATCGGATGTTGCACAAGCATTCTCGCACTCAGCAATATTTATGATTTTATTGCCAATTGAATCTATTTTTTTTATAAACTTTGAATTTTTTGAAAACATGAAGTCGATTAAAAATGGTTCTTCAAGACTTGATATATTTTCAGAGGCTATTATTTCAACAGTATTTGCCTCGTTGAACAAAGCTGTCTGAATATTGTCAGAATATTGTGTAAATAATGATATAATGGCATCAACTGTTGCACTTTCAAAAGCTTTATTACCAATTTTTACTATTAATGATAAGCGATTTTTCATATGATGCTCTCTGAATTTCTTTCCAAAAGGTTTTGAAAGCCACTTATCAGGAGTAATAAAGGCTATTATTTTTCCCAAAACTAATGCCAGTTCAAAAAAAGCCATATAAATATCCCAATTCCCAGCTAGGTTTGGAAACTCTTTTTGCAGAAGTTTCCGTTCAGGTTCTAATCCATGATTTGTCATGGACTCTGAATCAATATATGGTGGGTTGGCAATAACAGCATCAAACCCTATGAATTTACCGGTATTATCCAAAACTTCCGGAAATTCAATCATCCATTCCATTGAGTTTCGATATATATCTTCTGCAAGTGCTTTTTTATTAAGTTCTTCGTCAAATAAATCTAACTGGATTGCGCTGTGCATCTTATTTTTTATCTTTGATATTGTTTTATTTACTTCTCTCTTGTTTTCTTTATTGCATTCATTTTTATAAGCATTAACGGCATTCTTATAATCTTGAATAATCTTCTTGAATTCATTGGATTTTGTTTCATCGGATTTAACAAGATCTATTAGAGAAGTTCCAACTTTGGTTATATATTTTGAAATAAGCGAATTTCCACACTTTATGTTGATGTCAATATTCGGCAGAGTCTCCAATTGAGTATAATTCGATTCCTTTGTGTAGTAGGCATTTTTCAAAAGCTCAATCCATAAGCGAAGACGACATATATAGACACTGGCAGGATTGATGTCCACACCAAACAGACAGTTCTCAATAATAATTCGCTTCTCATTGAAAATTGCTTCCTGTATTCGCTGAAGTTCTGAGTTTGCTGCATTATAGATGAATGAATCTCCATCTTCATCAATAAGTGAAATCTCATCATTGTTCAGTAGAATTTCCCATTCGTTTCGTTTTATTTTATTTCCATCTTTATCTTGTAAAATGTTTAAAAATGATTTTATAAAAAGAATTCTATTCAAAACCGAGACAAGAAAATGTCCGCTTCCAACAGCTGGATCGCATATCCGCAATGAATTGATTATCGCATTTGCCTCTTTTCTGTCCTCTATCTCATTCTTGACATCATCAAGTGTCTCGCATTTCCATTTTTTTACTTCATTAAATTTTTGAACCACAGCCCTTTCAACAGTTTCTTTTGCCATGTATTCAGTTATAAAACCTGGAGTAAAAAAAGAACCATCTTTATAGCCATTTATTTTCTCGAAGATCAATCCGAGTACCGAAGCGTTTATCAGCGTTTTATTTGACTCGGTAATGCCACAACTTCCGTCACTTGAAAAATTATACGCATCAAGGAATTCAAAAATATAGGTAAGTATATCCTTTTCACCAGTAAGACGTTTTCCATTTTTATCCTTTAAGACAGTTTGCTTAAAAAGTGGAAGCGGATTATTCTGCAATCCCCTTATTTGCAAAAGGGTTTCCTCTTCGCACAGTTCAAAAAGAGAACTATTGAGATATGGAACTAACTTGAATTTTTCATTTATGCTTTTGTCCCGATCTTCACTCTTACGCCCCAGAACTTTGAAAAAGAGAATATTCAACTCTGCAAAATCAGGAATCATTTTGCTTGTTAAGAATTTATAATCTGGATTTCCATTTTGATATAACAGTTGTTGGCTTTCAACAAGTTTCAAAAATAAAAGGCGATTGACCCATGTAATGCAAAGACGGAGGGCCGTTTCAAAGCACTCATTTTCATTGAATACTCGCTCTTCCAACTGAAACATGGCATTTTCGATAAGACTAGCACCGTCACGTTTTTCAACTGACTTTCTTTTGATGATTTTTTTACCGCCCTCTTTAACTTCCTCAAGCCCTAAAATGTGGAGAAGCTCTGCATAGAAATTCTTATCAAGAGTGTTTGAGTCATTTGAAAATGGCTTTCCCAATAAATGTTCGGGGGAAAGGATTTTGTAAAGAGGAATCAATTCATCATCCGATTTCTCATAGAAATCTTTCGGCTTAAAATGCGTTACGAAAACTTCTTCTTGCTCGATCCAGTTTTCAATTGCAGGCTTTGCACAATTCTCATAGAAGAAGGATGTTTTTGTGTCTGTCAGTTGCTTTGCATCAAATTTTCTAAACTGATCAATAATGTGGTTTGTTTTTGAAATAAAAAATCTTGAAAAATCTTTTGCATCGAAAATGAAGAAGTTGTCATAATCCGTAATGATTATGTGCTTTATTTCCCAGTTTTCAAATTTAATTGTTTCCTGCAGAAAATAGTAAATACATTCTTGAAGAGCCTTGCAGTTCGGTTTTTCAAAAGAGAACATTTCATTTTTGTTTGAAGGAGATTTTGCTTCGAATATCACAGATGGTTTTGCGGATGTGTCATTTCCATTAAAAATTACTAAATCTTCACGACCATTTGTATTTACAGAATAATCCGGGGAATACCAAGTATTGCACAAAAAATCCTTCACCAATCCCTTGTGGTTCTCCTCCCCTTCGTTCTTTTTTTCAGATTTTATGTAGATATCCAGATTTTTTTTCAGTTTTTCCAAATCGGATTTGAGTACAGGAAGTCTATAATATGCTGTATTGATTGATTTCATTATATTCCTTTCTCTTATCATACATAAACCTCACTAGACAATTGTCGTAAATCAGTAGAAAAGTAAATACTTGTCGTATTTTCATATTATAAACTCTTGTCGAGTTTATCAAGCACCTAACGACAGATGTTTATACAATGCCTTATATGGGTTTTTGGAAGAAAGCTGAGGTTGAATTGGACTATTATGGTTTATCGCGCAAGGAATTATCTGCAAAGAGCGGTGTTCCAATGACCACCATCAACCGTGCGATGGAGCGGGACTCACAGCCGTTTGCTCTGGATGCTCTGAGGGTGGCAAAGGCATTGCATGTTTCCCTTGAATATCTTTTGGACTTGCCGGAAACTAAGGCTGGAGGAAAAAAGAATGAAAGCGATGAATCTCATCAGATAGAGATGTACAAAAAATATCATGCGGTAATCGAAACCTTGGAAAAGCTGCCGCAGTCAAAGCAAAAGGGTGTCGTGGAAATCATAAAGTCCCTTGCGCTCTTGTGTGAATAGGGGCAGTCTCTAACAAAAGAGATTTGCCGGATCTTTCGCAATGAAATTTCCAGCGAGCCCCTCAATGACAAATTCCTGGAAAATTTATATTGAATGTGGAGCTCGCCATTCAGGCTAATAGAGCTCACCGAAAAATTTCATTACGACTCACCTTTTTTTTTATTTTTTCCAAAATTTGTATTGACCTGGCCGCAAAGGCAAAGTTTATTCTTTAATCAAAAGATAAACGGAGGTCTTGTAATGAAGAACCTGAGTATGATGACATGGAAAGAAATCAAGGCACTGGACAAAGAAAAGAGCATTGCCTTTGTTGTCCTGGCACCGATCGAAGAACACGGCTGTTGTCTTCCGCTTGCGACGGATTTGCTTGAGGGAGAGTTCTGGAGCAGGGGCGCCATGAGCAAGATTGAGGAGTCCCTTGATGCCGAATGTTTTTATCTGCCTACTTTTCCAGTCGCCGCCGCATCCGTAACCGAATTTTACGGCTCAGTCCATTTTACAATGAAAACGACTTGTGCGGTCACACTGGGAATCCTTGAGAGTCTCCGCTGCATGGATTTCAAGCACATCATCGTAATAGCGTCCCATGCGGATCCCCAGCATCAGATTGCCGTTGAAAAAGCGGTGCGCAAGGTGAACCGGAAGTACGGAGCCTGTGCAATCTCCCCGATGGGTCCTATATTTATGGGGGCGGGCATTGAGCAATCAGAAAGCGTAAGGGAAGTCCAAAAAAATCACGCGGACGACTTTCACGCGGGATGGATTGAAACCTCAAGCCTGCTGGACATGGACAAAAGCTACGTGAGGGACGGGTATGACAGTCTTCCCGACTCAAAGATTTCCGACAGGGACATGATTTTCAAGAAAAAGCAGCTTGCGGCGATGGGTAAGTACGGCCATATCGGCTCACCGAGGCTGGCAAGGGCGGAGCTTGGAAAAGAGCTGAACGAAAACTGCATTGATTCTATATGCGATGCGGTGGTAAGATTTTATAATCGGAAGGGATATCAAAAATACGCGCGCTATTTCCTTTATAAAATCCTTCCGCTCCATCTCGGATTTTTAAGCGGAAAAGTAAAAAGACGCAAGGAGGAAAGATAATGTATTCAAGAGGCCAGTTTGCAATCATGGGAAGGGTGGGAAGAAAGGCTCTCCGGCTCTATCACGAGGAGGGTCTGCTTGTTCCGTATTATACGAACGCGGAAAACGGCTACAATTATTATTCGGAGGAGCAGATGGAAACTCTTGAGCGGATAAAGAAACTCAGGAAAATCGGTCTCTCGCTCTACGAGATAAAGCAGATTCTGGACGGCAAGGCTGATGAGTCCAAGCTCGTAAAAAGCCGCATAAGGGAGATGAAGGAAGAGCTCAAGTCAGTGAAGGAACTTGCGAAGGATGAGGGAAGGAAGGGAAAGCCAGATGACGGTGAGGTTCCCGACATAAGGGGATTTGAAAAAATGTCCTGCCTTTATATTGATGAGAATGTCGAAAAAGAGGATCTCGGCATTTCCGTCGGAAAGCTGTATGAAAAAGCGGCGAGTGAAGGACTCAACGCAAAGGGAAGTCACTTTGTAATTTATGAGGGACTTTCGGATGATGAGACTTTTTCCATGCGGACCTGCCTCCCTGTTACTGATTACCAGGGGAATGACGCGATTGCCGTCCATGAAGAAAAATGCCTGCACTTGAATTTCAAGGGCGGATTCTCAAAGTCCTGGGAAGCGCACAAAATCATCAAAAAATATGCGGAGGAAAATAAAATCAAGCTGGCGGACAAGGCTCTGGAAGTCTACAACAGGGATATGTCGGTGGATGTCTATTATCCAGTCAGCTGAGAGTTAAAAGTTAAAGCCGCCCGAAAGCCTTTAAAGGGAACCTCTAAAATCAGACCGACGGGCAGCTTGGGTGACGCAGGATTTTACATCGCGACTTCGACTTCTATCTGCTTGATTTTTCCGTTTCTGGCAAAGAGAGATGCGGTCTCCTCGGCTGTCAGTGAAGCTCCGGCTTTTACGCTGTACTCTCGGCTCTGTCCGTCCACGGTGATTTTCAGATTTTCTTTGGTCAATCCCGCGCGCCTGTAAGTTACGGGAGTTCCGCACCAGGAGAAACGCAAGGTTCCGTCATCGAAGAATTCAGAATCTTTCAGAATCAGCGGCTTGAAGTTTCCGCATCCGTTTACGATGTCAACGCCAAGCTCTCCCCAGCGCGTAAGGACTTCCTCCTTGACCTGCCCGGTCATTCCCGGCTGTTTCGCTCCCTGACCCTTCGGCGTATGTGAGTATGGGTCGGCAGGGAAAGCCCCGTAAATCTCCGCCTCCTTGTTGAATCCGATTCCGGCCCTCACATCGTAATACGCCTTTGTCAGATCCTCAATCACCTTGGGGGACGCGCCGTTTTTGATTGCGGAAATCGCATTTTCCTG
>Ga0247609_10005735_pt1 | contig 12118 bp, 8 predicted proteins | sample 172DNAGHGlowgp2_FD_193487 | JGI IMG/M metagenome (GOLD analysis project Ga0247609, IMG submission 193487) | Sheep rumen microbial communities from Palmerston North, Manawatu-Wanganui, New Zealand - 1728 DNA GHGlow gp2 | ecosystem: Host-associated > Mammals > Digestive system > Stomach > Rumen ... | reverse complement strand
CACCAGTGCAAACACTGCCAACGCTGCCAGGAGCGCTTTGTCCTTCTTGCGGACCACGGTTCTCTGTTCGTCTTTTTCCATTATTGTATTTATTTACTGGATTTACTGGATATGCTGGATTTACTGTATGGAGTGGATGTTATTTTAATCACTCATTAATAGTTCATGTTGCCCATGACCTTGTTGAGGTATTCGTGGGTCATCTGGACGTTGATTTCGGCGTCGATTTTTTCACTGTTGGCCTTGAGCCATGCCGTTTGAGCGGCAAGGACCTCGTCGATAGTGCCCATGCCCTCGCTGAAAGCGATACCGGCAATGCGCAGGTTTTCATCGGCCTGGGTCAGGTTGGCCTTGGTCGCCTCAAAGGTCTTGAAGGCTTCTTGATAGCTGAATGCGGCCTGGCTGATCTGCAAGGCGATTTTCTCTTTGGCTTCATCGAGTTCCAGACGTTTTACGTCGGCCTCGACTTGAGCCGCCTTAACTTTGTTGCTCAGTCCGCCCCAATGCCACAGGGGGACCTTGAGGGTAGCGCCCACGCTGAATGCGGCACCAAAGCGGTTTTCGAAGCCGTCGTAGCTATTGGGATTGGTCGCATGGAGTGCAGCGACGGCAGCCAGTTTGGGCATCATCTCGCTGCGAGCGACCTTCACCTGCTGGTCATAAATCCTGGTAGCCAGCTCGAGTGAGCGCACATCGTGGCGCTTGTCGAACACTTCATCAAGATTGTAGCTCGAAGGTATGAGAGTGAGGTCCAGTTCATCGCGTCCCTCATCGGCAAGAGTCATCATGGTGTTGACAGGCAGTCCGCACAGTTGTGCCAACAACATGCGCGACAGTGTCACGCCATTGTCCACCTTGGTCAAATCGACATTGGCCTCGTTCAACTTCACGTCAACCGATAGCTGGTTGGCACGAGTGGCGACACCCTCGTCGACCATCACCTTCACATCATTGTCCAACCGCTGCACCAGATCAACATAGCTGCGTGCAAGTTTCTGCTTGGCACAGAGCGAGACGACTTGCCAGTAGGCAGCATCCACATTGTAGATGACATCCTCGACCTTGCTCTCACGCATCTCCCGTGCGAGCTGCTGAGCCAGCTCGGTAATCTGGTTCATTGCCGTGATTTTACCACCCATGTAGATGGGCTGTGTCACCGTGAGTGCACCCCCCATCAGGTTGTGGATATTGTAGGTGAGTCCGCTCTTGGGGAGCAACGCTATCGTTGAGGGCACATACTGCCCATTCTCGAGTTGCAGTGGCGCGCCAGTGCGAGGGTCGATGACCAGGTTGTAGTCATAGGAGCCCGTCTGCATGTTAAACGACTTGGTGGGCAGCATCTGGTCCTCCTTGACCAGTGAGACCTTGCGCGAGTTGTAGATATAGCCAGCGGTGAGGTCAAACTGCGGCAGATAGGCCGCCGCTGCTTCCTTGCGCTGATAGCCGGCCTTGTCGATGGCCAGTGTAGCCTGCTGGATTTCCTTATTGTTGCGTAGCGCCATGTTGCGGCAGGAATCAAGTGTAACCACCTGGGCTGATGCGGCCAATGACAGAGCGCAAATAATGATAATAGAAAAGATGTTACGCATAACAAAAAAACAATAAGAGTCTGTTTTACTGAGTGCAAAAATACTGTTTTTTTTTACAACCACAAAACAACCGCCCCAAATGTAACACAATTCATGAAAATTGGAACAGTCAATGGGCTACGTTTGGGCCGTGATGGGCGTTTGGGCCGCGCTGGGCGTTTGGGCCGCGCTGGGAAGCGCGGCATACATCAACACTGACACCGGGCGTGATGCGGAACACTGACACGGCCGTGATGCGGAACACCGGCACCGGCCGTGATGCGGGACACTGGCACCGGCCGTGATGCGGAACACTGACACGGCCGTGATGCGGAACCGGCGCGATGCGGAACACTGGCACCGGCGTGATGGGCGGGACGGTGCTTCCTGAGGTGGCTGGGTAGCGGGATGATGAGGCTTGAGGTGGGGGCTTGTTCTAGTTCTTATAGTAGCACTTGACCTCGCCGACTGGGAGCTTGCCCACGAGCAGCAGCGGGATGCGGCTGTCGTCGGTTGACATCCATGCGGTGAGGTTATCGCTGGACTTCTTGCCCCCCTTCTGCGTGAAACGGAAGGTGATGCAATGGGCCTTGCGCTTGGTTCCGTCTCGCATCTTGATGTTTTCGACCCCCTTGTAGTTGATGGTGAGATATTCCTTTTCCTTGCCCGAGAAAATGACCGTGGTATAGTTCTTGTTGCGGCTCAACTCATCATAATCGAGGTTGCGCAGCATGTAGAAGACGCTGACCATATCATAGGCTTGAGACTTGGCACTGAGGTCGATTGATGTCGTTCCGCCCTTGCGGTACCGAGTGCAGTGTGCGCTCGTGTGACTAAAGTTGTAGGAGAACTTGATGACGTCGCGTGCATAGTAATCCTTCTCGTGGGTCAATTTCTCGTAAATCAGCGGCTTGAAGTCATTGTTCATGGTGCACTTGAGGGTATCTCGCACGGGATACACCTTGTCGGCCCAAGATCGGGTCTTGCCAGTGAGTTGTGCAAAATAGCCGTCCTTGGTCTTGCGAGTCGTCAAAGTGGCATCGGCCGCATGTTTCCAGATCATGCCCCAGTGATACACCACCTCATAGTTGAGGGTCTCGTTACCAAAAGCCCTCGCCTGTACCTGCTGCGGCAGCACGATCGCCACCATCAGCACCATCGTTGCCAATAACTTTTTCATCGTTTGTAGCGCATTTATTACCATTACGCTCCTTAGACCATCGCGGATGCGATAGGTTTAATGGGCGACAGCGACCTTGCGGGAGTAACGCTGTCCATTGGGCAGGGTCGTCACCTGTATGGCAACTGTCGTCACCAGGGGAGAATCGATGGGCTGTCCCTGCAAATTAAAGTACTGTTCGCGGAGCTGCTGCTTATCCATGGGTATGCCGATGAGTGAAGCTGTGGGGACAGTCACCGTAGTGGTGTCGTCCTGATATACGATAGCCCTGTTATTGGCCGTCGATCCCCTGCATTTCCACACCAGCATATCGCCCCCCTTGAAGTCAGAGCTTGCCTGAAATTCCATGTTCATCACAGCCAAGGTATCGGGAGGGTACATGTTACTAATCGATGGGTAGATAAAGATCATGTAACAAGCGTTCTTCTCGCTATAGCGGCAAGTCAATATCATCTTACTATCGATGGAATACTGCGTCAACTCAGATTGTCCCAGTTGCAGTCCCTCGGGCAAAGTGAGATAGAACTGTACTCCACGTGTGCGCTCCACATTGGCCAACATCACCGGAACAGTCACCGAAGAATCGGGGAAAATCTCAAAATCCTCAATGTAGATACGGCTAAGGCTTTGCGCCACAGCGTTCACCGACAACAGCGTTGCCAATATGGTCATCAAAAAATGCTTCATACCATAAAAATCTTGAGTTACGCCGCAAAGTTACAACCATTTTCCCAAAACCACAAAAAACGGCTTCAAACCATCAAAAACTCAATGCAACCCCTCAACGAAGGTAGATTTATTAAAAAAAGTTAATTGTATTGACATGATACCAATTTTATTGTAATTTTGCAACGTCAAAATTATTGTTTTACCATTTAAATCAAATTTCACCATGAGCAACACTAATCATGAAATTGAACACCGCGAGTTGTGCCAGCAACGAGACAAGGAATTCTTGGCACTGTACCACCCCACCCTGGATGCCCTGCTCGCGCAAGGCCTGGAGGAAAGCAAGGCCCGTCGTGCCGCTGTAGAATTCACCATCGCCAATGGGCATCCCCACTACCATGTGGATCATGAGCGCGCCTACCGTTGTGTGTGCCACCTGCTTCAAGCCGAAGATAAACGAGGCGCCGGCTCCCGCACCTACCGCAACATCCTCCATGAAGAAGATGGCACCCCCTTTGTCAAGAGCCGGCTTCGCCGTCAGATGTGGTATGAGATCACCGAGCACGTCAAGACGCTACTCAAGCGCGGCATGAGCGTGGAGCGCGCCATCGATCACGTGCTGGAACACTGCCGAGCATCGCGGTTCTTCATCACTCCCGCCACGGCGTTGACCAAGATTTGTCCCCTGTCCCGCTCACGCGCCCTGCGCTAATCCATCCTAGACCAGCAAACCCATCCCGCTATTCAAGAACACAGAATCCAATCAAACCACAACCCAACCACTCAAAACAGAGAAACCATGAAATACCGCATTGATATCACCATCGACCTGGACGAAATCCAGCAAGCCATTTACACCGAAGGGGTTTGGCATCCCGCCGACAATGCCACCGCCTGGGGGGTGACCCCGAGTAATGAACCCATTGTTGACCGCCGCGTTAGAGAGGGGCTTGACGACCTGCTGTCCCGCATGAGCGGTTACATCGTGAGCCAGAACATCAACTTCAACCTTGACCACCAGAACATCATGCTGGGCATCGGTTTAGAGAAACGCCCCCTGCTCACGATTGCCAGTGAGCTGAAGAGCGCCATCGTTGGCGCCCTGGCCAACTACACGCTCATGTCGCTGTATGGCGATGAAGACAGTATCTATGGCACGGCATGGCGGCTGCACCGCGCCCGTGTTGTACTGCTGCTTTCCCGCCCCTGATGAGTTGCGTCACAAGAGCCAGCGCACACTGCATTTCTACCAGAAGTAGTAGAAATGCAGTTTTTTGCTATCGTACAGCGGCTGCACTTTTTATATCAGAAAAAAATGTTTACCTTTGCCGTGCGCTAGCATTTCTTTGAATCATATTGCCAAGATTGACCTGCAAGATGCAACCAGGCTTAACACTACAGCATCAATACATCATCATATAATAAACGATTTAATCTGTGTCTTTAAAAAATGAAAAAAGTAAAAACTCTTGTGGTAATGATGTGCCTAATGGCAGTCACTACCATGATGGCTAACCCCATCAGCGAACATCAGGCAAGGACCATTGCCGCCCGTTTCATGGCCAACCATGCCATGCCGTCAACAACCCTGAAAATGGCCATCAGGGGTCCCCAGCTGAGCGTGCCCAACGCGAGCTCCGGCCAATCGGCCTACTACGTCTTCAACGGGTCCCAAGCCCACAGCGGCTATGTCATCGTTGCCGGTGACGACCGCGCTCCCGCCGTACTGGGATATAGCGACAACGGCACCTTTGATGCCAACAATGTGCCTGCCGCCCTGCAGGAACTGCTGGATGGATATGCAGCACAGATAGCGGCACTGAGCAAGGGAGGGCAAACCGTCAAGTTGCAGCCCTCGGGCGAAGCCATCAGCCCCCTGGTTACCGCTGCATGGTCTCAGAACGCCCCTTACAACATGCTGCTGCCCATGCTGCCTGACGGCAAGCAGGCCGTTGCAGGCTGTGTCGCCACAGCGATGGCCCAGTTGCTGTATTACTGGAAACAGCCCGTCCAAGTCACGACTACCCTACCCGAATACACGTCCCAGAGCCTGGGCATCTATATGCCAGCACTGGAGCCGGTGGACTTCAACTGGGAGTCCATGCAGGACACCTACCTGCGCAACGACCTCGACAGTGAAGGCGCACAGGCAGCCGCCCGCCTCACGCTGTACTGTGCCCAGTCGGTCAAGATGGACTACTATTATGGTTACTCGGGAGCCAACACCAATCACATACCCCGCGTGCTGAATACCTACTTTGGTTTCAAGGGTAGTGCCCACTGCGAGTACCGCGAGAACTTCAACACGCAGAGCTGGGCCGACTACATCTACAACGAACTGGCCGAGGGTCGCCCCGTGGTTTACAGCGGCAGCAAGGCCTCGGGCGGTCACGCCTTTATCTGCGACGGCTATGACGGCCAGGGCATGTTCCACATCAATTGGGGGTGGGACGGCATGAGCAACGGCTATTATCTGCTCAACGTGCTCAATCCCGACGCCCAGGGCACAGGCGCTGCCAGCGAAGCCTATGGCTACATCTATAGCCAGTATATCGTCAGCGGCATTGAGCCAGGCGATGGAGCCGGCGAGTTTGCCTTGACCTCAGGCAGTGTTGCCCTGAATGGCGCCGTCACCACCCGAGCATCGAGTGCATCCAGCTTTACAGCCACAGTGACAGGACGCTTCTATAACTATACCAACCAGTCGATGGCCGTGAGCTTCGGTTGGGGCCTGTATCAAGGCGATGAGCTGGTATCGGTTCTGTACCAGAGCGGCAGTTCCTCGCTCCCATCGGGTTATTACTTCTCGACCAATAACCAGGCGCTGAACTTTGGCCAAGGCATCACCAGCGGCACCTACCGCATCGTTCCCATCTACAGCGAGTTTTATGCCAACAACTGGCGCCCCTGCAAGGGCGGTGACGTGAACTTCATCGAGGTGACCATCGAGGGTGACAACTGCACCGTCACAGGCCATGGTACAGCCGGAGCCCGGAGCTACATCGTCAACTCCATCACCCATTCAGGTTCCATGCACCACAACCGCCCCGTCGATCTCACCTTGAACCTGACCAACGACGGTTACTCGCAGAACAACCTGCTCTACATGCATGTCAACGGCAACTTCAACTCAACAGGCCTTGTGGGTCTCGAGCATGGCGAGTCAGGTGACGTGCCGTTCAGGTTCCTGCCCACAGCACCAGGCGTGTACACCTGCGTGTTCTCGTTCAACCAGGACGGCAGTGATCCCTTGTGCCAAACGACACTCACCATTGCCCAAATGCCAGCCACCGAGCTGAGTATGACCTATGAGATCCAGAACATCACCGATGAGCCGAACATGATCATCACCGACGAGAAGTACCGCCTCAAGCTCACCATCACCAACAACGGCAGCGAGACCTATTACGATGACATCACAGTGAAGCTGTACAAGAATCTGGACGGCACCTACGGCAGCAATGCCCAGATACTGAATCAGCTCATCAGTCTCGATCCAGACCAAAGCACCGAGTTGCAGTTTGATTTTGACAACGTCATCAACGGCTGGGCCTATTTTGCCGCCATCTACTGCTACAGTGCGGGGCAGCAGCAACTCATGACCTCGACGCCCTACTACACCATCAACTTCCCCGAGGAGCCAGATGTTCCCGAGGTGCTGCTAGGTGACGTGAACGGAGACGGCACGGTAGGCATCAGCGACGTGACCCTATTGATCGACCACCTGCTGGGAGGCGCCGGCGCTCCCATTGTGGAGGCAAACGCCGACGTTGACAGCGACCAGAGCATCACCATCAGCGATGTCACCGGGCTGATCGACATGCTGCTGGGCAACTGATTCTCGTTGAGATTGCCAATCACGATTTCGTAGGGAGTGTGTCATAATTCATTCGCTCGTTTTTAAATCGGCCTAGCGGCCGAGAAATCAAACAAAATTCTGTATAAAAATTGAGCAAAATTAATTTTTATTTTAATTTTATTAAAAATTTTGTTCAATTTCTCGCGCGAAGCGCGATTCAATTTGCGACAAAAGAATTATGACACATCCTCGATGAAAATAAAGTATTGATACTCAATTAGTCCGCTTTGTAGAGACGCAAAATTTTGCGTCTCTACATGGTGTAGATGGTAACTGACTGAAGGACAGAGTGTGATTTCGTCGAACTCACGTTAACAAGAATGCGCGGCCCCGTGTGAGGTCGCGCATTCTTGTTATTCAGCGACGGGATGATATCCCGTTACGGGTAGGATCATCAACGCATCACCTTGGAGGTCTTGATGCTACCATCGTCATAGCGAGTCACCACGATGTTGATGCCATCAAAGGGCTTGTCACTCTTCATGCCAGCCACATTGAGGTACTCGACACTCTTGACCGCAGGAGTGCCATTCACCTCGGCAACGGCGGTGTTGGTTCCCTGCTTGAAACCAGCCACGATCTTGACATCACATGCAGGCATCACAAAAGAGTAGGTCACCGTGTAAGTGCCATTGGCATTCTGCACGATGGTCCCCTGTGTGGGCCTGATATTGATTGTCTCGTCTTCACACACGATGTCAATCGAAGAGAAGGTATAGCCCACGTTCTCGGTCACGGCAAAGGTCACCGTCTCGTATTGCTGCGAGGTGCCATCCACCACACCAGCTGTCAGGTCGATAAAACCACCCTCCTCGGGATCACATTCGGTGGTCACGTTGTAGGACTCGGCGAGCTTGTAGAGCCACACGCGCTGCTGGTTGTCGGCAGTGTAGTTGAGCATCTTGAACTCCTTGTTGTCGTAGTCGTATCGCACCGTGTAATAGTTATTGCCACTGGACGAATCGTTGAACTTCAACAACAGGTTGTTCTCGTTGGCGCTGATGTACATGTGGGCACGGCAGTAGGCGTTGATCGAAGAGCGGTTGATGATGTTGTAGTTCTGTGACCGCATGTAGCCATTGAGCGTATTGAGCCATGCTGCACGCTCATACTTGTTGGCCGTCCTCAAGGTGTCGTTGTTCATGCCCTCCATGGTGAACAGGCAAGCGTTGCCATCGACCTTGACCTTGGTCTTGTCGGCGTTCATCCACTCCACGATGTCGGTAGCGGGATAGGTGGGATTGTCGGTCTTCTTGAACTCCATCACCTTATCATAGTAACGGCTCACGATGATGTAGGTCTTGCCTTCCTGAATCTGGTCGGTGGAAGTCACCAGATCAAAGATGTCGCCATCGAGTTTCTCATAGACGATATCTACCGATCCAAATCTCACGGGTTTGCCATCGGCTGTAGTGAACTGGAAAGCCGAAGTGCGTCCTTCCCAGATGCCGGTGAATCCGTCATCGGTCACGATATAGTTGCCCAACTCCCCAGGATAGGTGAAGTTCTTGACCGGTGTGATGGTAGAGGGTCCCCAGTAGAAGCAATCCAGATTATCCTCGGTGGTATTGTCCACACAGTGGAAGACCACTTTCTTGATGATATAGTTGGCCGATCGCACCTCAAAGATTTTGGCACGTCTCTCGACCAGGAAGTTATCGTTGTCAAGGCCATCGGTAAATGTCATCATCACACCGTCCTTGACACAATAATAAACACCCGTACCATCTTGAAAAAGGCCTTCGCCCCTGTTGATGGTAACGACATGGTCACTAGCCATCATCGAAACGGCAGTGGCCAACAGCATTGCAAACGTCAGTAACAGTTTCTTCATGATAAATGCAAAAAATTTAAAAGGGTTAATAATAATATTGTAAAAACATCCACGGGATGAGCAATCGTCCCCATCCCGTAGATGTAAAACACTGAAATGATTACTTGAGAATCTTTCTGGAAATCATGCTGCCGTCCTTGTATCGGATCACCATGATATTGATGCCGTCGAACGGAGTCATGCTCTCCTGGCCCATGATGTTATAGTAACGGATGTCCTGAATCGTGACAGCGTCATGCTGCTGGACCTCCTTAACACCGGTATAGTTATCATCGGTAGTACTAAGCAAGTCAAGCGGATAGACGTCATAATACTGTGGAGTGTTATTTTCATCCAACTCAAAAGAGGTCTCGGATGCTCTCCTCGGGCTATGTATTATAGAACTGTCGTCACCCATCAATGGAGAATACTGAACGAGGGCATGGAACATATAAATCTGTTCCAGTTTCAGTTCATCATCGGGATGGCCATATCCGACAGGTTCACCTTCGCCATCGAGTTGAACATTATAAACCCAATCAGTAATGCGGAATGCACCCCTCAAATCATCAGAGGGAGTGTGACCAGATATACCAAAGACTTCATCTGTCCTGTTATCTTCTTCTAAGATGTCATCTTGATACGTCTGATTACCCAACCAAACGCCCCAGACCTGAACGATCTCCTGATCCTTGGGGCGCATGAAGAAGATATCAACGCCTCCATCATTCTGAGATTCATCGTAAGGTTCTTCACCTAAATAACAATTCACACCCCGTGAAGATGTATTATCAATAATGAAGTTGCAGGGCACATAGTGATTATAGCCATAGCTAGCTGCGGGATTGGTATAGTACGTACCGCCCTTCTCCATCGGATCCTTCTGGAAGCCAGGGAAGCCCAAGGAGTTGTCGGGACCAGTCAAGACAGGTTTTACAACCTCTGGCAACCTCTCGAGATGAATGACGTGTCGAATCTTGATGTCACCATCCGGATAAATACCAACAAATGGGTGACGAGACATCTCACAGGAGTAAGTTCCAATGATAGAACTACCCGCAATCTTGTTGTCAAGACAACTCATCATGAAATCCTTCCGATTCACACCCAGATTGTCGAATTCACTATCAGGGATATCGCCGAAATCAAGTAATACCCAGTTGCTCTGGTCCCAGTCGCGGTGCTGGAATACGAACTTCTCGCGCAGGTAATCAACTGTTCCGTCTTCTCTTTCCAGGAAGAAGTTAGATTTCTGTCCCGAATCCTTGGCCCACAGGAAATAATGGCCCAATGATTCGTCATAAACCATCCATGCGCCAATGAGTTCATCAAATACTACCACACGGCTTCCATCAGTTATGGGATTGTCAGGATCCTCAATATCCTTCAACGGTGTCTCCTTTAGATCCAAATAAACATAGACCCACACATTAGACTCCGGCATGGTGAAGCTATAGAAACCATCCCCTTCTTCTGAGTAGTGTATCAAATTTTCGATGGGAGGGATGGGTTCAGAAGGTGTCACAGAAATCGCAGTAATCTCATATAAATCATCGGTTTGCACTTCAAACCTAACAGTTTCACCAGCCCTTGCATTAGGCACAATAATGATGCTTCCACCTTCAGAAGGCAAGCATCTTGCCACGATGTTGTAAGGAATCAGTTCAAAGTTGGCCATGATGACTACATCGTAGTCGGGCATGGTGAATGAGTAATTGCCATTGCCATTGTCGGTTGGTGTAATGGGCTGGGCAGTGGGGTCACTATTGTTATAGATCAATAACGAAGACAGTTGGTAGTACTGATCGGTATCGAGAGTGAAAGTGACGATATCGCCCTGATATGCCGTAGAGTTCACGGTGATGTTACCAGCCACTTCCGGATCGCAAATCGCCTCGATGGTGTAAACCTTGGGCACCATGTAATAAACCGCGGTGCCAGGTACAACGATGTAGCCAATGCTGTCCCTGGCCTGAACGGTTACCGTTGCCGGAGGCAACTGGTTAAGAACAACGGTATTGCCATTGTTCTGGTTCAACCAGTTGTCGGTTGTGTTCTTAAATGCCTGGGCATCCTCGTTGATGCCGTACTGCTGCGCGATGCCGTGAACCGTAGCCTCAAGGTCGCTGCTGATGGTCACCACTTGCCCCGTATTGACTTGAGAGCCGCTCACGGGGTCAAAGTTGAGACTCAAGTGGGTCTCGACAATGCTCATGCGGTTCATGTCCTTGTTGACGATAATGCGGTAAACGCCAGCGGGAATCTTGAATGAATTGTCGTTGCGGTCTCCATACAAGACGACGTCGGTCGAGCCATCCTGAACGGCAAAGTAATTATACTCGGCAGCCAGGCGTACATTCTTTATAGCATTCCATGAACCTTGATCAGGTCTTGCCGTCTGCCAGGTGATACTATGGTCAATATCCTTGGCCAGGCTGAAGTAGCCGAAAGCCTGATCCACTTCGTTATTAGAGTTGCCTCCCTTGAAGTAAACATCGAGGTAGTACTGCTCGTTGTTCACATCATAGTTGAAACGAGGTCCTGCGGGCACCCAGCTGGTTCGTCCCATTGCTGTACCCAGCAGGTAGAGGTCGGTACTGGGTTCAAACGCAGCCATGATGTTGACATTGCCAGTGGGCATGGTGAAGCTGTAACGCTTTCCATATTCATTTCCATCGAGCACATTGAGAGTTACAGCCTCGCCGCCTTCCCTATTGACCGTTACACTCTGGATGACATTATCATTATAATGCTCAACCCAGAATGTGACCACATCGCCAGGTGCTGCCGTGATGGCGTTGTCAATGACGGTGATGCCGTCATACACGTCGATGCGTCCGGCATCACTGGGCTGACACTGGGTAGTGATCACGTAGTAAGGAATCGGATCAAAGTTGGCCGTCAAGGTCACATCATTGCCAGGCATCGTGAAGGAGTAAACACCGTTGGCATCGGGCGTGAGCGTCGTTGTCGTGCCGTTATCGGTAAGCGTTACCGAGTTGAAGGTGTAACCGTCGGCGGCCTCAGGC
>Ga0247609_10005734_pt1 | contig 12119 bp, 10 predicted proteins | sample 172DNAGHGlowgp2_FD_193487 | JGI IMG/M metagenome (GOLD analysis project Ga0247609, IMG submission 193487) | Sheep rumen microbial communities from Palmerston North, Manawatu-Wanganui, New Zealand - 1728 DNA GHGlow gp2 | ecosystem: Host-associated > Mammals > Digestive system > Stomach > Rumen ... | reverse complement strand
TTACGAACCACCAAAGCCGTATCGGGCTTCGAAGCATTACTCTTCTTGGTGCGCTGGGCTGACGCAGCGGTAACTGTCAGCAGCGCTACGAATAGGATAAAAAAGGACTTGTGTTTCATATTCGATAGCTTATTTGAGCGCAAAGTTAGCAAAAAAAAGAAGAATAGGGTAAGAAAAAGAAAAAAAATTCGTAACTTTGTGGCCGATTTCGCGGAATCGGCTGCGAGCATAAATCAAACAGAAACAAATAACGTTATTTAAAATATGAATAGAGACACTATTATCGGCTTCGTGCTGATTGCTGCCGTACTGATAGGATTCAGCTGGTGGAACCAGCCCTCGGCAGAGCAAATCGAAGCCGCTCGCCTGCAAGACAGCCTTCAGGCCGTCGCCCAGGCCGAAATGGCCAAAAAGGAGGCCGCAGCCTTTGCGGCAAAACAGCAAGGCACAGCGGGTGACAGTGTGGCCAGCGGTTCTGCCGCTGACACTACCGCCCTGTTCTATGCAGCCATGAACGGCACGTCGCAGAAGATTGTGCTGAAGAATGGCAAGCTGGAGCTGACGCTCGACACCAAGGGCGGCGTCATCCGCAAGGCAGTCATCAAGGACTTCAAGAGCATTGACGACCAGCCAGACGTAACGCTGTTCGACGAAAAGGACCAGAACATGACCTTCATGCTGGCCGGCAAGCAGGAAAACATTGTGACCAGCGAGATGTTCTTCACTCCCTCGGAGCAGACAGACTCAACCGTCACCATGACTGCCAAGGCGCAGAACGGTGGCGAGCTGGCACTGAAATACCGCTTGGGCAAGGACTATCTGCTGAGCCTGTCGGTAGAGAGTCGCGGACTGGCCAACTTCTTCGCTCCGTCGTATAAGGAGATGGAGATAGAGTGGACCGACCACTGCCGCCAGCAGGAGAAGGGTTTTTCGTTTGAAAACCGCTACACCTCTATCTATTATAAGGAGAGCAAGAGCGGCAGTACCGACAAACTGTCGGAAAGCAGCGACAAAGAAGAGCAGACAGAAGAGCAGACCGACTGGGTGGCATTCCGCAATCAGTTCTTCAGCGTGGCACTGATTTCGAAGGACAATTTCGCCGCAGGAGCCCAACTGAGCAGCACGTTGGAGGAAAAGGGCTCAGGATACCTGAAGCAGTTCGACGCCAAGATGAAGACGGCATTCGACCCCACGGGTCAGAAGGCTTCGGAGTTTGAGATGTATATCGGTCCCAACGACTTCCGACTCATCAAGGACGTAGAGGAGCAGAGCGCCTTCGGCAAGGATCTGGACTTGGAACAGCTCGTAGACCTGGGCTGGTGGCTGCTGCGCTGGATTAACCGCTGGTTCACGCTGTATGTGTTCGACTGGCTGACGGGCTTCGGATTCAACATGGGTATCGTGCTGATTCTGATTACCATCCTGCTGAAGGTCATCACCTTCCCGATGGTGAAGAAGAGCTACATGTCGAGTGCCAAGATGCGCGTGCTGAAGCCCAAGTTCGAGGAAGCTACCAAGCAATACGACAAGCCCGAGGACCAGATGAAGAAGCAGCAGGAGATGATGTCGCTCTACTCGAAATATGGCGTCAGTCCCCTGTCAGGCTGTCTGCCCATGCTCATCCAGATGCCTATCTGGCTGGCCATGTTCTTCTTCGTGCCTAACGCCATCCAGCTGCGCGGACAGTCGTTCCTCTGGATGAGCGACCTGTCGACATACGACCCCATCATAGAATGGGGCAAGAACATCTGGGGCATCGGCGACCACCTCAGCCTGACGTGTATCCTGTTCTGCGGCGCACAGCTGTTGTACACATGGTTCTCGATGCAGCAGCAGAAGGACCAGATGGTAGGTCAGCAGGCCGAGCAGATGAAGGTGATGCAGTGGATGATGTATATCATGCCGCTGATGTTCTTCTTCATCTTCAACGACTACAGCTCGGGCTTGAACTTCTACTACTTCGTTTCACTCTTCATGTCGGCAGCTATCATGTGGACGCTGCGTAAGACGACAGACGACGCCAAGCTGCTGGCCATTTTGGAAGCCAACTACCAGGCTAACAAGAACAATCCCAAGAAACAATCGGGACTGGCCGCACGCCTGGAAGCCATGCAGAAACAGGCTGAGGAAATGAAAAAACAAAGAAGATAAAAAGAGATAACAATAAAGGGCGCCCCAATCGGACGCCCTTTGTTTTTACTATCTATTTCTTACTCTGCTTCTGCAGGTGCAGGAACGGGAGCACCGTTCTTGTTCTTAGCCTTAGCAGCGAGTTCCTTCAGCTTGTCCTTACCCTTGAAGGCAAATACCCAAACAAGGAAGCCTGCCAGTACCAAGAGGCTGATGCCCAGCAACGGACGATAGAACAGCCATGCGATAGCAATGACGATGAGCGACCAGGCAATACCGATGATGCTGCAAACGAGTCCGATGCCCCAGCCAAAGATGCCGGCAATGAAAGGAACAACCTTGAGGATGGTCTCGACGAAGCCGAAGATACCCTTCAAACCACCAATCACCATCAGCACACCAAGAATACGCAGAGCCCAAGTCCACATGCTGTTGGCATCCTGAGCGTCCTCGATAATCTCGTCGCCAGTCTTCTTACCCATTACAAGAGTCTGGAAGCGCTTGCCGTTCTTGGCCTTGAAAGGCTTGAAAGTGTCGCCGTCGACAACAGCCATCACAGTAACCTTGGCAGGAACGACCTTCTCGAAGGTGATGCGGACGTCACCCACCTCAGGAGAACCGGGAACGCGTCCGAAGTAGAGCACGTTGCTGGCCTGGTGGATATATTCGAGGTCCTTCTTGTTCTCAGCCTGAGCCATCGCATTGTTGATAGAGTCGTTGATAGCCTTCTGAGCATCGAGGGCTGCCTTGACAGAATCGGGAAGCAGGGCCTTGATAGAATCAGGGATTGCAGGCTGCTGAGCGGGTTGCTCGGTGGGCTGCTGCGTCTTCTGCACGCCATAGAAACGCTCGTAGGCAGTCTGCGTGTTGCGGTCGAACTGCTTCAGCAGATCCTCGGCAATAGCCAAGTCGACGCCCTCGCGGGAAGAGATGCTGTGAATGAGGCTCTCGTTCAGTTTGTAAGCGCCCCACGATACGTTCTCAGCCCACTGCTCGTCGTTCTCGAAGGTGGCCAGCACGGTGTTTTTGTTCTGATAGGCGGGATCCTTGAACGAGGCAGACTCGATAGGACGGCTCACCCACTCCTTGGAATAGGTGTAGGTTGTGGTGGTCACTTCCTTACCACCCAACTTGTCCTCCTTCTGCTCAGTAGAATGCTCTACCCACTGATAGTACTCGACGGTGCGGCGCAGTGAGATAGCCTTGGCGCCAATGCCAAACTGAGCATCGGACAGAGAGTCCTCGGTGGTAGCCAGAGCGGTACCACAGATGAGTTCGCCCTCGAGAGAAGCGTCCTTCTTGTCGGGATTTGCCATCTCGACATAGGCGCTGCCGGCCTCTTCGAGCATCTTCTCGGTCTTCACGGCACGGCCTTCGTTCCACCAAAGCAGTGCTGTACCAGCAACGAACAGCAAGAATCCGCTGCCTATTGCCCTAAAAGAATTTCCTACTCGGGTTCCATAACCCGTTGTCGTTGTTTCAGTATAAGCCATAATGTTTAATATTGATTGATAAAAAAAGTTTTATTGGCTAGTTTATTCTTGATTTGCAACATTAGTCTCTAATGCGCTGCAAAGTTACGAAAAAGATTTGAAACCGCATCGCTTTGCAGATATTTTTTTACTTTTCAACATGAAAATCAGGGGGAAAGGCTCCCCCTGATAAAAATACTCAATAGTCGCGGTTCATCAGACGGGCGAATGCCTCGGTAAGGTCTGAAGCCAGACGCAGGGCAAACACCTCGTCCATCGTCGGTTCACCCTTAACGACGCTGTGCGAACCTCCACCGTTCCAACTCCAATAGTAGTAGCGCGTCTCGTTCTCGCCGCCCTTCTTGAAGAAGAAGTTTAGACCCTCGTCGGAATCGATGAACAGAAACTCCTCGTAGAAGTCCTGCGCAGCAATGTTGTACTTACGGGTGATGAGGAACGGCTTATAGCGATACATACCTGTTGTCTGGTCCTCCGTACGACGGTAATAATACTGCAGTGTCTCCTTCTGCGGTCCTGTGCCCGGTTCGATGTGGCTGTTCGTCATCACCATATGGCCCAGCAGCGGGTCTGTGCCCTTCTGTGCCTTCTCGGCATCAGCCTTCGCCGTAGCGTAGGCCTTACGAATCTTGGCCACCTCGGCCTGCTTGTTCTGCCCCGTCGTCGTCAGACAGAGCAGAAAAAGCATTGCGATGGTTGAAAATATAGTTTTCATTTATTTGAACTTGATGCTATTAAGTACGCCCATAACCAATTCCTGCTTCTCGAAAGCGAACTCGGGAATAGCAAAGTTGTAGCAACCGCCGTTCTTGGTGTCTTCACGCAGGAAGTAAATCATGCCAGCCTTAAACCATGTCTGGAATTTCTCACCACCGATCTCATAAGTACCGTTTCCATACTTCTCGATGGGCTTCATTCCATTGGGAACATTGCTCGCCTTCTTAATGAATTCTGCAGCAGTTTCCTTAGCAGGGTGAAGCAGTTGAACGCGTGTACCGGAATTTGCCTGAGAACCATCTTCTTTCAGTGGGAACACGATACCTCTCCAACCGTATTGGTCAGCCACTTCGGCCTTATGACCAGCAGGGAATTCTGCTGTAAAATAGTCACACTCGAAAGTCTCAGCTTCAAACTCAGGTGCTTTTGCCTCCTCCTTCTGGGGCTCCTCTGCCTGCTCGGTTTGAGCCTCGGCGGCTGTAGAGTCCTGACCCTCGGCATTTGCTGCCGACTTGTTACCACACGATGCCATTGCTACAGCTGCTACGGCTGCGATTGCAAAACTAAAAAATGCTTTCTTCATAATGATTAATTGTTTAAATGATAATTGTTTATTGTAAATTAAATGTTTAATGTCTAACGTTTATTTGTCAGGACTTACGGTCCATGAATCGCCAACGGTCACGATGTTGCCGTCCTTCTGCCAGTAGTGAGCCGAATAGACACGCGTTACACCGTCACGGGCAATGTAGTGGCTCAGGATGCGATGTTCCTCGCGGTCAATCTCAGGATTGAAAATATCGCGGAAGGTACCCTGACAGTAGAACTTGCCGTCATCAGGATCGTAGACCCATGCATCGTAATGCACAAAGGTCTGATCGCTGGCGGGCATCCTTCCCAAACAGATCAACACATCGGTATGTCCGTCGAAGTTCACGTCGGTTTCCCACACATTGCCAAACGTCTCCAGCATGTCCTGGGGATAGTCAAAGCCTGCACGCTCACCAACAGTCCTCGTCTTACCCTCGCTGTCGCGGATAATCACTTCGTATTTAGGTTCGCTGTCCATGTCGAAGGTGCGGACGCTGACGTCCCACTCCTCGTCGAGGCCTTTGCCGTCTGCAGCGGCTCCATCTTCTGCTAACACTGCCGAAGCGGTGGTATCGGCTGCTGTTGCAACTACTGTACTCTCAGAGTTGACGGAGTCAGCAGTACCGCCATTCGCTGTCGTCTTGTTGCCACACGATGCCATAGCGACAGAAGCGATGGCCGTAATGGCGAAACTAAAAAAAACATTCTTCATAATTTTTAATGCTTAAAATTTATAATGTATAATAATTTAATCTTTAATATTATTCTCCATATATTTACGAACGGCACGGTCGATGCGCTGGTTGAGACTCCCCCCCACCACATCTTCCATCTTGAGCAGAACCTCCAGATAGTCCATCGCATAATCTAATGCTTTCAACTGTTGTTTCGTCTTTGCCATTCTATACGTTGTTGAATTCGTTTGCAAAGGTACGGCAAAACTGGCGAAATGGCGTTATCATTTCGCAAAGTTTTGTTATCATTTGGCGTAATCAGGGCGGAATATTACGTCAGATAAAGAAAATGAGACAATTATTGCTGCTTTTCCAGATATTGCGTAGGCGTAATACCGAAAGTTCGCTTAAAGGCTCGCGTAAAATTCGGCGTATCATTGTAGGCACAGAGCATAGCAACTTCTGCGATGTTCATCTCGGGATGGTTGTCCAACAAATGGCAGGCACGGCGCATGCGGATGGTTTGGATAAACGACTGGGGTGTCTCGTCAGTAAGTGCCGCCAGTCGTTGACGGAACTGGAAGAGGCTAAGCCCCAAACGTTCGGCCACATGGTTGGCATCTATCTGACCCGTCAAAATCAGTTCGTTGATGACGTTGATGGTCTTCGACAGGAACTCGTTATCGGTAGCATTCAATTCCTCACCCTCGTCATGATTGTTGGTAGCAAGAACATTGTCGTATTGTTCGTTCAGAATGTCATACTTCTCGCGCAGTTCCTTGATGCGCTCAGAAAGTTCGGCATTGATGCGAATCTGTTTCTGGTGGCGATAGCGCATGAAGAGCAAGACAGCTATAGCAAGAATGACAGCAATAACGGCAGCCACGATGGCCCACCACTTGGCTTGGCGCTGCTCATGATTCTCTATCTGAAGCCAGTCGTTACCGAATTCGGCATTGTATTTAGCCAACTTATCGGCTGACACATTATTATATATAGAGTCCTTCAGGTCGTTAAAACGGTCCAGCTGGAACTTAGCTTCGTCGGGGTTCTCTTTCCAAAGGCTCTCGTAGAGTCCGCGACGGGCGTGCACCTCGTTGTAGGGGTCGCCCAACTGTTGGAAGATATCGGCAGCCTCGCGGTAATACGGTACGGCCTCCTGTTCGCGATGCTGCGACAAAAGAGCCATGCCCAGTTTATTGAGGGCAATGCCCAGCGACTGACGATCGGGCGTCTGGCGCAAGAAGGGAACAACTTCTTTCAGCGTCTTCTCGGCATCCTGATTGTTGTGGAGTCCTATAAGCACAGAGGCTTTCTGGGCAAGACGTACCATCGCACGGGGTTCGTTGCCGGACTGTTTATCTATCTCGTAGGCTTTTTCAATAAAAGGAAGAGCCTTCTGGTCGTCGCCCTGAGCGTGATACACCTCGGAAGCCATAGCCTGCAGAATGGCCATACGACCTGGATTATTGGCTTTTTCTGCCATCTCGATGCCTTTCAGGACGTATTTCTCGGCCTCCTTGGGTTGATTGGCACCCATATAGATGGCAGCGAGAGTATTCAGACTCGACGACATCACATCGGGATCGCCCGTTTTTTCGTCGAGAGAATAGCACTGCTTGGCGTACTTGGCAGCCTCGTCGTAGTCAGACAAACGGATATTGATAACAGCCAGCAAATTCAACACATCGGCCTCTATTTCAGTACCTTTAGCCAAAGGTAGCGCCTCATGGGCACAAGACAATGCCTGCTGATATTGTTGGACGGCATAGAGGCTATCAGCCTCGGCCAAAAGCTGTTCTGACTTGCTTTCACCCATAGCGGTAAAACATACGCCAAGGGCTAAAAGGAGGAGGGAAAAACGCACTTTCGTCATTTATTGTTCAATTTTTGTCTGCAAAGGTACGAAAAAACTTCAAGCAACGAACGCCATTCTTCATTTTTTTTCGTACCTTTGCAGGCATAATTCAAAAAACGAGAAGAAAAATGAAGATTGGTTTTGACAACGAAAAGTATCTGAAGATACAGTCAGAGCACATTCGTGAGCGTATTGCCCAGTTTGACGGTAAACTCTATATGGAGCTGGGCGGAAAACTATTTGACGACCATCATGCATCACGGGTATTACCAGGCTTTAAGCCAGACTCCAAACTGCGCATGCTGGCCCAGTTACGCGACAGCATCGAGATTATCATTGTGGTAAGCGCAGAGGATATCGAGAGGAACAAGATTCGTGCTGATCTCGGTATTACCTACGACGAAGATGTGCTTCGTTTGCGCGATGAATTTATGCAGCGTAACTTCATGGTAGGCTCTGTAGTAATTACACACTACGATGGCCAGAAGGCCGCCGACCAGTTCCGGCACCGCTTGGAGCGTATGGGCATCAAGTCGTATGTTCACTACCCTATTGACGGCTATCCTCATAACGTGGATCTGATTGCCTCGGACGAAGGTTTTGGCAAGAACGATTTCGTAGAAACCAGTCGAGAGCTCGTCATCGTCACCGCCCCCGGACCTGGTAGTGGTAAAATGGCCACCTGTCTCTCACAGCTTTATAACGAAAATAAGCGTGGCGTCCGTGCGGGATATGCTAAATTCGAAACATTCCCCGTATGGAGCCTGCCACTGAAGCACCCCGTAAATATTGCCTATGAGGCTGCTACAGCCGACTTGAACGATGTTAACATGATTGACCCCTTCCATTTGGAAGCATACGGAAAAACGGCTGTTAACTATAATCGCGACGTCGAGATATTCCCCGTACTGAATGCCCTCTTTGAAGGTATCTACGGCGAGAATCCCTACAAGAGTCCTACAGATATGGGCGTTAACATGATTGGATTCTGCATCTCAGATGATGAGGTTTGCTGCAAAGCTTCGAAAGACGAGATTATTCGTCGCTTCTATGCTGCAACTAACAAGCTGGCTGATGGTGCCGACAACGAAAATGAGGTTAGTAAGATTCGTCTACTGTTCAATCAGGCAAAGATTACGACGGCCTTCCGTCCCGTTACCACTGCTGCCTATGAAAAGCAGTTGGAGAGTGGACATACGGCTGCCGCTATTGAACTGGAGGATGGTACCATTATCACCGCCAAGTCCTCACCGTTGCTGGGATGTTCGGCAGCGCTGCTTCTCAATGCTACCAAATATCTGGCAGGTATCGATCATGAGGCAAAACTGATTCCCCAAAGTCTTATTGAACCCGTTCAGAAAACTAAGACAGAATATCTTGGAGCCAAGAATCCAAGACTGCATACCGACGAGGTATTGGTTGCCTTAAGTGTTGTCTCACAATACGATGAGAACTGCCGACATGCCCTTGAGCAACTTCCCTTGTTACGAGATTGTCAGGTACACTCGACGGTAATGCTATCGGAAGTGGACCGCAAAATCTTCAAGAAACTGGGCTGTGGCTTGACCTGTGACCCCGTCAGGAAAAAATAATCGAAATATCGGAATAACGGAATACCGAAATACCATTATAACGAAAAAGGGAACCCTCAAACGGATTCCCTTTTCTGTTATTTCAGTTCTTCCTTAAAGAACTTCACGCATTGTCGGAACAGATGGTTGCGCGTATTTCCGCCATAAATACTGTGGTTGCGGTTGGTATATACCAGCTGACGGAAATCCTTGTCGGCCTGTACCAATGCTTCTGTATATTCTGCCGTATTGCGGAAGTGAACATTATCATCAGCCATACCGTGACAAAGCAGTAGTGACCCGTGCAGTTTTGCTGCACGGCTAATCGGACAATCGTCATAGCCTTCGCCATTCTCCTTCGGAGTGCGCATAAATCGTTCTGTATAGACACTATCATAGAAACGCCATGAGGTGGGAGGAGCTATGGCAATGCCAGCACGAAAAACTTCCCTACCCTCAGACATAGACATTAACGTATTAAAGCCTCCGAAACTCCAGCCCCAGATGGCGATGCGTTCCTTATCGACATATGCCTGCTGACCTAACCAAAGGGCTGTCTCCACCTGGTCTCGTGCTTCAAGCTGTCCCAACTTCAGATAGGTACACTTCTCAAAATCAGCACCTCGTCCACCGGTTCCACGATTGTCGACACAAACGCAGAGGAAGCCCTGCTGACACAAGTATTGCTCCAAAATGGCTCCCTGACCAGACATACCGATATTCCAACGGTTGGCCACCTGCTGATTACCAGGTCCACCATACTGATACATAATAACGGGATAGTGTTTCGACGCATCAAAATTAGCAGGCTTTATAAGCCAGCCGTTCAATTGGATACCCTCTGACGTGGTGAAGGTAAAGAGTTCGCGTTTGCCTAACTGATAGCCAGCAAGCTGCTGTTGCAACGCCTTGTTGTCAATTAGTGTCACCAATTCCTTGCCAACATTGTTGCACAGCGAATAGACAGGAGGCGTATCAATATTGCTCCATGTATGGATGAAATACTTGAAGTCTTTACTGAAAATGGCCGTATTCCAACCAGCTTTGGGGGTCAGGCACTCACGCTTACCGTTCTGATGTGCTACCCACACTCGTTGGTCTGTAGCACCATTCTCGTGGGAAGCATAGTAGACATTACCTGTCTGCTCATCATAACCATATACGTCACTAACCTCATACTGGCCATCGTCCACCTGACGCAACAACTGCCCATTCTGATTGTAAAGATACAGATGCATCCAACCAGAACGGTCACTGAGCACTAGAATATGGCGATCGGTAATCTGAATACCATCCATCGCCTCTTCTCGAACGTACCTGTTAACCTTCTCCTCAATAATCTGCTTACAAACTGTTGACAAGGGGTTACACATAAAAATACGTAGGCAGTCTTGATGACGGTTCAGTGTATATACAGCCACCTGCTGTGGCTGATTGGTCATTTTCAGACGAGGAACATAGTCCTCATCGCCAAGTGGCAACTGCAACTGACGTGTCTGACGGCTACTGATGTCGAAACTCCAAACTGTCACCTTCGAATTCTCCTCACCGGCAATAGGATATTTATAGGTGTAAGCACCAGGATAGTCAGCAAATTCCTGACGTTCTGGCTTCAAGCCCTTAAACAAAGGCATAGAGAATTCCTTCACGGCCTTCTCGTCGTAACGCACCCACACCAATTGTTTGCTGTCGGCAGTGAATACCATCGAGCGGGCCAGGCCAAACTCCTCTTCGTTGACCCAATCAGGAATACCATTGATGACTTCATTACGCTCCCCGTCTTTCGTAATCTGTACTTCCGCATTATCATATAACAACTTGATTATAAAGATGTTATTATCTCTTACAAAAGCTATTTGAAGACCGTCAGGAGAGAACAAAGGCGTTTGTTGGGGACCATTCTCCGACAAAGGAGCCAAACGGTTATTGCGAACCGTATAGATGTAATAATTAGCGGTAAACGAATGACGATAGATACGCTTTAACTGGGTTTGGATAAGCAGACGCTGTCCATCAGGACTGACAATATAGTCCTCTATTTCATCTATCGTCGCACCTTTAGCTGTTTTCGAATCAAACAGTACACCAACCTGTTTACCCGTCTTGAACGAGTACTGCTCGATGCGCTGGCCGTCACTGCTAAGTTGGGCATACGATTCTCCATCACTCAAGGGCTTTACTGCGGCCATTGACTCACCACGAAATACTCCTTTCGTAATGTCCTTCAAATCCAAATACTGAGCAGGAACATACCCAATGCCCAACAAAGCCATTACACAGAGTGATAATAGTTTTTTCATCATCGTTCTCATCATATTTCTATCTTTTATTCATATATAATCTCACTGCTTCTTCTATGCTCTCTGATTTCATCATTTCCTTAATCTCAGGCATCTTCAACGCCTCTTTCAAATCATCCTCACTAACTGTCAGACGAACCCTTCCTAGCACACCGATAGAGATGGGGAGAAACATTTCCTGATACATCAGCACACCCACAGTATAAAATGTATGGTCATGCACGAACAGATTCTTCGACAAATAGTCATCAAGCATATTCAAGGTCGTCATCGTACCCATCGTAGCAAATTCTACAGTCTGTGGATTCTCGTGCAATTCGCGGTCTACTACATTCGCAACAGCGATTTTAACGGCATTGTAATGCTCAGACCTATCTGGTTTTGTCATAGTCAGAACTAAGAGTCCGACTATAACAACACACAAGATTATCAACAGTATCTTCTTCATACTTTGCCATTTTCATCGCAAAGTTACGAAAAAACGAGAGAAATGCAAAAGAAAAGCTCACTTTTCTATGCATTTCCGAGTGCTTAGTAAGTTCGGCGAAGCCAAAATTACGAAAAGTTGAGCGCAAAACAAAGAAACTCGTTTCTTTTTTTGCCGAGACGGAGTAATTTCGCTATTTTTGATAGCAAAATTACGAAAAGTTGAGCGCAAAACAAAAAAAACAGTCCCATAATCTTACGACTACAGGACTATTCTCTTGAAAAAGTGGCGGCCTCCTACTCTCCCGCATTGCATTGCAGTACCATCGGCGCAGGCGGGCTTAACTTCTCTGTTCGGAATG
>Ga0247609_10005730_pt1 | contig 12127 bp, 10 predicted proteins | sample 172DNAGHGlowgp2_FD_193487 | JGI IMG/M metagenome (GOLD analysis project Ga0247609, IMG submission 193487) | Sheep rumen microbial communities from Palmerston North, Manawatu-Wanganui, New Zealand - 1728 DNA GHGlow gp2 | ecosystem: Host-associated > Mammals > Digestive system > Stomach > Rumen ... | reverse complement strand
GCATCCAACTTGAACTGCTTTGTGTGTTGTTTGTTTTTTCTTGGCATAATGAGTTCCTCCTCTTGTATTATATGCTATCTGAGAGATTAACTCATTTTAAAATGTACTAATTAGATGCTAACACTAGTAAAGGAGAAATTGAATAAAGATTTTTAGGGGGCAAAATAATATGCGCAATTACTTTATTTGGGGTGCAGGTATAGAGGGCGTTCGAGCTGAATATAATTTTCGAAATTTGATTGAAATAAGTGGATTTATAGATAATTATGCAACTGGTACTACAGGGTCAAAATCAGTTATTATAATGCATCCTTCCGATGTGCTTGAAGATAAACAGAATTACTATATTATTGCGGTTTCTGAGGGTAAGTATTTTGAGATTAAAGATCAGCTTATTTCAGAAGGACTTACCGAATTTGAAGATTTTATTTATTGGAAGTTATTTAAAAAAAAGGTTGTGCTTTTATATGGGAACTGTCACATGGCAGTTGTTAGAGATATGTTATATACGTCTCAGGAGTTTAACAAAAAATATGGGATATATCCATTAAAACTTATTCAAGAGTTGAAGAACAAAATACCGGACAGCCTTCTGGAAAAAGTGGATGTTTTGATATCAGAAGATATTCAAGAAGACAACAGGTTTGGATATGAATATAGCGTAAGGTATTTAAAAGAGAGAATAAAAGATGATATAAAGCTTATAGTAATTCCAAATCTGTTTGGTATGGGAAAAGCATTTTTTTATCAATATGATGGAGTGAGGAATCATCCAATTGCTAATGATAAAAATGGTTTATTTTCATATGTCGATATGTATATAGATGAACAACTGAGTAAAGGTATAGCAGTTAATGATATAGGTGACCAGATTAAAAATGGTACGCCGTTTTCAGAAGATGAAGTTATAAGAAATTTTAATGATGTAATTAAAAAGTATAGTGATAGAGAAAAATATTGTAATATAAAAATAGTTGATTATATATTAGACAATTATATAACTCATAAGTTGTTTTGGGATTATGGACATCCGACTAATTACGTGATCAATGAGATGGTAGTCAGATTGTTGCACGAAATGAATCTAGAGGATAAGGTTCTTTGTACTGAAGATGAGATGAATACGCATGAGGAGTTTGTGTATCCATGCGTTGCAAAAGCATTAGGGCTAAAGTGGAAACAAGAAAAAGTACGTTGCACCAGGAATGCTAAAAAGTGTGTTTCATATATGGATTTGAATGAGTACATTGAGGAGTACGCTTGGTGGAATGCACAGAAACTGAGGTCAGCGAAACCAGATGGAGAATGTATTTGATATACGGCGAGAAGAAGAACTCTATTATATTGTTGATCCTTCGGGTGAATCAACAATTAAGCAGGAAGATAAGCGCAATAATCGAATTGTTGTTATTATGTATCTTTACTATCCTGATATGCTTAGTCGATGGATTGGGTATATAAGTGCTATTCCTCCATACGTTGAGAAGATAATCATCTCTTCAAATGAAACTATAATAAGAAGTATAGAGGAATGCAAAGAGTTTGAAGATGTCAAATTGATTAAAAAACCTAATGAAGGCAGAGATGTAAGTGCACTTCTTATTGAAGCTAAGGAATCTATCGTAAATGCAGATTATGTTTGTTTTGTGCATGATAAAAAAGAACATCAGAATCCGCAGAGAGAGTACGAAACAGATTTCTGGGTTGCAAATATTTGGGACAATATGCTTGGAAAAAGCCCGAAGTATTTGGAGAATGTTATTGGATTATTTGAGGATAATAATGAGCTTGGTGTTCTTTTGCCTCCTGAACCTATAGGATATTATTATGATACGTGGGCAGGTAAGGGATGGTATGGCTCATATGATGCTACGATGAAGCTTGCTGATATATTATCGTTAAAATGTGAAATGTCTTTAGATAAACCGCCTATTTCTATAGGCACTGCATTATGGTTTAGAGTTCCTGCATTAAATAAATTGTTTTCATATGATTGGAAGTATTCGGATTTCGATGATGATAAGCTGGCGCATGGTGGTGATTATCTGAGTTATGGTGTGGAAAGAATTTTTCCATATGTTGCGCAGGATGCCGGTTATAAAACAGGAATGCTTATGACTTCAGAGTATGCAAAAAAGCAGACTGCAATATCACAGGATTTATGTGTTATTTATTCCAAAACTCTCTCAAAATTGATTGGAATTAGCTCTGCAAAGGAGTGCATGGAGATTTTAGAACGATATGATTCTTTGGAAGCGGTATGCAAGAAAGCCGGAGATATCTATCTATATGGAGCGGGGTACTGGGGGAAAATACTATTAAAACTTATTCGGATTATGGGATATAGTCCCAAGGCGTTTCTTGTTTCCGAAGAAAGTGATAATAAGAATGTGCAGCTCTCTGTATTGAAATGTGGTGAAGAAAACCTTGGCCATGATGATATAGTGATTATCGCAGTATCAAATATAGATACAATTAGAAGTATTTCTCAAAAACTTGATGATAAAGGTTACAACTATTTTGCTTTCTGGGATGAGAATGATGGCTAAAGAATTGGATGTTATAAAAGGCAGAAAAATAGTTATTTACGGAGCGGGAACAGTTGCTGATTTTTTCTTTTATTATCTATGTCAAAACGGATATGAGAAGAACATAGATGCATTCGTGCTGACGAAGATGGTGGGCGATAATGTAAAGAAATTCGGCAAGCCGGTATATGAATTTGAATCGTATTTTGGCAAGCAGAGAGACTGCGTGATTTTCATAGCCGCTCAAAAGAAAATCCAGAAAGAAATAGAGGGAATTGTAAAAAGAAAAAAAGGCATAGAGTATTACAGTGTAGATGCTAAAACTATAGTAGAGGAGTTTTATGAAAAACTGAACAAACAACCTATTAATAGATACAAAATTTTGGGACAGAACCAGTGTGTTTCAGGATATGGGGATAATCCCAAATACATATTTGAGGAATTACATAGGAGAGATAGGGATAATAAACTTGATCTTGTATGGAGTGTTTCTGAGTATGATTCGGAAATACCTCCGTATGTCAGGCAAGTAATATATGGAAGTTATGAATACTATGAGGAACTTACAACGTCACATATATGGATTGATAATGAGCGTAAGCCTAACTTGATCAGAAAACGCGATGGGCAGGTATATATACAAGCTTGGCATGGGGCTGCCCCGATAAAAAAAGTTGAGGCAGATGTTATAAGTTCACTTGAAGATTTCTATATAGAGGGTGCAAAACATGATTCTGAGATGGCTGATTTATTTATTTCCGGAAGCGAGTTTTACACGGAACTGTATAGAAAATCGTTTTGGTATAACGGAGAAATAATAAAATCCGGACTTCCGAGGCAAGATGTTTTTTGGAATACGCATGAGGTAAGGAAAAGGATTTATTCTAAATATCACATTTCTGAAGATGTGGGGACAGTACTATATGCACCTACATTTAGAAGTGATTATCATGAAGGATGTTATGATCTTAACTTAGATGGAGTGATTGAAGCGCTTAAGGCTAGATTTGGACGAGATTTTAAGATGCTTGTCAGCAGACATCCGGTAAATCATATCAGTTACAATTTTAATAGTTGCGTGGAGTATATAGAGGTGGGCTGGCAGCAGGATTTTGAAGAAATACTTGCTGCGGTTGATGTACTCATAACCGATTATTCAGGGTGTATGTATGACTTTTCATATACAGAACGACCGATATTTCTTTTTCAGACTGATTATGAGGAATATATAAAAGACAGAGACTTTTATATTCCAATGGATGAGTTACCATATATTACTTCGAAATCAAACAGAGAATTGATAGATAACATAAAGGCGTTTGATGAAGTAGCATACAAGGAACACTTACGGGTATTTATGCAGAAGATGGGTAACTATGATAATGGCACGGCATCGAAACAGGTGGTGGACTATATACTGGATCATTATATGCGAGGGGAAGTATGATTTGGGGAATAAAGAGAAATTTGCGTTATATGCACTGGCAGATTGCGTATAGAAAAAAAGGTGAAGAGAAATTTACTCCTGTTACAAATCCTGATTATGCATGGGCTGCGGACCCGTTCTTGATTGAGTATAAGGGGAAGTTACTTCTTTTTGCTGAACTGTTTTTATATAAGTCGGAAAGAAATGGAGTTATAGGATATTGCGAATATAAAGACGACGGTTTTGGCGAGTGGACTGTGAGTATGGATGAGCATTGGCATCTTTCATATCCAAATGTTTTTATGGATGATGGTGAACTTTATATGTGTCCTGAGTCCTATCAAAAAAAAGAGGTTGGCTTATATCAGCTTATGGAACTTCCAGATAAGTGGATCCAGAGAGAAACGCTTATATCAAATGTGAAATGGGTGGATTCGACTTTTTTGAAATATAACGATAAGGATTATTTATTTTCGTTTGAGCCTAGGTTTGATAAAGATGAAGGAACTCTATTAATGATGACGAAGGGTAATGACGGGAAATATTCTGATCGAGTGGATATTTCAAAAGATAAAAGTGTTGCAAGACCCGGAGGCAATTTTTATTTTGAAGCAGGGAAGCTTTACAGAGTTTCTCAGAATTGCCAAAATTCATATGGTGAGGCAGTTGTGATCAGTGAAGTTGATAGTGTTGAACCTCAGTACAGAGAACATGTAGTTAAGAAGCTTTCACCAAGCAATGTCGTAATTGATACTAAACATGAAGTGCTGGGAATTCATACGTATAATCAGGTTGGGGACTATGAAGTAATCGATTATAAATACTATGAACCTTCACTGGCAGAAGCGTTTGCTGCAAAACGAACCAGAAAAGTGTTTACTAACAAATACCGGAGTAGATGAAATGGGATTGCATGATGTTATCTTGTTTGGAAGAGGAAATGTATATCAGAGAAAAAAGAAAAAAATATTTGAGGATTACAATGTAATTTGTTTTTTAGATAACAATGTTGAAGACAAAGAGGTAGATTCGGAAACCGGAATACCAGTATATAATCCTAAGTATATTGGGGATTTTTCTAATGAAGAGGTTGTGATATTGTCATATGCAGTTGGATCGATGGCTAAGCAGCTTCTTAAAAGTGGAGTATCATCTGAAAGAATAATTATGGGACCGCAAATGGCGCCATATAATACTTTTGAAGAGATGTTATTTTCTCAGGGGAACGGAAAACTGATTCTTGATGGCGATGATGTGGTTTATGCTAATAAGCTTTATGAAATAGAAGAAAAGACCGATGACGATAATTTGGAAAGACTTGTAGATGTTTTGAAAAATACAGATATGTATCATTCTTCAAAAGATTTTCTGGATAATCTTCAACTGACTCCGATTGATGATACATATGGTTTTAATAGAGGAACTCCTGTAGATCGTTATTACATTGAGCAGTTTCTTGATAGTAATAGGAATTATATAAAAGGACATGTCTTGGAAGTTGGAGATAGAAGTTATACTGAAAAGTATTCTGACGGAGATGTGGAGAGGTCTATAGTACTTAATGTTCTTAGTGCAGGTGATTCAGATGATACTATTAAGGGGAATCTTGAAACAGGTGAAGGTATTCCTGATGGTACTATAGATTGTTTTATATGTACTCAGACACTGCAGTTTATTTATGATGTTGAGAAAGTTGTAGATAATATAATTAAAGTTCTTAAAAAAGGTGGAGTGGCTCTTGTCACAGTTGGAGGAATTTCACAGATAATAGATTATGAAAGAAGAAAGTTTGGGCATTTTTGGAACTTTACCGATATGTCATTGTCTAAGGCTTTTCAGGCACACCCGGAAGTGGAGAGCGTTGAAACTAAGGTATATGGAAATGTCAAATCTGCAACAGCTTTTTTATATGGACTTAGTTATGATGAATTGAAAAAAGAAGAATTGGATTATCTTGATGATCGATATCAGGTAATTATTGCCGCGGTAATAAGAAAGAGGTGAAGCACAATGAAAAGAATACTTCATATGACGCCTCCGGAAGTGAGTAATGGTGTGTATAGATATATCTTTAATCATATGCCTGTAATTGATCAAGAAAAGTATCAATTTTGCTTTTTGACAAAAAATGCTGAAGATCTTATGGCTACACCAGAGTATAGAATTTATAACTTTCCGGTTTATAAGCTTAATGGTGTTCAAAGAGACGGAAGGGAGGCTTTCGAACGCGAAATAAGATCTATTTTGAGTGAAGATTTTGATGTAATTCATCTTCATACCAGTTCGTGGAGGGGATTTCTTATTGAAGAGATAGCCATGGATATGGGAATAGAGAAGGTTATTGTTCATTCGCATAGTACGGGTATTGATTTTGAAGATGAAGATGAGAGAAATAAGATATATAAAGATCATGTTTATTATAAAGAATTATTTGATTTGAAATATGCAACGGATTTATGTGCATGTTCTAAGTTGGCCGCTGATTGGCTTTTTCCAAACAAAATTCCCAGAGATATTATAAAAATTATGCCAAATGCTATTGATGCAAAAAAATATGCATTCAATGAGGCAATTCGAGTTAGATTAAGAAAAAAATATGGAATTGAAAATAGGACAGTATTGGGACATGTTGGAAGATATAGTTATACCAAAAATCAGGGGTTTTTGATTGATTGTTTTTGCGAAGCTTATAAAAAGAATAAGAGTTTATTCTTAATTTTGATTGGACAGGGGGAGAATATACAGAAGATAAAGGGATATGTGAAAGAGCTTGATATGGTAGAAAATATTTTATGCCTTGGATGGGAAAACAATATATCCGACTATTTACAGGCTTTTGATGTTTTTTGCCTTCCATCTAAGTTTGAAGGACTTCCCATATCGGTAGTTGAGGCACAGGCAGCAGGATTAAGATGTCTTGTCTCTGATTGTGTTACTTCTGAAGTAAATATCACAGGAGATGTGGTGTTCTTATCTCTTCAAAGAGATGTATGGAGAGATGCTATATTAAAGTATAGTGATGAATATATACGACTTGATACGCAGAAAGCATTGATTGATGCTGGATATACAATTGAATCTTCCGGTGAGAGATTGTGTTCGTTATATGACAAGGTTCGATAATATAGAGAGAGCGAGGCTATGTGCCATGGTAGAGATATATAATGATGTATCTTCTATTGAGGAACTTGTTCATAAACATGATAGTATCTACCTGTATGGGGCTGGATCATCGTGTAAGTTGTTGCTTTACTCGTTTTGGGATGATGTATTGAAAGGGCATGTGAATTGTATAATCGATGCCAATAAAGAACTATCAGGAACAAGTGTGAATATTGGTACAGATACGATAAAGATAAAGGATGTTGAAGCTTTTTTTGATGAGCGAGATGAAAGTGGACAAATAGTGTTATTGCTTACACCTGCCTTTTCCAGTTTGATTGTTGAACAACTGGATAGAGTGGAGAAATTTGATGGGGCGATAATTTATCTGCTTCCGATGATATGTCACAATCAATGTTCCGAACATTTTAATATAAAAAGCGAAGAATGCGCCTTGATTCCTAAGAAGATTCATTATTTTTGGATTGGAGGAACTCTTTTACCTGATGAATATAGAAGAAATATTGAAGGGTGGAGAAAGCTGAATCCGGAATATGAGATTTACTGTTGGAATGAGGAAAATTATGATTTTACTTCAATGCCATACATGAAAGAGGCATATCTGTCAGGTGATGTGAACTTAATGTATGCAACTGATTATGCCAGAATGGATATTCTATATAGATATGGTGGCATATATCTGGATACTGACGTTGAATTATTGAAACCGCTTGATGAATTACTATATAACAAGGCTTTTATCGGCATAGAGGAAAATGCGCAACTAAACTCAGGCTCTGCTATTGGAGCAATTTCCGGACATCCTATGATAAAAAAACTAATGGATTGCTATGTTGAGGAACATTTTTGGGATGTTGAAGGAAAGCCAAAAAGAGTCTTTAATACATATTATGAGACGAAGTGTTTTATTGATAACGGATATAAGATGGTGAATTGTTATCAAAGGATTTGTGATATGATCTGCTTTCCGCGAGAGTTATTTATGCCAATCTGTTTTGCCGGAATGGACGATTGTTATACTGACCAAACTATATCTGCACATAAGATTAATCCTGAACATCATAGGGTTAATAGAATGTCTTATGAAAAATGGAAAGATAGGATTAGGTGAACGGCTATGATAAATAGGTTTAAGAATATTTATGATAAGTTGTCCGATAAAAAATCAAAAAACATTTTTGAAAAAAGACTAATGTACAGTTTGACGGGGGATGAATCATACTTACTTGAACTGGGAAAAGAGTATGAGGAATATGTTCTGAAATCTGATGAATGGAAGACGTTTTATAAAAAGCTTAAATCAATCGGTGAGAAGATTGTATTGTATTCAGCCGGATATTGGGGACGTGAGTTATTGCTTCATACAAAAGATATTTCATGGAAGTATGTTGTTGATAAAAAGCCAAATGGAGAAATGTTTTGTGGGATTCCGCTGATTTGTACAGATAAATTTTTGGAGTTTGGAAAAGATTACACTATTGTCATTTCTTCTCGAGTATACTATGAAGAAATTTGTTCTGAATTGATTGATAAAGGTGTTTCGGAAGCCAATATAATTGATGGTGCAATATTATTTGATATGTCTGAAGGGAAGCAATATTTTGATCTTTTGGAATTACCACATGATGTGAATGGAGAAGTGTTTGCTGATGTGGGATGTTATGATGGGCTTTCTGCTTTTTTCTTTGATAAGTGGTGTGATGGAAATGGCTTTTCATATTGCTTTGAGCCTGATGGGATTAATATTGCAAGAATTCATAGAGTATTAAAAAACAAAGGTATTTCCAAATACGAACTTATCGATAAAGGAGTTTGGAGCAGTGGAGGACGCCTTGGATTTGTTTCAACGGGTAATAGTGTCTCTCATATTTCAGAGAATAGAAATGAGGATAATGATAATTTTATAGAAGTTGTCGCACTTGATGATGTTCTGCTTGATAAGAAAGTTACTTTTATTAAGATGGATATTGAAGGGGCGGAGCTTGAAGCACTTGAGGGTGCGCAAAAAATAATTAGTCATCAGAAACCTAAACTTGCAATCTGTGTGTATCACAAGCCACAAGATATTTGGGAAATACCGGAATTGATATTAGAATACAATTCGGAATATAAATTCTATATACGACATTATTCATATAAAGATAATGAAACGGTATTGTATGCCTTTTGATTGTTAATATGAAGTGTAAGAGGTAAAACCTACAGCTTCAAGGAGGATACTATCCGCAAGAGTATTTTTCTTCAGCGTCAGTATAGCCGATATTTGGCATAGAATTCTTCAGGTGCTTGGGATAGAAGCTTTTGATCGGTGATGCAGAATAAAGTATTAGGTTTAATAAGGGAATAATTGTCACCGCTACCGATGTTATCATACGCTCGGCACAGATAGAGGATTGGGCGGGAAATCCGGTATTTGTCGGGATAAACTTGAATCTAATCTCTTTAGAGCACATACAAGATCTGTTAGTGCTCCTTTAGATTTTTGCATGACGTAATGGAACATCATGTCGCTCATGAGAGTGAACTCGATTTCTCCTGTTGCGGTTTCGTAAGTGAGTGAGAGTTGTCTTTTGATTTAGACATTTAGATAATTCCTTTCTAGAATAAAAAGATTGGCGGGGATTTTATTATGAAGATTGCGATTTATGGTGCTCAAGGGTACGCCTTGGGAACATATAAGGCAATGAAAACTTTGTATCCGGAAAAGGAGATTATTTTTTTTATTGTTTCAACGATGGAAGGTAATAATGCTACTCTTGAAGGGATTCCGGTAAAGGTTATTTCAGAGGTTGCAGAATTATTTTCAGAAGAAGAGAAGATTGACTTAGAGATTATCATAGCAACGCCGGAGAATACTCATCATGAGATAGAAGGGACGCTTGATAAATATGGCTTTTTTAATCACAGCAGAGTGACTTCTGAGCGCTGGGGCGAGTTAATGGATGCGTTCTATGCAAAGAACAGGAATTTCATACCGCTAAGAAAATTTGAGACTGTTGGGGAAGAGAGACAAGCTTGTGGCAAAGGGAATCTTAAATGTGATATTACTATCTTTTTTGCGAGATCACATAAAGATAAGGTACTTAAGAATGAGATTGTCAGGCCCGATTATATGTATGCGATTCAGGTTGGCACAGCAAATACTGAGGAGCAAATTGTAGATGTTGCTGATAATCAGGGAGATAATATTTCTGCAAAGAATGGGAATTATTGTGAACTGACAGGGCTTTATTGGATCTGGAAGAATAAGACGTGCAATATATGTGATGATGGTAGCGTTACAGAATCCAAGCATGACGATGCTGCTAAATATTTAGGATTTGCGCAGTATAGGCGTGGTTTTGAACTTACAGAAGATGATTTAGACAGGCTTGTAATTAATGATATAGATGTTTTGCTCCCATATCCGCTTATATATGAACCCGATATCAATATGCATCACGAAAGATATTTGAAGGATGGGGATTGGAAGGCTCTTTTGGTGGCATTGGAAGAGCTTCAGCCTGAGTACGCTGATTTCTTTTGTGATGTGCTAAGGCAGCAGTGCCTGTATAACTATAATGTAATTATTGCTAAGGAACAGGTGCTTCGAGATTATTGTGAATGGTTGTTTCCGATATTGGAACGTGTGGAAGAGCTTTCTATCCCAAAAGGAAGCGAACGTTCCGATCGTTACATCGGATATATGGGAGAGACACTGGAAACATTGTATTTTATGAAGAATAAAGACATGCTGAAAATTGCGCATAAAGAGTGCAAGATGTATGTGTGAGATAAAGGGCTATTCTGACAGAAAGTCAGAATGCTGATCGCATCGGTTTTTAACGGTCCGTTTTTTGGGAGTATGACGGATATAAGGGATGTGATTGGGTGATGTGCGAATAGACGGGAGTAAAAATGATGAAAGAAGGAGCTGAATTGAAAAATCAATTCAGCCCTGATGTAACTCATTTATTCATGCTTTTGTATTTCTCAAGCTCGGCTCGTAGTTGAGCGATTTCTGAGTCCTTGTTAGCAATAGTGGCATCCTTTTCAGAAAGCAGGCCATCTTTTTCGGCAATAGTGGCATCCTTTTCAGAAAGTTCAGCTTTCTGCTCTTTAACTTCTTCCTCAAGTTGATCTATCATATATTTAACTGTATTATCATCCAGAATCTTCAATTCTTCAGAAAAAAACATAGTCATCATCCTTTCTGTGTTCCGGCATATGCCATAAAGGTCATGGTACATAGACTTGAAATCGGGATGTGTTTCTAACAGTTTTGAGATATATTTAGGTTCGTCACAGCCAAGGAAAGTCAGCCACGCATCCAAATCACTTTTAATACCATTATTATGTAGATTTTCAAGGAAAATATCAACGGGAATAAATATAAAGTTTTGGAGCATATTCATCTTTAGGCCTGTATCCGATACGGTAGAAAATTTGTGAACAAAAACATCTTTGTATTCTTTGAATGCAGAAGGGGAGTTTTCAAGAAATACGATGGTGTATACAGGAGCGATATCCTTATATGAGAATTGTTTTTTACGTAGATCCCTAATGCGCTTGTATTGACGCAGCAGAAGATCTGCGGAGTAGCATGAAGCTCTTTCTCCTGTGAAGGCATAGCCGAGTTTTTGCACTTCGATGTTTGCGAGAGTTCCGTCTTCGAGCTCTACTACGATGTCTGTTATAACAAGGGAGGATTCATCTCCGATGCGGGTGTTGTCGTTAGTCAGCTGATATTTTACGGTGACTTTTCTTCCAAGTATTGTGCTTAGAAGCGAGGACAGACGCTCAGGAGCATATTCGGGATTGAGAATCTCTTTGAAGTAGCAATCATAAAGCATTTTTACGCCTTTGGAACCTGTGCAGATTGACAGAAACTCATTTTGATGTTTTTCCGGCCAATTGTTGAAGATTGCACGAAGCGTATCATTTGCATTGATTTCTTCAAGTATCTGCTCTTTGGTCTTGATCATTGGAAAAAATTTTGAAAGATTTGTTTGGTTACTTTTCATTTGATACCTCACTTATAGAATTTTTATAGATTTGGCGAATCGCCATA
>Ga0247609_10005729_pt1 | contig 12128 bp, 12 predicted proteins | sample 172DNAGHGlowgp2_FD_193487 | JGI IMG/M metagenome (GOLD analysis project Ga0247609, IMG submission 193487) | Sheep rumen microbial communities from Palmerston North, Manawatu-Wanganui, New Zealand - 1728 DNA GHGlow gp2 | ecosystem: Host-associated > Mammals > Digestive system > Stomach > Rumen ... | reverse complement strand
CACCCGTGCAGACCATACAAAAGATCACATGGGTTTGCAGACGTGGAAGAATGCGCCTGACGGTCGTGTGCTGCTCAGCGACACAAAGGTAGCCAAGAACTATCTACCAGAGGTGGAGATACGTCGTCTGGAACGAGCCGTTTCAGGTTACTTCGACTACATCGAAGACCTGATAGAGCGTGAAAATGCCTTTAGCATGGCACAGTTTGCAGCCTCTGTCAACGAGTTTCTGACTTTCCGTCGATACGCCCTTTTGCCCGATAAAGGAAAGATTAGTCGTGAAGAAGCAGACAAGAAAGCAAGTGAGGAGTACAGACTTTTTAATCCTACTCAGAAAATAGACTCAGATTTTGACAAAGAAGTGAGAGGATTGTTAGATAAGAAATAAGAACCATTACTTGATACAATAATAGGATATGGCAAGAAAATATTCAGATGCGATACGTATAAGAGAAACAAAATCCGCCTATAATATTCAGAAGGAAGAAGGTGGAGAATGGATTTACAGAAAAGACATTCAAGGGCAGCATACCGCAGATTATCAAGCAGACAATGGACTTTTTCAGCACCAATATTCTCTATGAAACAGTGGAGAAGGTTTCTGGCAAGCAAGAAGCCAACCGCTACTGGAACTATCCTTACGATGCGCTGGAGGAGGCTGTGGTCAACTCTCTTTATCACAGAGATTATGCCCAGCACGAACCCGTGGAGATTACCATTGAGCCTGAAGGAATATCCATACTGAACTGTCCTGGGCCTAACCACACCATCCCAATGGAGGCTGTGCGTGAGGGAAAGTCGTTGCGTTCACGCCGCTATCGTAACCGCAGGCTGGGTGAATTCTTGAAAGAGTTAGATCTGACGGAGGGTCGTGCAACGGGTATTCCAACCATTCAGGACGAACTGAAAGCCAATGGTTCAACCAAAGCGACTATCGAGACGGACGAGGAGAGGACGTACTTCCTGATTGATATTCCTTGCCATCCAGGATTTATGAAAGAAACGCTCTCGGTAGAACAAATTGGCGTAAAAGGTGGCGTAAAAGAACCGAATGTCACCAAAGATGTCACCAAAAATGTCACCAAAGATGTCACCAAAGAACTTACTGAAAGACAATCAGTTATATTAGAAATGATTACCGAAGATTCTTTTGTGACAATACCAGAAATGTCACTAAAGACTGGTGTTGCGACAAGGACTATTAAACGCGATATAGAGAACCTACAGTCAAGTGGTATCTTAACTCGTAAGGGTGGCCGCAAGGATGGTGAATGGATTGTGACGGAGTTGGGCATGGCTATGCTTGAAGCGTTGAAGAAGTAACATCTATCACAGTATCTGTGCGTTTGCCAACGACTTTGACACCTTTGAGACTACCGAAGACCGCTTGACCTTCCTGATTCACATCCCTATTCATGCTGGATGTGGCAATAAAAACCCGCTACGGAGAAAACTACGGTGATTACTACGGAGAAAAGTGCCATAAGTTCGGAGAAAAATGGTTCTGGTTCGGAGAAAACTACGGAGAAAATTATAAGATTAATGAAGGCTAACCCTTATATAAATAATAAGAAATTGGCTGAAGTATGTGGAATAACAGAGGATGGCGTCTATTGGAATACCAAAAAGTTGAAAAAGAATAATCGCATCCGTCGCATAGGAGGCGACAAGGGCGGCTATTGGGAAGTGTTGTAAAAAAACAAATAGTCTTCTGATACAATGCCAGCTATTATTACAGATACATTCGACTATGACGATATTGTCAGGGTGCTTGACCTTGATGAAGCGTTCGTGCATCATCAGATTGATGCGCTTCAGCCGAAGTATTGGCGCATTGTGATAAAGACGAAACCGAAGGGCTTGAAGATTTTCGCGCCTGTGATGGTTAGCGGCAATAGGGGCATCGACTATATGATATACATGCTGAGTCGCGACTGGCAGATAACAAAGAAGCAGCGATTGCTCGACTACATGTGTTTCGGGGTGTACCGCCAGACGGACGGTTTCCACCTTGTAGGCTTCATGTATCTTGATTCCAATCCTTTGGCAAAGCCGGAGAAAGCATTCTTTACGCCTCACTTCTTTGACAGGTATAAGGAGAGGACTGGCTTGCCGATGGATATGCCAAAAATGGACGTGATGAAGGATTGGATCATGAAGAATCTGCATCTCAATTCGGATGCGCAAGGCAATGAGAAATACCCCGATGGCATCTTCTGTGCCTATCCAACTGGTGTTGCTTTGGGGAGAGAACTGTCTGCAACCATGATGCCGTATGCATTTTCAGCGGTGTCCATCCCCTTATTAGCCTCGCTTTCAGCGGGTTAAACTAATAAGGTGCTGGTAATCAGATACTAAAAATGGGAACCCGCAAGGTTCCCATTTGTGCTATTTGGCGGAGAGAGAGGGATTCGAACCCCCGGTACCTCTCGGTACGGTAGTTTTCAAGACTACTGTAATCGACCACTCTACCATCTCTCCAGTGCTTCGTTGTCTTGAAAGCGGGTGCAAAGGTAGTGGTTTTTCTCGAATTGAGCAAATTTTCAGGCAACTTTTTATAAATAATTTGGTTATTCGCCCAAATTGAAGTAACTTTGCAGCGTGATTTACCCGAACAACTTCGAACAAAAGATAGGATTCGACGAGATACGCGAGTTGCTGAAAGCACGTTGCCTGAGCACACTCGGCAAAGAGAATGTAGACGAAATGACTTTCTCTACGGATGTTGACGCGGTAAATGAATGGCTCTCGCAGGTGCGTGAATTCCGCAGACTTCAGGAGGAGAAGGACGACTTCCCGATGCAGTATTTCTTCGATGTGCGTGAGAGCATCCGTCGCATCCGGTTGGAGAACACTCACCTGGAAGAGAACGAGGTGTGGGACTTGCGCCGTTCGTTACAGACCATTGCGGATATCGTGAAGTATCTGGAACGGGGAGCGGAAGAGACTGCCAACGGTGAAACACGCTATCCCTACCCTGCCCTGCACCGACTGACGGAGGATGTGCAGATATTCCCTGCCATCATCCGCCGCATAGACTCCATCCTCGACAAGTTCGGCAAGATCAAAGATTCTGCCACGATGACGCTGGCTGGTATCCGCCACGACCTCTCGAAGATGGAGGGCAGCATCTCGCGTACCTTATATACTATCTTGCACGCTGCCCAGAAGGACGGTTTGGTGGACAAGGATGTGACGCCAGCGGTAAGAGACGGCAGACTCGTCATCCCTGTGTCGCCTACGGTGAAACGCAAGATCAATGGTATCGTGCATGATGAGTCGGCTACGGGAAAGACCGTGTTTATCGAACCCACAGAGGTGGTAGAGGCCAACAATAAAGTGCGTGAACTGGAAGCCGCCGAACGGCGTGAGATTGTCCGGATACTGACAGTCTTTTCCGACGAACTGCGGCCTCAGATACAGGAGATCCTGAACTCCTACAACTTCCTGGCGCAGATAGACCTGATATATGCCAAGACAGAACTGGCAAAGTTGACGAAAGCCTTCGAGCCCGAAGTGAAGGCAGAGCCGCATCTGGACTGGATACGCGCCATCCACCCACTGCTGCAACTCTCGTTGGAGAAACAGGGCAAGAAGGTGGTGCCATTGGATATACGGCTGGAAGGAGACAGGAGTCAGGAGACAGGAGACAGGAGAAATGTTGGAAGGTTACTGATTATATCGGGTCCGAATGCTGGCGGAAAGTCGGTGTGCCTGAAAACCGTGGGTCTGCTGCAGTATATGCTGCAATGCGGACTGAGCATCCCCATCGGTGACCGTTCCACGACGGGTATCTTCGAGAACATCATGATTGACATCGGTGACGAGCAGAGTATTGAGAACGACCTTTCGACCTATTCCTCGCATCTGTTAAACATGAAACAGATGATGAAGCAGGCCAACGCGCGTACCATATTATTAATAGATGAGTTCGGCGGAGGCACGGAACCCACTATCGGCGGTGCCATCGCAGAGGCGGTGCTGAAACAGTTCTGGGAGAAGAAAACATTCGGTGTGATCACCACCCACTACCAGAACCTGAAGCACTTTGCCGAGGATCACGAGGGTGTGGTGAACGGGGCGATGCTCTACGACAGAGGACAGATGCAGGCACTCTTCCAACTCAGCATCGGACAGCCAGGATCGTCATTTGCCATCGAGATAGCCCGTAAGACTGGACTGCCTGAAGAGGTCATCAACGATGCTTCGGACATTGTGGGGCGCGACTATATCCAGAGCGACAAATATCTGCAAGACATCGTACGCGACAAACGATACTGGGAGGGTAAACGACAGACCATCCACCAGCACGAGAAATCGCTGGAAGGACATATCCAACGCTACGAGACCAACCTCGAAGAGATAGAACGGGAACGCAAGGAAATCCTGCGACGTGCCCAGGAACAGGCCGAAGAACTGTTGGCAGAGGCTAACCGTAAGATAGAAAACGCCATCCGAGAAATCAAGGAGGCACAGGCAGAGAAGGAGCGCACACGCATCGTCAGGGAAGAACTGCAGGAATTCCGCCAACAGGTGGCTTCCGACGATACCCGTGGACTGATGAGTGAGGAGGACTTTGCCAAGAAACTGCGTCAGATGGAAGAGCGTAAGGCCCGCAAGGCCCAGCGCAAAGAAAGGAAGGGCGAGGAAGAGAAGGCTGCGAGTAAGAAACTGGCTGAGCACGCCAAGGCCAACAAGGATGCAGAGAACCGTCCGTTGGAGACAGGCGATACCGTTCGCATCAAGGGTCTGAACAGCGTGGGTAAGATAGAGAGCATACAAGGCAAGCAGGCTACCGTCATCTTCGGCGATGTGCGTTCGAAGATAAAACTGGAACAGTTGGAGCGGACGAAAGAGGCTCCCAAAGAGAGTACCTCTGCCAACAAACACGAGGCACTGGCTATCCAGACCTCGAAGGTGACTCGTGCCACGATGGAAGACCGTCGCCACAACTTCCATCAGGACCTTGACGTAAGGGGTATGCGAGGCGACGAAGCCATCGACACCGTGATGCATTTCATCGACGATGCCATCCTCATCGGGATGAGTCGGGTACGTATTCTGCATGGTACCGGATCAGGTATTTTGCGCCAGTTGATACGCCAATATCTGAACACGGTTCCCAACGTGACAAAGGCCCGTGACGAGCACGTACAATTCGGCGGAGCAGGCATTACAGTGGTCGATTTAGATTAATTTACATCCCTTGACATTTGGCGTGCGCGCACACAACAAAACTTAAAAAACCTAAAAATATTTGGCTAAGTGATTGATTTGCCGTATCTTTGTCCCCGAATCGAATGATTCAGCGATCATTTTGCGACGTGAAGTTGCATCTTTGAAGAAGAAAATCTAAAGGATAACGCGGTGCTCGTGAGAGCCTCCGCCTAAAGTATAGAGATATGATTCAATTTATTAAAAAAGCATGTTTGGGCCTGATGGTTCTTACTATTGCACTGTCAGCATCGGCTGAAGGAGACGCAAAGAGCACCAAAACATCAGGCTTCGACTGGAGTCCAGTAATGGAAGCAATTATCCAAGTCGAAAGCGAAGGAAATCCCAACACCGTAAGCGGAAATTCCGTAGGCGTGATGCAGATTACTCCGATTCTTGTGAAAGATTGTAACGACATTCTGAAAAGACAGAAGAGTAAGAAGCAGTTTACGATGGCAGACCGATACAGTGTCGCCAAATCAAAAGAGATGTTCCTGATTATCCAGAAGTACTATAACCCCGAAAACAATGTCGAAAAAGCGATTCGACTGTGGAATGGCGGTGTTAAGTACAGCATCAAGGCCACCAACAGGTACTACAGGAAAGTACTAGCCAAGATGAAATGAACAAAGAAGCGCGAACCGGTTGGCTCGCGCTTCTTTGTTTCATCACCTCTCTCTTCTCACTTAGTTGCGGAGGCAGGATTCGAACGTGCGACCTCCAGGTTATGAGCCTGGCGAGCTACCAACTGCTCCACTCCGCGATGTTTTTTCTTAAGCGGGTGCAAAGGTACGACTATTTTTTGAATTACGCAAATATTTATGCTACTTTTTTGTAAAATTGCATTTTTGCGAACTTTTTCTTGTTGATTTCTTGCGTATTTCAAAGGAAATATGTAATTTTGCACACAGTAATGCCCGTGTGCAATTTCTAAAAGCAAAAGGAGGACACTATTATGTCAATATCAAAGACTAGACAAAAACTCGTTGACGTGGCCCGCCAGTTGTTTGCCAAAAACGGTCTGGAGAACACTACGATGAACGACATTGCCACCCAGTCAGGGAAAGGCAGACGTACACTTTACACCTATTTTAAGTCAAAGGAGGAAATCTACTATGCCGTCATTGAAGGCGAGTTGGAGCGTCTGAGTGATAAACTCGACGAGGTAGCAGCCCGCAAGATCCGTCCGCAGGACAAGATCATCGAACTCATCTATACGCATCTGAGTATGATCCGTGAGACGGTGGTCAGAAACGGCAACCTGCGTGCAGAGTTCTTCCGTAACATCTGGATGGTGGAGAAGGTACGCAAACACTTCGATGATGCTGAGATAGAACTATTCCGTAAGGTCTATACCGAAGGGAAGGAAGATGGTGAGTTCGACATCGATAATGTAGACCTTGTGGCCGATATCACCCACTATTGTATCAAGGGTCTTGAAGTACCTTATATCTACGGACGTATCGCGCACGGTATGAAGGAAGAAGACACCAAACCGCAAGTGGCAAAGGTGGTCTATGGTGCACTCGGCAAAATCCAAAGAAGATAAATTGTAAATTGTAAATCATAAAATTGTAAATCAAAATGGGATTATTAGAAGGTAAGACAGCGCTGATTACTGGTGCTGCACGCGGTATCGGAAAGGCTATCGCATTGAAGTACGCCTCTGAGGGCGCTAACATCGCATTCACCGATTTGGAGGTGAATCTGGATACTGAGAAAGAAATCGCCGCCTTAGGCGTGAAAGCCAAGAGTTATGCTTCGAACGCTGCCGATTTCGCTCAGACAGAGGAAGTGGTAAAGGCTGTAAAGGAAGAGTTCGGATCAATTGATATTCTGGTCAACAATGCCGGTATCACCAAGGACGGTCTGATGCTGCGTATGACGGAACAGCAGTGGGATGCTGTGATTGCCGTCAACCTGAAGAGTGCATTCAACTTCATCCATGCATGCGTCCCCGTGATGATGCGTCAGCGTGGTGGAAGCATTATCAATATGGCCTCTGTGGTAGGTGTGCATGGTAATGCCGGACAGGCTAACTACGCTGCCTCGAAGGCTGGTCTGATTGCACTCGCCAAGAGTATTGCTCAGGAGATGGGTCCCAAGGGTATCCGTGCCAACGCTATCGCTCCTGGTTTCATTGAGACGGCTATGACAGCAGCCCTTCCCGATGAGGTTCGCGAACAGTGGAAGCAGAAGATACCTCTGCGTCGTGGCGGTCAGGTGGAGGATATCGCCAATGTGGCTACATTCCTCGCCTCAGACCTGTCGAGTTATGTCAGCGGCCAGGTGATCCAGGTCGACGGAGGCATGAATATGTAGTCGGCTATGGAGGTCATCTACGAGGACAACCATATCATCATCGTCAATAAACAGAGCGGGGAGATCGTACAGGGAGACAAGACTGGCGATCGCCCCCTCTCTGATATTGTGAAGGATTATATCAAGGCGAAGTATCAAAAGCCAGGAGCCGTTTTTCTTGGGGTGGTACATCGTCTGGATCGTCCCGTTTCAGGCCTCGTAGTTTTTGCCCGTACCTCAAAAGCCCTCTCCCGACTGAACAAGATGTTTGCCGAGGGGGAAGTCCATAAGACCTATTGGGCTATCGTAAAGAATGCCCCTCGTGAACCCGAAGGAACGCTGGAACACTGGTTGGTGCGTAACGAGAAACAGAACAAATCGTATGCGTATGACAAGGAAAAGCCTAATGCCAAGAAGGCCGTTTTGAAATATCGTATCATCGGGCATTCCGACAATTACACGCTTCTTGAAGTCCGTCTGCTGACGGGGCGCCATCACCAGATCCGTTGTCAACTGGCTGCCATGGGCTGTCCCATCAAAGGCGACTTGAAATACGGTGCACCCCGTAGCAATCCGGATGGCAGCATCTCGTTGATGTCACGTCGTGTGGAGTTTATTCATCCTGTGTCAAAAGAGACCATCATAGCCGAGGCTCCGATTCCTGATGAGCCATTGTGGCACGCACTATCAAACCTATGAGCAGTCGTCACATCATTCCGTTTATCCTCTGGCTCTTCTGTCAAGCAGGTTATGCGCAGTCTTTCGAACTGCGTAAACAGAACGACAGTCTCTACTTCCTGAATGACTGGCGTCTGCCCTACCCCGTCTATCAGTTCCAGACTGGCGATGTGGATGGCGACGGCAGTGAGGATGCGATGGTGGGTGTCATCAAGGGTACACGTTTCTATCCTCAGGAAGGTCGGAGGCTTTTCATCTTCAAGCAGATCAACAAAAAAGCGCGTCCCCTCTGGATGGGTTCGAAGTTAGGAGGCATCCTCGAAGACTTCCGTTTTATCGATGGTAAGATACGCGCCCTTGAATCAACCACCGACTCGCTCTTTGTGGTGTCAGACTACAAATGGAGTGGTTTCGGCATGGTCTTCGACCACTATATCATCAAAGGAACAGATCAACAAACAGCATTAAAATATTTCAGCCAATGAAAACAAAGACCTTTATCCTTGTCTGTCTGGCAACCCTGATGTTTGCCTGCAGTCAGAAACAGAACGTTGTCACATCAGTGCCTGTATCGAGCATCAACGTGGAACAACTGCTTGACAGCATTGATTACGACATGGATGTCAGCGGACTCTCGCTTGCTGATGTCCGTACACTGCGTAATGCCCCTGCCGCACAACGGGGCTATCCTTTCAAGGACTCCTATCTACGAGGTATCTTCAACGCCACTACCTGGTACGACTCCCTGCTTTGGAAATTCGATGAGAAGGTAGATGGTGCCAACATGGAATGTAAAGAAGACGAGAGTTGGCGCGACTTCTATTACCGTATCATCGACGAGAAGAACCTGTTAGGCTACTCCCAACAGGAACTCAATTTCATGAAACGTTTGAAAGACCGCGAAGACTCACTGCTCAAACAGAACTTCAGCGTGCCGGAAGGGCTCCGCGTGAATATGCAGAACCTCACCAACCCCTCACAGATGAAAGAGTTCGACGCTATCCTCGGAGAGCAGTTGGCCAAGAACGGTTTCGGCATTGTACCCGCCCAACACGATCAACTGTTCCATGTCTATGAACAGAACGACTACAACGAATTTCCTAACTTCGTGACCACCGATCTCTTCCTGCAACTCTACCACCTCTATTTTGACTGTATGTTGCGCGAACTGGAGGAGAATCATCTGTTGCAGTTGATGACAGACTTCTCGCACGATATGTTCTATGCCATGGACCGCATGCTCAACTGGTCGGGTGGCGATGAACTGGTGCGACAAACGGCCCTCAAGAATGCAGCCTACTACATCATCGCCTATCAGCTCTTCACAGGAAAGACACTCGGCACCGATGAGGAGATTGCCATCGCCAAACCGGAAATAGAACTGTGTATGAAAGCAGGAGATAACTATAGCACCTTTATGAAGGACTTTAAGAACGTTATATTCTCCTATAGTCTCTTCCGTCCGCGAGGCCATTACACCCGTAGCGAAAAATTACAGCGCTACTTCCGCGGTATGATGTGGCTGCAGACCGCCAATTTCGGACTGAACAACAAAGACGAGGTGTTGGCAACTGTCATGCAGACCTATGCTCTGAAGAATGACGAGAAACTGGTCAAGAAATATCAGACATTGAATAGATTCATCACCTTCCTCATGGGTAAGCCCGATAACCTGACCATCATGCAGGTGAAGGCCGAGGTGGAGAAGTTGAACATGCAGATGGAAGACCTGTTGCACAACGACCAGGCCATCGCCCAACTGACCGCAAAACTCGAGGAAATCGGCAACAAACAAACGCGAATCCGTCCGAAGTATGAGAAGACCAGTCACAATAAGATTAACGTGATGCCACAGCGTTACCAACCCGATGCCGAGGTGCTACAGGAAATGGTGGATTACGACAGCCACCCGACACTCCGCGCCACACCGAAGGGACTCGACTTCTTTGCTGCGATGTTGGTACCTGCAGCAGAGCAGATCCTTATCGACGAGGGACAGAAGTGGAAAGACTTCACCCCGATGCTCGAGAAGATGAAGGGACGCATGCAACAGATCAACTGGGACGAGACCATCGCCACCCAGTGGATGAGTACCCTCAGGACATTGTGTGACCGTGACCCACAACTGAAAATGCCTTATTTCATGGTTAACCCCGAATGGAACTACAAAGACCTCAATGCCATGCTCGCCTCGTGGGCAGAACTGAAACATGACGCCATCCTCTATGCCAAACAGCCGGCAGGTGCAGAATGCGGCGGAGGCGGACCTCCTGATCCTATCGTCAAAGGATATGTGGAACCGAACATCAGTTTCTGGAAAAAAGCTATCTCCCTGCTCGACAATACGGCCCACCTCCTGAAGGAAGAGAATATGCTCACAGAGAAGATTAAGAGTGCCACAGAACGCATCCGTGAGGAAGCACAGTTCCTGTTGAACATCAGCGAGAAGGAACTGGCAGGTAAGATGCCTACCGATGAAGAGTTCGACCAGATAGAGATTATCGGTTCCATCTTCGAGAACATCAGTCTTGACCTGGTACGTGAACCAGACCAGTACCTCATGGGATGGAGCGATGTGCAAGGAGCCGACAAGAAGGTGGCTCTCGTTGCCGATGTCTATACCGCCAATGCCGACAACAACCCTGACAAGTCTATCCTCTTCGAGGCCGTTGGCAATGCTGATGAGATATACGTTGTCGTGGAAATTGGTGGTTATCTGTATCTCACACGTGGTGCCGTATTGAGTTACCGCGAGTTCATCCAAGCCATCGACGAGCCTCGCCTTACTGATGAAGAGTGGCAGGAGATGTTGGAGAAGAATCCGCGTAAAGGCGTACCCGAGTGGATGAAACGCATCATCGTACCCCTCAACAAGCAACCAGAGCCCAATGAGGAGTTTTTCTATAGTTCTGGCTGTTAGTATGATGCTGAGTGTGTCTGCGCAAAATACAGACACACTCAACATCGTTTTCACTGGCGACATCCTTCTCGACCGTGGGGTACGCCAGACAATCAACCGTTACGGAGTCGAACATCTCTTTTCGGATGGTATAGACTCCGTTTTCCGTCAGGCCCAGATTGTTGTTGGCAACCTTGAATGTCCAGCCACGAAAATTGAGGCCCCTGTCTTTAAACAATATATCTTCCGTGCCGAACCAGAATGGTTGGACACCCTACATTTACATGGCTTTACCCATCTGAATCTGGCTAACAACCACTCCATCGATCAGGGACGCCAAGGTCTCATCGACACAAAACAGAATATTGAAAAGGCTGGTATGGTACCTATCGGTGCAGGCGAGAATATGGCCGAGGCAGCCCAACCCGTCCTCTTAACCTCTGAACCTCGTAACGTCTGGTTGGTTCCGTCATTACGTCTGGCCCTTGAGAACTATGCCTACCTACCAGACAAGCCCTGCGTCAGTCAAGAACCGATGGACTCTCTCTTGGAACGTGTTTTCCGCCTGCGCCATGCAGACTCTACCGCTGTCATCATCGTTTCACTTCACTGGGGCGGCGAACACACACTCCAGCCCGTACCCCTACAACGTCATGAGGCTCACCAACTGATACAGGCAGGTGCCGACATTCTCGTGTGCCACCACACCCACACCTTACAGACCATCGAAGACTTCCATGGCCGAAGGATATACTACAGCATCGGCAACTTTATCTTCGATCAGCGTAAACCCATAAACAGCCAGGCCTGCATGGTTCGCCTAAGTATTGAAAAAGATGATCTCCAAGTGGAAACCATCCCCATCGAAATCCGTAACTGCGTACCATTCATAAAAACACTGTAGACTATAAACGAAAAAGCCCTGAATCATTTCAGACTCAGGGCTTTCCTTTTGTGAAAAAAGGGGGCGGCCTCCTACTCTCCCGCATTGCATTGCAGTACCATCGGCGCAGGCGGGCTTAACTTCTCTGTTCGG